>ENA-OQKX01000338-OQKX01000338.1-human-gut-metagenome-genome-assembly--contig:-NODE-338-length-10374-cov-2.649263_pt1 | contig 10374 bp, 17 predicted proteins | sample MGYA00242654_ERZ504810 | MGnify/ENA primary metagenome ERZ504810 (study PRJEB26092, sample SAMD00036378) | human gut metagenome | host: Homo sapiens | study: EMG produced TPA metagenomics assembly of... | reverse complement strand
CAATTAAACTTGCTAACAGCAGATGATATTGTCAATATTGGTTTACACTTTTTTCTCAAGAATGTTCGACCTTATGCTGCCTCCTGTAGCGAAGCATAGTATTGTTGTCGCTTAACCATTGGAGGTAGTCCACCATTAGCAGAGCAGATCCTCCGATTATTCCAGTAGCTGATGAAGTATCTCCAGATGAGCGTCTTTAACTGCTCTACGGTCATTGAGGTAGGATCGTAACGACCATAAAGTAATTCCTCTTTGAAGCGTGCCCACATGCTTTCGCATCTGGCATTATCATGGCATCTGCCACCGGCACTGTTCATGCTTTGAACAATGCCATATCTGTTGATAGCTTTACGATATAGCTCACTGGTATACTGGGTTCCCCTGTCACTGTGAAGAATAGCTCCACGGAGCATCGGGTAAGCTTTGCAAGCATTCTCTAAGGTTTGTTCGCATAGGGTAGCTCTCATATTTGTATCCATAGCAAGTCCCAATACTGCTAAATCATAGCAGTCAAAGATAGCTGAAACATAGAGCTTCCCGTCAGAAGCCTTTATTCAGTCATATCGGTCATGCACTTTTCAAGAGGCTTTTCAGCAGCGAAGTCACGCTTGATTAAATCGTTGGATTTACTGGCTTCTCTATCAGCTTTGGTAATAGCATTCGGCTTACGTTTTGGTTTATGATTAAGACCAATTTCTGCCATGACACGATAAACAGTTCTCTCACCGGGAATATGTACTCCCTCAGGCTGTTTGAAGCTGTAAGGCCTGATACATACGGATTCTTCCATAAGTGTCATTGCATTCATCTTCGCTGCAAATATCAAGCATTGCATCTGCCAGTTCCTGATATTTCCAAGGGGTATCTTTTGCTTTTAGGAATTTGTTGAATGCCTGCCTTGAAACATGAAGCACTTTGCAATAAAAAGAAATTTTACCCTTAATCCGGCCGTCATCCGTTTTGATTGCAATAAACATTAATCTCTGTTTTTTACTGACTTCCGACGGCTGGCTGCGAAAAAAGCACTTGCTTCCTCAAGGAATTCGTTTTCTTCTTTTAAGCGACGAATTTCCTTATCCTGCTCTTTTACACGCTTTCTGAGTTCAATAAGTTCATCGTTGAGGGATAAAGCATTCTTGGGCGTATGAACTGCTTCATTTGCACTGAGACGCCCCTCTTTGAAGGCTTTTATCCAAGTGTACATAGTACCCTTTGGAATCCCTAATTCCTGAGCAGCTTTATGACCGCCGATTTCCTGGGCAAGCTTTACCGCCTGTGCTTTAAATTCATTGTCATAAGATTTTTGATTCTGTGCCATAGGTTTTTCTCCTGTTCTCGTATTGATTATGATTATATATCAAAATCCTTGAGAATAGGGTGTCAACTTTATTTATACACCATCAAGATGTGGTTACTGGAGAATGGCGGAGATGCTAAATACGGTAATCACAAAATCAATAATAGCCAAGCTAGGATACACATCCATGCTCGACTATTATCTAACAGTGTGTGAAAACTAAAGAACCGCCGTGTACCGAACGGTACGCACGGTGGTGTGAGAGGTCGGCTAATCAACTAATGATTAGCCTCCTACTCGATTATTATCATTTTATTTCTAATTAAAATCAGGAGGATATATGAAAAAGATACTGTTGATTGACGATAGTGATACCTATATATGGAATCTGAGAAAGTATTTACAGCGCCGGGGCTATCCAGTGAAAACGGCTTCCACTTTGAATGAAGCGCGGGCTGCCATCCAAGAGGAAATGCCGCTGGTGGTCTGCTGTGATCTTGACCTGCCGGACGGTTCCGGCATGGACTTTCTGGACGAGGTGCGGATCACAGATAAGAAGCTGCCTTTTATTCTGGTGTCCTGCCATGACAAGGACGACTACGAACAGGAGGCCATGCGCCGGGGCGCGACGCTGTGCATGGACAAAATGAAAGGTCCGCTGCTGCAAGATAAGCTGGTGGAATACGCCTACCGGCAGTTGTCCGGCGAAAAGGCCCCGACTTTTCACAAGCTGCTCTTTGTCCATGCGGAAGATACCAGTGCCGGAGTGCTGCGGGCGGCTATGCTGCAAAAGGGCTTTGACCTGATTCTGGTTTCCTCGATTGGGGAGGCCAAGCGCCGGATTTTTGAGGATAAGGAAATTGAACTGGTCCTGTGCGATCTGGAACTGCCGGACGGCACAGCAATGGAGCTGTTTCATACGCTGCGGCGGGTGGCGGGGATGTTCCAAATGAAGAATCCCCCTGTCCGGCTTCTGCCGTTCTTTATCCTCACCGAGAGCAACGACCTTGCCACGGAATATGAATACCGGCATGAGGGCGTGAACGACTATATCACCGCCCCGGTGAATATCCCGGAGCTGATCCGGCGGGTTCTGTTCTTTGTGGAATGAAATCATTATACATATAAAAATATGTCTTTATGTCTTTGTAGTGGACAGGATAGACGCTTTTTTATGAGAAATTGGTCAGGACAGTAAATTTATTGTCCCGACCAATTTTTGCTATTATGAACTTTTCTTAAACTATATTGCTTTTTGAAACTCTGTGTGTTATACTGTTATACACAACAGCATAACAGTTAAAACACACGGAGGATGCAGCAATGAAACTGATTATTTCAAATGTATCTGGCGTCCCCATATACGAGCAGATTAAGCAGCAGATCAAGGCGGCTATTTTATCCGGCGAGCTTCAAGCCGAAGAAACTTTGCCCTCCCTTAGAACACTTGCCAAAGATTTAAAGATCAGCGTCTTAACAGTGACAAAGGCATACACAGAATTAGAGCAAGAGGGTTTTGTTAAAAATGTGCAGGGGCGCGGATGTTTCGTAATGGGTTCTGGTTCAGAACTGATTAAGGAGCAGCTCATTTGCAAAGTAGAAAACAATCTCACCGAAGCAATAAAAGCTGCAAGAATGGCAAATCTATCCACAGAGGAATTACATCGCCTTTTGGACATTTTAACGGAGGTAAAAACAGATGACTAATTATTTAGAGGTAACGAACCTTTCAAAATCTTTTGATTCTTTTCAGCTTCACAATATCAGCTTTACTTTGCCAAAGGGATATATTATGGGCTTGATCGGCCCGAATGGTTCTGGCAAAACAACGACAATCAAACTGATTTTGAATATGCTCAAGCGCACCGGCGGCACAGTCAAAGTGATGGGGCTGGATAATATCGCAGAAGAACAAAAAGTAAAATCAGAGCTGGGCGTTGTTTTCGATACAAATTATTTCAGTGATGATTGGAAAGTGTCGCAGGTTGAAAAATCCATTTCGGTATTTTATCCAAATTGGGACAGCCAGAAATTTGCGGATATGTTACGGAAATTTCACATTGTACCAACCAAAAAGGTAAAAGAACTTTCCAAAGGTATGCAGATGAAGTTAATGCTTGCCTGTGCGTTTTCATACGATGCCAAACTGCTGATCCTCGACGAGCCGACCAGCGGACTTGATCCGGTTTCCAGAGACGAACTTTTGAAAAATTCTTTCAGAGTATATTGAAGATGGCGAGCATAGCGTTTTGTTCTCCACCCATATCACAGGCGATTTGGAGCGTGCGGCTGATTATATTACCTACATCAGTTATGGCGAGTTATTCTATACTGGCAGCAAAGATGATTTTGTGGATATGTTCCGCATTGTAAAAGGTGGAATTGAGGAACTGTCCGATGATCTGAAAAATAAGGCGGCTGGTATTCGTACATTCCCTACGGGATTTGAGGCACTGATGAAAACCGAAGATATTAACGGTTTCTCCAACCTGACTATTGAGCCTGCCACCATTGATGAAATTGTAGTGTTTACAAGCAAGAAAGGTGACGATTATGAGTAATATTTTGAAATCCACAAAATTAGATATTGCATTGGTAAAACCATATTTTAAGACAATTTGCTTTACCCTGCTTCTGCCGATTGTGTTTGCCGCAATCAATCGTTCTTTACTGACAGGGGTATCATTTGCCATGTGCTTTATTGCCATGACGACAGGATATACCTTTTCCATCACAGAGAAAAACAGCATGGATCGGCTGTTTGGTATTTTACCTGTTCGTAAAAGCGAGCTTGTGATCGGACGCTATGTTTTCGTCCTTGCCATGGGACTTCTTTCCCTGATTATTTCTTTGATTGCACAGCCGCTTGTCTTGAAAGTGCTGGGTGAAACAGTTGGCGTATTTGACATTGTGACTGCCGCTATTGCAGGAGTATTCTTATTTGCACTCTATACCGTGTTCCAGATTCCAGGATATTACAAGTACGGCTCAATCAAAGGACGGGTATTTATGTATATTCCAGTGGCCGGTTTTTTGGTGACTTTACTTCTTCTCTCGAAAATGCCAGCTATCGGGAACTCAATTATTTCAAGCGTTGAATCTTCTCCGATACTTCCTGTTTTGATTGTGTTTTTTTCTATTGTCGCGATGTATGCGGTTTCTATCATCTTGTCCATTCGGATTATGAAGAAGAAAGAAATGTGAGGTGATTGTATGGATTTCACAATTTTGGCAGTTGTGCTTTTGATTGGTGTTGGCGTTCCTATCCGTAATAAACTCATACGGAAATATCGGGATAAGAAGCAAGATGAAAAGAAAAATATGCCAGAGTAATTTATAAATAGCAGCACCGGAGAGTGGAGTTAGTATTTCCTTTCCGGTGCTGATTTTACATTTAGGACAATTCTGAAACATTTTTTATACTGGAGGTAGCAAGTCGTTATATCATAAAGCTTGGAGTTCTGTTATGTTTTGGATCGTTATTGACTTCTATTACGGTTAGTGATATATTTATTACAGTAACCGTAATAAGGAGGCAGGTGTTATGCGGGACAATGCGAAAGGTGGTGCGCTCACAGAGGTGACATTCTTTATTTTGCTCTCCCTTTATACCCCGAAACATGGATATGCTGTCATGCAATTTATTGAAGATAGTACAAAAGGGCGGCTCACGCTGGGGGCAGGTACTTTATATGGTGCGTTGAACTCGTTGCAGGAAAAAGGCTGGATTGCGCCTTTTGGAGATAGTGCGGGACGGAAAAAAGAATATCTCATTACAACACAAGGAAAAGAAATTGCAGAAAAGGAACTGATAAGGCTCAATGAACTTGTAGGAGTGGCCAATGGAATTATTGGAGGTGCAGTATGAGCAAAAAGTGTTATCGTTTCTTTGGCGGTTTGTTGACTGCCCAGGAACATTGGCTGAATAAAATGTCTGAAAAGGGCTATCGTCTGATTCGGGCGGAAAAAATGTTGTATGAATTTGAGGCGTGTAAACCGGATCAGGTAAAATACTGCGTGGAGTTTATCGCGCAAAAATCGAAAGCCAACGCGTCCGATTATCATGAGTTTTTAGAGGGGATGGGTTACAAAGTATTTTATAAAAACATCAACTTGAACTACTCTGTTGGTAAAGTACGCCTACGGCCATGGGCTGAAAAAGGCGGACGCATAGCAACAAATGCCACCACCTTTAATCGGGAACTGTTGATCGTAGAAAAAGATAATGACGGTAAGCCGTTTGAACTTCATACTTCTTATGAGGACAAGGAAAACTATTACAGAAATCTGCGTAATCCGTGGTTGCTGATACTGCTCATGTTTGCAATATTTGCGGTTGTAAATCGCTCGGTAGTTTTTGGTGTGCTTGCCCTGGTTTCTCTGATTCCTGTTCTCGTATATCAAACCCAGGTGATGCAGAACAAACGCGAAGGTAAGACAAAAGAATGGTGAGGTATTTATATCATGAATGAACGAGAAAAAACGATCCGATTATGGTTTGATATGTGGCTCAATCAGCAGGATATGGGCATTGATGATATTTTTACAGAAGATGTGATCTATACAGAAAGCTGGAGTCCCCAGTATAACAACCGAAAAACAGTAAAGCATTGGTTTCAGGAATGGAATACCCGTGGCAAGGTAGTTATTTGGGAAATCAAGCAATTTTTTCATAAGGGAGATCAAACGATTGTAGAGTGGTATTTCAAAAATGAAATGAACAATGGAAGTATAGAGGAATTTGACGGCATTTCTTTGGTTGAATGGACAGAGGACAATAAAATAAAGGCATTAAAAGAATTTGGGTGTAATCGCAATACCTATAATCCATACCAGGAAGGCGATACCCCTCAATTCAAAGCAGAAAAAGCGAATTGGTTTTGAATTGAGTGCTTATGGAGGTAAAAACATGATGTATCGGACAGAATTAGTAGAAGGAATTACCGTGGAAAATGTAATAGAGAAAATCAATGCAAAAATAGAAGAAATGGAAAAGGAAAGCTATCGACTTGTTACGATGTCTTTTTGGGGAACCGAAAGAGCTGTACTGGTTTTCAAAAAAGGGTTAAAGGGTAGTTTGCTTTAACATATATACTTGACTTATTCGAATGTCAATGGGAGAATGAGCAACTGCATATCGTATTTTTTTTACGGAGGCTGATATGAAAGAAAAAATATTGATAATAGAAGATGATCCGTTGATACGGAATGAATTGAAAACGCTGCTGCAAAGCAACGGCTATAAAACGGTGGCTCCGGAGGATTTTTCCGATGTGATCGATCAGATCAAAGCTGAGCAGCCACACTTGATTATACTGGACATCAAGCTACCGGGGACCAGTGGCTTTTCTCTCTGCACCGAGATTCGCACATTTTCCGAAGTGCCAATCATCTTTGTGACAAGCTGCAACACGGATATGGACGAGCTGAATAGCATTATGTTGGGTGGAGACGCTTTTATCACGAAGCCCTATAACACAGCAATCCTGCTTGCGAAAATTGCTTCTCTGCTGAAGAAAACCTATACCCGCACAACAACGGGAGAAGATCGTCTATGGAGATGCGGTGCTGCATCTGGAATCCAGCAGTTTGGACTATAATGGACGGAGCGTAGAACTTACTAAGAACGAATTGAAAATTCTCTATTATTTGTTCAAGAACGGTGGAAAAATCTGTTCTCGCGGAGATATGATTGAGTATTTGTGGGACAATCAGCTATATGTGGATGACAATGCTTTGAGCGTCAATATCAACCGCATCCGGGAAAAACTGGCGGGCATCGGTCTGACGGATTTTATCAAGACAAAGCACCGACAGGGGTACACGATATGAACAGCAGACGATATTGGAAAAACAGGCTACCATTTCTGCTGACGAACCTTGTTTGTATGGCTGCACTCACTGTATTTTTGTTGGTGTGCGGCAATTCGGTTTCCGCAGTAGTATTGATCCTGATTGTATGGGCATTGATTTTGCTGGCTGGACTTGTCCTTGCTTACTGGAAACGGAAACGGCAGATGAAAAAACTTCTGGATATGGCGGAGCAGCTTTCCGAAAGATACCTCATTTCCGAAGTGATGGAGCTGCCGGAACAGGCCGAGGATCAGGTTTACTATCAGCTTTTGAAAATGGCCGGAAAATCCATGTTGGAGCAGATTGGAGAGATCGAGCGGGAACGCCTGGAGTACAAGGAATACATTGAACAATGGATTCACGAAATCAAAACGCCCATTACTGCCATGAAACTCCTATGTGAAAATCATCGGATGGACTGGACAAAAGAACTTCTGCTGGAGCTGGAAAAGACCAACCGCTTTACCGAACAGGCTCTTTATTACGCCCGCAGCGAACATACAGAGAAAGATTATTCTGTACGGGAAATGGCGCTGTCCCAAGTGGTGCATGGGGCGATTGCAGATAACAAATATCTGCTGCTCCAAAGTGGTATGCGCCTGGAAGTGGAGGAAATGCAGGACACGGTTTATTCAGATGAAAAGTGGGTGCGTTTTATCCTAAATCAACTGATTGCCAATGCGGTCAAGTATCGTACTAAGCAACCGGTTCTCCGCATTTCTACTCATAAACAGCAAGATCAGGTTGTTCTTGTCGTGGAGGACAATGGAATCGGGATTGCTGCGTCCGATCTGCCCCGTATTTTTGAAAAGGGCTTTACCGGTCAGAATGGTCGTCTGATTCAGCAATCCACAGGCATTGGCCTGTACCTATGCAAACGGCTTTGTGAAAAGCTGGGCATTGGCATTACGGCGGAGTCGTCGGAACATGGCACAGCAATTTCCCTTTCTTTTCATATTAACTGTTTGATTCATGAAGTGCAGAGCTGAGAACCGTTCTGCACTTCTTACATTTTTGTTAGAACTTTGTAAGAAAACTTGATACAAACGAAGCCGCTCTTATTTTACAATAGAGATCAGAGGTGATAACAATGAAAGAAATTTTGAAACTGGATCATATCCAAAAATATTACGGAAATAGCGGGAATGTTACAAAAGCAATTCAGGACATCAGCTTTTCCGTTCAAGAGGGAGAATTTGTAGGAATCATGGGAGCATCCGGCTCCGGCAAGACCACCCTGCTCAACTGTATTTCCACCATTGATATGGTCAGTGCGGGACATATCTATCTGGATGGAACCGATGTGACGGAAATCAATGAAAAAACAGATTGCCCGGTTTCGCCGGGAAAATCTTGGATTTGTGTTCCAGGATTTTAACCTGCTGGACACGCTGACCATTTCGGAAAACATCGCCCTGGCGCTGACCATCAACAAGGTTCCCGCAGGGGAGGTTGATGGACGGGTTCGGGAAATGGCCGGAAAGCTGAATATCACGGATATTCTGGATAAGTACCCCTATCAGGTGTCCGGCGGCCAGAAGCAGCGGTGCGCCTGTGCCAGAGCCATTATTAACCAGCCTAAGCTGATTTTGGCGGATGAACCCACCGGCGCGTTAGATAGTCACTCGTCCCAGATGCTGCTTTCGACGATCCAGAGTATCAACGAAGATCTCGGAGCCACGATCCTGATGGTGACACACGACGCTTTCTCGGCAAGCTATGCCAATCGTATTCTCTTTTTGAGGGATGGGGCAATCTTTACAGAAATTTTCAAAGGCAGCGATTCACGCAGAACTTTCTTTGAAAAAATTCTGGATGTCCTCACCATGATGGGAGGGGGCGTGAGTGATGTACGCTAAATTGGCACTCCGTAATATCCGCAGAAGCCTGCGGGATTATATCATTTACTTTGTGACGCTTACCTTGACTGCGGCATTGATGTACTCATTTTTGGCATTGGGCTTCTCATCAGATGTTCTTGCTATGGCAGAAAATATGTCGATGCTGACTACTGGAATTCTGCTTATGTCAGCTCTGGTTGCTTTTATGTCCTCGTTTGTGATCGGTTATGCGATCCGTTTTATGCTAGGACGACGGAAAAAGGAATTTGCAACCTACGAACTGATTGGCATGGAAGCAAAGACAGTACGAAATTTGTTCCTTGCTGAAAACAGCATCATCGGCACAGGAGCTTTTCTGCTTGGTTCTTTGGTTGGTACAGGACTTTCCGGTTTGCTGAATCAGGTGGTAAAAAATATCTTTGAGGTGCCGCATACCTATCAGGTTTCCTTTTCTCTCCAGGCATGGGCAGTAACATTTTTGTTTTTTGCCTTGATGTATGGTTTTGGGATGCTCCGAGCAGCAAAGATTATCCGGCATCAGAAAGTAATCGATCTGCTGTATGATAACCGCAAGAATGAAGAATACCATTTCAAATCATTCCGCCATAGTCTTTTGGTAGTATTGCTTTCAATAGCCGCAATGGTTGCAGGCGTGATTTTGCTTGGGCGGATGCTTCAAACACAAACCAATGAAGCATTTTTGTACCTTGGCGGAGCCTGCCTACTCATTCTGGTGGGTGTTTACGAGCTGCATCGCCAGATACCTCTTTTGCTGCACCGATTTGCAAAACAAAATTTGTGCCATAAGTACAAAGAAGAAAATCTGTTCTTCTTGGGGCAGATTGGGCGGCGCATCCATTCTGCTGGCCGGACAATGGCTGTGGTGGTCGATTCTTTTAACCATATCCCTGGCAACCATGTTTGTGGGGCTTACCATGGGGGCAGGCTACAAAGCCAACATGAAAGCCTACTATCCCTATGATGCAGGCGTGGCGATTGATGCACCTTTGGAGAAATCCAGCATGGATTCCATCGTTTCCTTTACAGAGGAGCATTGTGAAGTCGAGGATTCTGTGATCTATTATCTGTATGCAGTTCCTGAAAAACCGATTGAAGCCTTGTCCTTGTCCGACTATAACCATCTGCGTGAAATCCTGGGGCTTTCTCCTGTTGTCATGGGCAAAAACGAATTTTTGGTTCATTGTGATACATGGAACTATATGGACGGAATCGGGCAGGGCTTGAAGCAGCAGCCGGAGCTCACATTCAATGGTTGGACCTTGACCGTTGCGGAAACACCGATCCTGACGGAGCCGATGGAGCAGTATCAAATGGCCGGAACGAAGGGATATGTGCTTGTTCTGCCGGATGAAGCAGCTTCAC
>ENA-OQKX01000335-OQKX01000335.1-human-gut-metagenome-genome-assembly--contig:-NODE-335-length-10408-cov-1.986966_pt1 | contig 10408 bp, 11 predicted proteins | sample MGYA00242654_ERZ504810 | MGnify/ENA primary metagenome ERZ504810 (study PRJEB26092, sample SAMD00036378) | human gut metagenome | host: Homo sapiens | study: EMG produced TPA metagenomics assembly of... | reverse complement strand
ACCAGGTGGAAAGGGAGATATGCCATCTGCGCCAGAATTCCTGAATACTGGCCGAGATGTACGGATAATTGAAGTTTTCCTTGAAGTGGAACCCAAAGCACAAGCCCAGGCCGATGGCCATATCGCTGTATCCGCTGAAGTCGAAATAGATCTGCATCAGATAGCACACCGCGGCCAGCCAAGCCGTCCGGCTGTCCAGCACAGAGCGGTCGGCGTTGTAGATCAGTGCTACAACATTGCCGCAGATATCGGCGATCTGCAGCTTCTTGCTCAGGCCCACAATAAACCGGCGCAGGCCTTTTGCCAGCTGCTCCAGCGTATTTCGGCGGCTATGTATCTCATCTGCCACGTCCTCATAGCGGATGATCGGTCCTGCCACCAACTGTGGAAACAGAGCAATGTACAGCAGTACATCCCGGAAATGAGTGCTCTTCAGGCGTTCATTCCGGTATACATCGATCACATAACTCAGCCCTTGAAAGGTGAAGAACGAGATACCCACCGGCAGAACGATGGAAGGCACCGGGATCGTCACGCCCGGCAGCCGGTCTACTGTCTGTACCAGAAAAGTCAGATACTTAAAAATACCCAAGATTCCCAGATTAACGGCCACAGCGGCATAGAGCACGCTCTTTCGCCCGGAGACGAACAGACCGGCCAGATAATTGCAGAACACAGAGAACAACAGCAGCAGAACATACCACAGCCCGCTGAAGGCATAGAACAGCAGACTGGCTGCGACGAGCCAGAGATTTTTTGCTTCCCGCCCGGGCAAAAGATAATAGCATCCCAGCACGATGGGCAAAAAACAGAAACAAGAAAATTACGGAAAAAAAACATTTTTCGGCTACCTCAGCAATCACGGAAACTGGTAGCTGAACACCGTTTTATTCAGCGGCATTTTTATGCATATTATATTCTGCATGGCCGTATCTGCCGGCACGATAGCCCCACTCCAGTTCCACATCATAGATATAGGGAACTCCGTTCTCGCAGATCATGACCCATGCATGGTCCGAGTCCTTGCGGCCCACACCGCCAGACACTACATAGGCATTGTAGCCCAGCCGCCGGGCCATATAAAGGAACTGGCCTGCAAAGCAGTAGCAGTTGCCCTTTTTGTGTTCAAACATGAACAAAGCGCTCTCTTCTGCCCAAGCCGTTGTGCCTCTTGCCTGATGCGGACGGGCAAGGTATGCGCCGTGATCCCGGACATACAAATAGGCGGCGCGCAGCTTTTGCGCCTTCGTCATGCCAGAGTTTGTGCACACAGCCAGTGCCTGATCCACATAGCTGTCCAGCGTTGCATTGCCAGAGGTATAGCGGCCATTCGCATCAAAGTAAGGTATTCTACCGCGCTGTTCGTCAGGAACGAGCCATCCTCTTTGACATAGTACATTCCTCCGTCGATCTCGTGCAAACCCTTGGCGTACCGATCGATGGCATAGCCATTCTTCGAAACATGATACAGCTTGCCGTCAATCGTCACAAAGCCACCTGTGCCGGTGCGTCTACTGACTGCACCGCGTATGCAGTCGGCACCAGAAGCATGGCCGACATTGCAAGAATAACAGCCGTTACACTAAGTTTTTTCAGCATTTTTTCATACCCCTTAATCGATTGATTTTTATTGATACTCGTTCCAGATCTGTTCCTTCAGCTTTTTTTCCTGCCTGCGCAGGATCCATGCTGAAACGACTGCCGCAACAGCCGAAACGATCCTGTCAACGATTTCAACCACACAAAAGATTTGTCCGGTAGACGCAGGTATTCCCTCCTTATTTGAGCCATCCGCTGGTGCGGAGCTGGTCGATCAGAAGATAGGCCATCTGCATATCAAAACGATAATCCGATGGATACTGCTCCTAGCAGATCTTTCAAAACCTTTTTCAGCTTCACTGTACTGATCCAATGCCTGCAGTACAGTTGCCAAGATTCAACCGGGTGGCAATAGTATACGTAGCCGCTGTCCACCAGTTCCTCCAGCAGCTTGCTGCGCTTCAGCATAGTATTCTTCTGCATTTTCTTTAGTCAGATGCTGCCTGCTGCATCATAAGATCCGCAAGCATCTCCTTTTGAAGCACAGCCTGACCTTCCGGAAGGTTCTGGCATCCCTGTTTCAGAATGCGCACAGCCTTTTCCATATCGTCCTGATTTCAGCGCTGCATTTGCGACTGACAGGTAAGCATGGCTCAGGAGCTGCGGGTCCTCCACCTCATTGAACACTTTTGTGTAAAGTGCAAGTGCCTGATCATAGTTACTTTTGTCAAGGACAGGATCTCTGCCGCAACCAGATCACGGTCACCGGAGGAAGCGCCTTTTTTCTGCAATGTATCCAGCTCCTGTTGTGCTTCTTCCAGCTTTCCATCATTGGCAAGTGCAATAGCAAGACCCCCGATAGCTTTCAGTACCTGCTCCCTGTAACCGGACGGCCGCCTGCAGTTCCAGCACCGCATTGGCGTAATCCTTATCATAATACTTAAAGATCGAGCAGATCGTAGAGTACCCCACTCTACAGCCACTATTCTTTTTTAGATTTTACAGCTAATTCCGCAATCGGTCAATGAAAAACACTCCAAAATCCAATTTTTTTGGGGGGAAAAATTGTTTGACGCAATCGACAGTATTGCCCAAAACCCGACAATTTGATTGTATGCTCCGTCAAACAGGCCCATTAAACAAAAGGAATTGTATCGCCGATGCAGGCGTTGGGCGTGGATATTCAGACCATCCAGAGCATCGTAGGCCACGCCGACACCGAGATGACTGAGCATGATCTCCATGTTCAGGAATCCATTCGGCAGAGTGCGGTCCAGTTGTTCAGCGAGGCATTTTCGGCCTGAAAATTGGACGGAACGGCACGAATTATCGCGAGCCAGCTTTTCAAATCGTTGGCATCAACGCTGGCTCGCATATCGCAGCAGATGATGTTGCGTCAAAAAAGCCCACTTGCCCCTGCGATTGACCAGATAAAATCTTTGGCATTGTGGTCAAAAATTGTGGTCAAAACCAAATGAGGCCAGCCTATAAACAAAAAAATCCAACGATTTCTAACGTGAAATCGTTGGATTTATGGTCCAGCAGAGCTGGACAAATCCGAACTTTTTTCCTCCGCTGAGTCAGCGGTCAAAGTGTCCTCAAGCCGGACAGTTTGGGTGCCATCCTTGTAGTTGAACGTGATCAGCATCCGGTCATCGTACAGGAAAATGGCATTGACAAAAATTTCAATCAACGCTTTTCGTTGCTTTTTCTGCGAAATATCGAACTTTCTAAATTTCATCAGCCAGAATCGGATGAAATCCTCATTGAAGCTGGGCTTCTTCAATTTTTCATCTGCGATTTTTACAGTCAACTCATCTTTCTGGCTTTCCAGCGCTTCCAGACGCTCTTTCGTTGTCCGGGTGTACAAGCCATCCTCGATGGCCTTCATCAGGTTGTCCAGCTTTTTGTTGACCTCTCGCAGTTGCTTTTCCAGCAGCGGGATCGTTGTGTTCTCCTGATTCTGTACATCCATGACCAGTTGAACGATCTTGTCGATCACCACATCGTCCTGAATCAGCTTCATGGTCTCCCGGACGACCAGATCTTCCAGCCATTCTTTCTGCACGGTCTTTTTGTTGCAGCCCTTGCGCCGCTTGACGTTGGCGCACTTGTAATAATAGTAGGTGCGCCCAGTGGCACTGGTTCCGCTTTCGCCGAACATCAGTGCACCGCACTTGCCGCAGAACAGCTTGGTGGTCAACAGGTATTCTTCGTCGGCTTTGCCGCAGGCAGGGGCGCGCTTGTTCTTGTCCATACGCTTCTGCACCCGGTCAAACAGGTCTTTCGGAACGATAGCCGGAATCGCATCCGGCACAACGATATCCCGGAAAGACAGTTCTCCAATGTACCGGCGGTTCTTCAACATGGTGTTCACACTGCTGTGAGTCATTTTGCCGCCCTGCATATTGCGGACACCCTTGTCGTTAAGGAAGTTTACGATTTCCACCATCTTCTCGCCGTTGTCATACCGTTGAAAGGCTTCCAGCACCAGCGGCGAGGTCAGCGGGTCAAGGTGATAAAACTTGTCCTCGTCGATTTTGTAGCCGATGGTTCCTGTGCCGCCAGTGCATTTCCCTTTCAGGGCGTTCTCGGTCTGACCACGGATCACCTTTTCGGACAGCTCTGCGGAATAGTATTCCGCCATACCTTCCAACAGTGTTTCCACCAGAATGCCCTGTGAGCCCTCGGCAATGGGTTCCATAACGGAAATCAGGTGGACACCGTTCTTTTTCAGGATCATCTTGTAGTTTGCGCTATCAAAACGATTCCGTGCAAAGCGGTCAAATTTCCAGACGAGAACAACGTCAAATAGTTTCTTGCCGCTGTCTTTGATCATCTGCTGGAACTCCGGGCGGTTGTCCGTTTTGGCAGAGAATGCACGATCAATGTAGTGTTTGATGACCGTGATGCCGTTCTTTTCGGCGTAGGCGGTGCATTCCCGAATCTGGCCTTCAATGGATTCTTCGCGCTGGTTGTCCGAGGAATAGCGGGCATAGATTACGGCGGTCATAGACTCACTTCCTTTTTCTTATCGAACAGATGGGTAGCTTTTTGCATACTTGTAGATTTGGCGCGCACAGTCAAGGCTCATTTTGCTGGAATCGTTGTGTTTGAGCCATGCATTCACATTGCCCGGATTCAGCTTCAAGTCTGTGTAGAGACGATAATTCGTCAGTTTCTTTTTCCGCTGAAGTTCCAATACTCGGCGATGAATCAACGCTTTCGTATCATTGTCCGCAAGAGAGGTATCCCGCACCGAGCAATAGCTGCGCCAGACTTTCAAATAGCCCTCTGTCAGTTCCGGTGACTGGTTTTCCAGAAGCAGCAGCATTTGCGCCAGCGAATAGCGATTGGAAAGCTGCTCATACTCCGCAGCAACAGCCCTGTTTACGGTATAGCGGAGCAACAAATCCACTTTATCAAAGGCCAGCGCATAGAGATACAGTGGCTCTTTCAGGCGGGGATTTTCTGTCATGCAATCTGCCAGCTTATGGACACTTGCCGTCTGAACCCCGGAAAGTTCTACCACATACTGCTTCAAAAAGCCTTCAAATGTCAGCTTTCTCACGGTCTCCACCTCTCCACATACTCCTGATAACGGATATAAAAATCCCGATACCGCCAGTCGTTCAAGATGCTGGCTTTCAGTTCATCTTCATCCGTTGCAAGGTGTTCCAGCAAATTCCAGTCCAAAGAGTTCCGCACAGCCTCGCTCTCTACGTCTGCCTTGTCAGTGTCACGGAAAGAGCAGAGCTTTGCGATTACCAGATCTTCCAGACTGGGTGTGTAGAACTGTACCTTTGTACCACCGAAAGGCAGCGGCTGAAGCCGATCTTGGAAGTTGTACGGAAAATTATCAATATAGGCTTCCACATCCGTGTTGATGTCGTACTTGCCAAGTAGTCCGTACAGCTCTTTCGGGACGCTCAAGGCATCAATGTCATGGGTGGCACGGGTCAGCTTGCCCAGCAGAATAAACGCACTTCCGCCAACAATTACCATCTGGTAACGGTCGTCGTTGTCGATCATCAGGTCGGCATCTTCGTCCAGCCGTTCCAGACGCTTGTGGAGGTCGTCTAAAATCATCTTTCCCATAAAGCAGCCTTTCGTATTTTCAATAATAGTATTCTCTAAAATCATTTTAAGAGCTGGACTGTGTATTGTCAAGAGGAAATCAACAATATTTCTCGCATTTTACGCTGTCATGTTATCTGTCCACATCTCGCACTGGCTGATAACCGTGCTGATTGCTGTGTCGTAATCTTCCGGGGGATACTTATACTTTTTCAGAAGATGCTTCACCATCTTCCGCATACTGGCACGCGCTGTTTCTTTTTTCTGCCAGTCTATCGTCCGATTTTTACGCAGCATCTCGGTTAGTTCTCTGGTAAGGTCGATCAGTTCGTTGTTCTGGTAAAAATCTTTGATGTTCTCCGGCTTGGTCAGAGCATCGTAAAACGCCAGCTCTTCCTGCGTCAGCCCCAGTTTCTCACCATTATTGTACAACTCTGTGATTTCCTGTGCCGTTTTCAGAAGTTCCTTGATAACTTCCTCGTTTGTAATCAGCCCATTGTAATAGGAGTTCATCAGCTGCGCAATTTTCTCCGAGAACTTCTGCGACTGCACAACATTTGTCCGCTTGTAAAGTGATACCTGTTCTGCCATCAACTTTTTCAAAATTTCCACAGCGATGTTCTTTTCTTTCATTTTTGATATTTCGTCCAATACCGCCGGGTCAAACAAGCTGATATTTTCATCTGCCTGCTTGCTGTCAAACAGACTGATTACACCTTGGCTCTGGATACTCGCTTTCAGAAGTTCATTGATTTGAGTGTTGATTTCTTTCAGCGAGAGCGTCTTTCCGCCGCTGCCGCCGTAAGTAATTTTCACCACGGTAGAACGCACAGCTTCCATGTAGGCGGCTTCATGACGCTCCTGTTCTGTGGTCATGCTGGAGCACAGGGAGTGCGACTGTTTCAGCAGCATTGCTTCTCGCAGGAACAAGTCCTTGCGCTTGGGTGCTTTGGCATCCAGCACAAAGTTCACACCACCCGTTACCAGCTTTGCCATAACCAGCGGCGAACCGTCAATAAAAACTGCTGAAAATCAAAGCCGTGCAACAAATCTTTGCACACCTGAAGCTTTTCCTGAAACTTTGGATAAGCAACTTTGGCAATGTCCATATCGCCATATCGGGACTGGTCACGCTTGGTATACTCCTTCATAGCGGCTTTGAGGGCAGATGCAATGCCAACGTAATCTACAATCAAGCCGCCCTCTTTGTCCTTAAACACGCGGTTGACACGCGCGATGGCCTGCATCAGATTGTATCCGTGCATTGGCTTGTAAACATACATCGTAGCCAGTGAAGGCACATCAAAACCTGTCAACCACATATCCACAACAATGGCAATCTTCATCGGGTCATCGTTGTCTTTGAATTTCCGGGCAAGTTCTTCTTTGTGAGATTTTGTACCGATGATTTCTTTCCAATCCTCCGGGTCATTGTTGCCACCCGTCATAACTACGCCGATTTTTTCGTTCCATGTCGGGCGCAGCTCCAGAAGTTTTCGATAAATCTTCATCGCAATCGGGCGCGAATACGCCACGATCATCGCCTTGCCCGTCAAAAGATTAGCGCGGTACTTTTCGTAATGGTTGACAATATCTTCGCACAGGGATTGAATGGTAGAATCTGCCCCCAGCACACTCTCCATCTGCCCCAACATCTTTTTGCTTTTTTCAATCGTTGCAGCGTCCGATTGCTGTTCCAGCGCATCGTAGGTCGCATCAATCAAGGCCAGCGTATTTTGGTCAAGGTGGAGTTTGATAACGCGGCTCTCATAGTAAACCGGACGCGTTGCACCATCTTCCACCGCCTGTGTCATATCGTAAACATCGATATAATCACCAAAAACTTCACGCGTATTTCTATCTTTTGCCGAAATCGGCGTTCCCGTAAAGCCTATGTAGGTTGCATTCGGCAGGGCATCATGGATGATTCGGGCATTTCCAATCACTGTATGTGCTTCTTTTTCACCCTGTTCATTTTCTTTGATGACAATTTTCTCATCAAAACCATATTGTCCGCGATTGGCTTCATCGGCCATCACCACAATATTCCGCCGTTCGGAGAGCGGCTTCTCGCCACGCTCGAACTTGAACATCGTGGTGAAGATGATGCCGTTTGCTTCTCGGCCATCCAGCAGCTTGCTTAGATTTTCCTTGCTGGTTGCCTGTACAGGTGTCTGGCGCAAAAACGGCGCGCACCTGGCGAACTGCGTGTAGAGCTGATCGTCAAGGTCAATGCGGTCCGTCATCACAACGATGGTGGGGCTATCCAAAGCTTCTTGCAGTAAATGGGCGTAGAATACCATCGACAGCGATTTCCCGCTGCCCTGCGTATGCCAGAACACACCACCCTTGCCATCCGTTTTAGTGGCAATCTTGGCCTTTTCGATAGCTTTTCGCACTGCAAAATACTGGTGGTATCCAGCCAAAATTTTAATCGGCTTCTGCCCATCGCCGGAAAACAGGATAAAATTTTTCAGAATATCTAGCAACCGGGCTTTCTGGAACATCCCCTCATAGAAGGTATCAAACTGCGCATACGCCGTATTTTCGTAATCGCCATCCTTTGTTTTCCACTCCATAAAACGGTCAAGTCCAGAAGTGATTGTTCCCGCCTTATTGGTCGAAAGGTCGCTGATTACGCAGATTGCATTATAATAGAACATCGAATGGATGTCCTTTATGTAGTTCCGAATCTGGTTGTATGCGTTTTCTGCACCCACTTCGTCCTTGGAAGGACTTTTCAGTTCCATCAAAACCAGCGGCAAGCCATTGATAAACAAAATAATATCCGGGCGGCGGTTGTTTCCATTTTCCACGAAGGTATACTGGTTTACCACATAGAAATCATTTTTGTCTGCATCTGCATAATCAATCAGCTTTACTACCGAGACCGTTCTTCACCCTTGACTGCATATTGACAGTGATGCCGTTTTGCAGATGTCCATAAAATACTATCTCTGCAATAGCTCTGCATCAAAATCATTCAGTTTCAGGATGGCTTCATCAATTGCCACAGCCGGAAGGCTGCGATTCAGCCGCACCAGACAATCCCGCAAAACATCGTCCAGTAGCGGGCGGCTGTAATCCGTCCGGTTCATATCAGGAGCATAAATGTGGGTGTAACCCATATTTTCAAATAGCTCTACGACCGCTTGTTCAAAGGTATCTTCGGTAAATAAAAGCATGATTTTTCTCCTCAACTATTATCCGAAGTTGCTGTATTCGATTCTTGCGCAATGGCATTCACAATCTTTGTAACGATAGAATGCGCCGCTCTTTTTGCCACCGCACGTCCCATCGGCGTACCATTATCCAATGTATCCGTTAGTGCCAATCGAACTTTACTGAGTCCAATTTCCTTGCGATACCAATCTGGCATCAGATTTTCCTGAATTGCAATATAGGACTCATCAAAAAACGCTGGATTTATTTCATCCCGCAGTACCCTCTGAATAATCTCATCCACTTTATCGTCTGAAATATCTAAATCACATACTTCTCTAATATTTGTTACCGGAACTTCTATTTTCACAAACCTATCGGCCATAGGCTTTTGTATGTTCGCATAATTGCTTTTAATATATGCCATCTGGTGCTCAAGTTCCGGGAAAAGTGTTCCTTCATTGATATTGTAAAAACTTAGTTCTTCTAAAATTGCACTTTTTCTTCCCGCTGGTATTCTAAAACTTTGAAGTTCAAATTCATCTTGGACATCACTATATGCCCGTTTAACAATGCTCTGCCCGATTTTTCCTTTCAGCTGAACATTGTATTTCCCGCTAATCAGAAAAGAGCCGCTTTGCCGTACCAATCTTTCATTATTCAAGTTGGAAATCACAAAATAATTTCTTTGAATAATTGAAAGCAAGCTTTTATATTCACTTGCCCTACACTCTTCTGCTTCTTTATCCGTATAAATCCCGTACTTGTTCAAATCCGAAAGCAGCTTTTCTAATGTATAGTCGCCCGAAATTTCATGGCTCGCCAAATATGCCAGCACTTTGATCTCTATGTCGCTATAACTTTTTCCGTAATCTCGCTTATAATAGATTTTTCCATCGGTCGGCGGCAATAATGCAGTTTTACCGTCAGTTATCTTTTTCTCTTGATTGTTCTGGCAAGCAAAATACAGTGCCACTAGCGGGTTCTCCGTCACATCCAATAGTCTTGTTGGCAACCCATAGTGTTGCAATTTTGCGAGCTTTTCAAAATCTGTTGTCAACTTTCTGAAGTCGTCAGGATTCCGTGTGTAAGCTGCGTTTATCAATTCTGCTTCATGTGGTAGCATCCCACCACGGAACACTCCCGGCATGACATTCCATTCGTTGCTGGCCTGTCCACGGAAGAAATAGTATTTTGTGCTTACTTCTGCGCCTTCTTCTTTCTTTATTGTTTCCTTTATATCAGAAATGTAGGTCAGGTAGCTATTAAGGTTTGTAACAACGCATTCCTTCGGATTTCTTGTCTTAGCATTATCAAAATCTTCCATATTATCCCTTCATTTCTTTTATAAACGATAATTTAGCGGCTTAAAGCTGGATATCAGACACATCAATTTCGCCGGACATAATCTTTGGCAGAAGGGTATTTCTAAGAGCGGTGAGCTTTCGATTCTCAATTCGATTTGAAATAATCAAGTCAAAAAGTGGTTTATAAGGTGCTGATTCGCTTATAATCGCATTTAGAGGGAATAATTACTTCTGCCTTTTCAAGTTCCTCCTTTTGATACTGCCCCTATAGTTGTTGCCTTATCTGCTGCAACAGCAATGAATCTATCAAGATGATGTGCTGT
>ENA-OQKX01000333-OQKX01000333.1-human-gut-metagenome-genome-assembly--contig:-NODE-333-length-10423-cov-1.462995_pt1 | contig 10423 bp, 12 predicted proteins | sample MGYA00242654_ERZ504810 | MGnify/ENA primary metagenome ERZ504810 (study PRJEB26092, sample SAMD00036378) | human gut metagenome | host: Homo sapiens | study: EMG produced TPA metagenomics assembly of... | reverse complement strand
GTGTGCGCGGGGAAATGAAGCTGGAGCTTTGGTGCGACGGGGTGGATTTTTTGAAAAAAGTAGGTCGCCTGTACCCTTCGGCGCAGGGCGGCAAGGCGTATAAGATCCTTTCCATCCGTCCGCAGGGGCAGATGGCGCTGCTCCAGCTGGAGGGGGTCAGCGATATGGACGCCGCCCGGGCGCTGCGCGGGCAGGTGTTCTACTTTGACCGCAACGATGCCACCCTGCCCGCAGGCCGGTGGTATGTGGCGGACCTTATCGGGTGCGAAGTGCGGGACGCTGACACCGGCAAGGTGTACGGCGTGGTGACCAGCGTGGACCACCCGGGTGCGCAGGATATCTACACCGTCAAGGCACCCGGCGGCAAGGAGTATATGTTCCCCGGGGTGGATGCCTTCCTGAAAGAGCGCAACCCGCCGGAGGGGTATATCCTTGTCACCCCCATCCCCGGCCTGCTGGATGACGATTTTGACAGCGAGCGGGAGGAGGAGTAAGCCATGGGAATGCGTGTGGATATCGTGACCTTGTTCCCGGAGATGTGCCAGCAGGTGCTGGATGCCAGCATCATCGGCCGGGCGGCAAAGCGGGGCTATATTGAGACCCACTGCCACCAGATCCGGGATTACACCCTGAACAAGCAGAAGCAGACCGACGATTACCCTTACGGCGGCGGCTGCGGCATGGTGCTGTACGCCCAGCCCATCGCGGACTGCCTGCGCGCGGTGCAGCACGAGGTGGCCCAGCAGGGACGCCCCGCCCCGCACATCGTGTTCCTGACGGCGGGCGGCCAGCGCTACACCGAGGAGCACGCAAAGCGCTTGGCACAGTACGACAACCTGACGCTGGTCTGCGGCCACTACGAGGGCATTGACGAGCGTGTCATCGATGCTTTTGCGGACGAGGAGATCTCCATTGGTGATTATATCCTGACCGGCGGCGAGCTGGCCAGCCTTGTGGTGGCAGACAGCGTGCTGCGCCTGAAGCCCGGCGTATTGGCTGAGCAGAAGGGCTACGAGGAGGAGAGCTACTGGGACGGCCTGCTGGAGTACCCCCAGTACACCCGGCCCGAGGTCTGGGAGGGCCGCGCCGTGCCGCAGGTGCTGCTGGGCGGCGACCATGCAAAAATCGACGCGTGGCGCGGCGAGCAGAGCCGCACCCGCACCCGTCTGCGCCGCCCGGAGCTGTACGAGCAGTGGTGTACGAGCCACCCCAGTTGCCGAAGTGCCCAAGTGGAAGCGGGGCGAGAATGTCCGGCTGGTAAAGACCGCCGAGCAGTTTGCTGCCGCCGCAAAGCTGTTTGCTGAGGGTCGGCAGGCTGTCTGACGCCGACAACTGGACGCCGGAATACTGCCGCGCTCTGACCGAGCCGCAGTTTTTGCTGCAATTACAGCAGGAAAAGGCGGCGGGCTGGGTGTGCTACCTGCACACCACCAAAGATGTGCCGGACGGCATGGTGTGTGTCAGCCATAAGGCGGGACATATCGAGCACCTGTTTGTCACGGAAAAAGCCCGGGGCAACGGCATTGGCGCAAAGCTGCTGGATTTTGCCCGCAAAAAGCTGCCGGAGCACGCACACCCGGTGCTGAGTGTGCTGAACACCAACACCCGCGCCATTGCGCTGTATACCCGCATGGGCTGGCAGCTGGACGGCAGCACCAGTCTGGAATTTGACCCGAAGCAATACCCCACCGTGACGCGTAAATGCGCACTGGTGCAGATGCGCTACGCAGGCCCTGTGCAGGAGTAAGCCGACACCGGAAATATCGGTGAAAATACACAAAATTCAGAGGAAAACTCCCCGGCGGTCTAAAAGTTGTTGAAAACTTTTGTATTACCCCTCTAACCTTCGGGGTATAATTTTATTGTCTTTGTACAAAACCTGAAAAATGCTCCCTGTTTCATTGGGAAAAGCGCCAAAAATGCAAAAGGGGACTGTACAACCGTTTCGACTTGCGCTAAAATGAGTGTAACACAACAGGCACACTATGCTTTTGTACACCAAAACGATATTAGATAGGAGCGCTTTACTATGTACGTAAAAGAAGTTACCGTTGAAAATCAGGTTGGTCTGCACGCTCGTCCGGCTACCTTCTTTATCCAGAAGGCTAACGAGTTCAAGTCTTCCATCTGGGTCGAGAAGGAAGAGCGCCGCGTGAACGCTAAGAGCCTGCTGGGCGTTCTGTCTCTGGGCATCGTGGGCGGCACCACCATCCGCATCATCGCTGACGGCGCTGATGAGCAGGCTGCCGTGGACGGCCTGATCAAGCTGGTGGAGTCCGGCTTTGCAGAGTAAGTCTGTATCACAAGCAACAGAAAGCGGCGGGGGTTCCCTGCCGCTTTTTTAGTACGCTTTTTACCGGGAGCAAAGGGCTTTCCATTGCAGGACGCCCCATCCCACAAATACGGAGGAAGGTGCTGCATGACTAAGGCCGAACTCTATCAAAAAGCCTGTATGCTGCCGCTGCTGCCCGGGGTGTATATCATCCGGGACAAAAGCGACACCATCATTTATATCGGCAAGGCCAAACGCCTGCGCATCCGGGTGAGCCAGTATTTCCGCGAGGGCGTGCCCCACGACAACAAGGTCAGCCAGATGATCGCCCACGCCTACGCCTTTGACGTCATCGTCTGCCAGAGCGAATTCGAGGCGCTGGTGCTGGAAGCCAGCCAGATCAAGGCCCACACCCCCAAATCAACATCCTGCTGAAGGACGACAAGGGCTACAGCTATATCCGCGTCACCCGGGAGGACTGGCCGCGCCTTTCCTTCACCCTGCAAAAGGAGGAGGACGGGGCAGAGTATATCGGCCCCTACACCTCCAGCTTTGCGGCACGGCAGATGGCAGAGACCGCCATGGATGCCTTCGCCTGCCCCGGTGCAACAAGCGCTTCCCGCAGGACATCGGAAAGGGGCGGCCCTGCCTGAACGCCCACATCGGCAAGTGCATGGCCGTGTGCAGCGGCAAAATCACCTGTGCTGCTTACAACGACGCTGTGCAGGGTGCACTGCGGATGATCCGCTACGGCAAAAAGGCATCGTCAGGCAGCTGCGGGAGAAGATGGAGGCTGCGTCGGAGCGGCTTGACTTTGAGACGGCGGCGCTGCTGCGCGACCAGATCATGGCCATTGACCGCGTGGCAGCCGGGCAGAAGGTCGTCATGGAGAGCGACACTGAGATGGACGTCATCGCACTGGCGGGCACGACCCACGCGGTCTGCGCCGCCGTGCTGCGCTACCGCGACGGACGCCTGACCGACAAACGGGAGTTCCTGTTCCGCGACACGACGGACATCGACGCCGTGCGGGAGGAATTTCTGCCGCAGTATTACCTCGACGGCGAGACGATCCCTAAAACGATTGCCGTGGACGCCCTGCCGCCCGACGCGGAGGCACTGAATGAAGCTCTGAACCAGGCGCGCGGCACGAAGGTGGAGTTGTACGTGCCCCAGCGCGGCGACGTCGCGAAGCTCGTCACGATGGCCTATACAAACGCTGTCGAGCGTCTGGGCCGCGAGAGCGGGCGCTATACCCGCGAGGAAAAGCTGCTTGAGGAGGCTGCGCAGGTGCTGGGCCTGAAAAAGCCGCCCCGCGTGATTGAAAGCTACGATATTTCCAACTGGGGCGACGGGTCGAGCGTCTGCGGCATGGTCGTCTTTCAGGATGGCAAGCCCCACCGCGCGGGATACCGCCGCTTTAAGATGAAAACCGTCGCGGGCACCGATGACTACGCCTCGCTGGCAGAGACGCTCTCCCGCCGCGCGGCGGAGTACGAGATGGCCCGCCGCGGCGAGAAGCCGGACGGCCCGCAGAACCAGTTTGCGACGCTGCCCGACCTGCTGCTCATCGACGGCGGCAGGGGACAGGTCGGCGCGGTCAGGCAGGCTCTGCGCGGCACAGCGCTGGAGCATGTGCCGACCTTCGGCATGGTCAAGGATGACCACCACCGTACCCGCGCCATTGTGGACGACGAGGGCGGCGAGATCGCCATCAACCGCCACCGCAATATCTTTACGTTTGTCACGAACATTCAGGACGAGACCCACCGCTACGCCAACGACTACCGCAAGCGCGCAATGAAGAAAAAGTCCTACGCCGCCACCCTGACCGCCATTCCCGGCGTCGGTGAAAAGACGAGTGCCGCGCTGCTGGCGCACTTCAAGACCGTCACCGCCGTCAAGGCTGCCTCCATCTCCGATCTCGAGGAGGTCAAGGGCATCAGCCATGCCAAAGCGGAAATGCTGTACAACGCGCTGCGGAATGGTATATAATGAAAATGTAATCGCCGCGCTGTAGGGGCCGGGCATGCCCGGCCCTCAACTGTACGGAAAACGGCATTTCCGGTAAGGCCGCGGGCCGCACATGTGCGGCCCCTACAGCGCAACAACAATTCAAAATGGATTTATCCTTATGCTGATTCTAACCATCCTCCTCTCTCTCACCCTCGCAGCCCTCTTTACACTCCTGCCCGCCCGTATCCATCACCGCCGCCCCGTCCGCGCGGACCTGTACGCCGGGGCGGGGTGTCGGCGCTGGTCTGGCTGTGGGCGGTCTGCGTCTGGTCCAAGCCCGGGCTGTCCGTCGGCTTTGACGCCTTCCGGCTGGCCGCGATTTTAATCATGCAGGCAATCGCCTGCGGTGTGGTCTGCGGCTTCCGGCTGCGCGGCACACTGCCGCGAAAGCTCCGCACCCCGGCGGCTGTCGGACTGCTGCTGGCCGCCAGCCTTGGAATAGAATTATTCGTCGGCAACCTGAACTGGCTGGCGACCCACAGCTACACGCCGGTTGACCTGCGCCCGTATCTGGTCAATGACGCAGACCCCGCCGCACCGCTGACGCTGAACGATGAGCAGACAACGCTGGAATTTGCGGGCCTCGATTTTGCAATATACAACTTGCAGCTCGACGGCCTGACCTCGCTGGCCGACGGTGACACGCCGGAGCAGAAGAACGTTCTGTTGACCCTCAACGTTGCCGCCACCGATGAGGCCAGCTCGGTCTCCCGCCAGAGCTGGAACTGGGAGGCCGCCCCCGCGTCCGCCCGCAGCCAGACCCACAGCCTTGACCTCTCCGGCAAGGCGTCCACCCTGACGCTGACGGCGTCGGGCTATACTGGCGAGTACCGCAGCTACCCGCTCAATGCTCAGCTGACCACGGTTTACGCCAACGCCCGCCGCCCGCTGGATTTCTCCGTCCTGCGCTTTGCGGTCATCTTCGCACTGGCGCTGGCGGCGTTCGCCCTGCGCCCGGCCAGTGCCGCGTGGCAGGACACCTACCTGACCCACGAAAAGCAATACCGCCCGGCAGTGCTGGCCGTGGGGCTGGCGCTCTGCGCGGCGGCGTTCCTGGCGCCTTCGGGCCGCTTCAACGCGGCGTCGCCACGAGCTTTTATAATACCCCCGACTGGTCGGGTACGAGCCGCATCGACTTCACCATGCACATCAACGACTGGGCGTCCAACGCCGGTGCCCAGTACGGTGCGCTGGCGCACAGTCTGCTGAATGGCCGCCTTGACCTTGAAAAGGACCCGCCCGCCGTTATGGCTGAACTGGAAAACCCCTACGACACCGCCGCCCGGCAGGCCGCCGCGCCCGATGCCCTGTGGGATGTGGCCTACTATAACGGACGATATTACGTCTATTTCGGCATCGTGCCCTGCCTTCTGTTCCAGCTTCCGTTTGAGGCGTTGACCGGCATCCGGGACCTGCCGCCCGCACTGCCGATGATTTTGCTTGCCTGGCTGTACATACTTGCCGTTTTTGGCTTTGTGAAGCAGGCCGCGCGCCGCTGGTTCCCGCAGGCAAGCGCCGCTGCCTACCTGCTCACCGCCGCGGGCGCGGCCTCGGGCACACAGATCTACTATCTGCTCCACCGCCCGTCGGTGTATGAGTACGCGATCCTCTGCGGTGCTGCGTTCGTTTTGTGGGCGCTGTGGCAGTGGCTGTGCGCCGCAAACACGCCGGTAAACCGCCGCAAAGCGCTGACTTTCCACCTCGCGTTCGGCTCTCTCTGCATGGCGTTGGTCGCGGGCTGCCGCCCCCAGATGGTGCTTTTTGCCGCGCTGGCCCTGCCCATCCTCTGGCCGCGCTATATCACGGAAAAGCGCCTGTGCACCCGCCGGGGCGCAGGGGAAGCCACTGCGTTTATCCTGCCCGTTGTGCTTGTGGCCGTCGGCCTTATGTGGTACAACGCCGCGCGGTTCGGCTCACCGTTTGACTTTGGTGCCAACTACAACCTGACCAGCAACGATATGACCCGCCGCGGCTTTGCCGTCGGGCGCATTGCCCCGGCAGCCGTGACCTTCCTCGCGGGCATTCCCGGTGTGCAGACGGTGTTCCCGTACCTGACTGCCACGCGGATGCAGACAAACTACATGGGCCTGACCATTACAGAGCTGTACTACGGCGGCGCGTTCGCCTGCCTGCCGCTGCTGTGGGGGCTGGCTGCGCTGCCGCTGGCCCGCCGCCGGTTGGGCAGCCGCCGCGACCTGCGCACCGTCATCCGGCTTGTGCTCGTCTGCACGGCAGCGCTGGCCGTCCTAGACTGCCAGATGGCCGGAATGCTCTACCGCTACCAGAGCGACTGGCTCGGCCCGCTGCTGCTGGCGGCGGCGCTAGCGTGGCTCTTTGCGGAAAGTGTCCTGCAGGCCCGCCCCATCCCCGCGCTGACCAAAGCTCTGCGCACGGCGCTGCCGCTGGCCGTGCTGGCGGGCGTCTGCTACAATTTCTGTGTTTACTTTGCGGCGGAGCCGCAGCTGATGGGGCAGAACCCTGCCCTGTATGAAAAATGTGAGCCGCCTGGTCCAGTTCTGGCTGTGACGGCACAACCCTAAAAAGGAAAAGGACGTATGGCTGAACAAAAACATTTACACCGTCGTCGTGGCTGACGATGAGGACGAGCTGCGCGAGGCCGTCTGCACAATGACTCCCCGTGGGAGGCGCTCGGCTTCCACCTTGTGGCAATGCCAGCAACGGGCTGGACGCGCTCGAGCTTGTCGAGCGGCTTGAGCCGGACCTGCTGCTGACCGACATCCGTATGCCGTTCATCTCGGGCATCGAGCTGGCGCGGCAGGTGCGCGAGATCCGCCCTGCGATGCACATTGCCTTTTTGAGCGGCTTCGACGATTTCGAGTATGCCAAGCAGGCCATCCAGTACAACATCATCAGCTACATGCTCAAGCCGCTGACGATGGACGGCCTGGCCGCCGAGCTGAAGGCCATCCACGAGAAGATCGACGCCCGCTACGCCGGCCTGCGCCGGGCTGACTCGGCCCATGCGGATCGCGCAGCGCTCATCATTCCGCTGGTACTGGCCCGTTATGAAAATGCCCCCGAGAATGTGGAGACGCGCCTGCGCCAGGCAGCGGTAGACTGCGGTCTGCTGCGCGGCACCGATGACCGCAGCACGCTGGTGGTGATGGTCGCGGCGCTGGACGGCCCGGTGGACTATGAGGCCGGGTTTACCCAGCTGGTGGAGCAGAGCGCCAACAAATATCTGCGGCATTTCGTATTTTATTGCTTCGGGCGTGCCGTGGCTTTGCTGCTGGGCAACCCCTCTGACTTTGATGAATACCTGCACATTCTGGCCGATGAGATCTGCCAGCTGGCGGACCGTGCCCTGGGACGCAGTGCCAGCGTCGGCGTCAGCCGTGAATTTGCCCGATTCAGCGACCTGAACGATGCCTACAAACAGGCGATCGAGGCCCTGCGCGCGGCGGCGGAGGGCGAGGGCGGCGTCAGCTTTACGGCGGACGCCCGCAAGACCGGCAGCCTGTGCGAACGCGCACTGGAGATCATTGAGCAGCACTACATGGACGAGGATCTGTCCCTTGCGTCGCTCTCTGCCATGCTGGACGTCAGCCCCAACCATCTGAGTGCCTGTATCAAAAAATCGGAGGGGAGACCTTCATCAACATTCTGGTGCGCCGCCGCATGGAGACTGCCCAGACCCTGCTGCTGACCACCGACCTGCAAATTCAGGAGATCGCCCGGCGCTGCGGCTACACCGACCAGCATTATTTCAGCTATTGCTTTAAAAAGTACAGCGGTACGTCGCCTGTGGCGCTGCGCCGCGCCCGCGCCGCGGGGGAGGCCCGGCCGTGAAGCGCCCGCCCCGCACCGTAGTCCTGGCGGCAGCGCTGATCTCCGGCGTGGCCGTGGCGGCGCTGATCCTCTGCACCACGCTGTTTCTGCGCAGCTACCGCAGTGCTGTTGTGGAGGGCGCACGCACGAACAGTGCCCAGGTCGTCAGCCAGGTTGCAGGCGCGGTGGATAACTACGTCAACACGATGGACAGCGCCGTCGGCATCGTGCTGGAACAGCTTGACAGTGAACCTGCGATGCGGGACGCATTTCTGAATGCCTTTCTGACAGCCCGGCCCGAGGTCGCGGCCATCACGACTTACGCGAAAACGGCAGTCTGTTGGATTGCTGGGCCCAGGCGGGCCGCACGCCGAAATCTGACATACTGCGCAACCTCTCCTTTGACCTGACCACGGCCCGGCGCCTGGGGCATGGCTACATCAGCACGCCGCATGTAGAGTCGATCTTTGACAGCTACGTACCCGTGGGTCGTCTCGGTCATCCGTGCTGTGCCGGGGGACGGCGGCAGCAGCCGTTGGCTTGCGGTAGATTTGAGCTTCAAGGAGCTGGCCGCAACGATCAACAACGTCAGCATCGGTCAGCATGGCTACTGTTACCTGATGGATGAGCGCGGCAACATGGTCTACCACCCGCAGCAGCAGCTTTTGTATGCCGGGTTAAAGAAGGAGGAGGCCGGGCGTCTGGCCTGCCTCGGCGACGGCACCTACGTGGAGGACACGGTCATCTACAGCGTACAGCGTGTGCCGGGTAGTACATGGCGCGTCGTCGGCGTCAGCTACATTGACGAAACCGTCAATGAGAGCTTCCGGCAGATGGTGCGCATCACGGTTATCACGGCGGGGCTTGTTTTTCTGGCCGCGCTGGCGGCGGGCTGGGTGCTGTCTCGTCTGTTGTCCCGCCCGTTGCAGCAGCTCGAAACAGCCATGGAGCAGTTTGAGCAGGACGCCGACCACTTCGCCTTTCAGGCCGTGCGCGGCACGCGGGAGGTGCAGAACCTCTCGGACTCCTTCGGCCACATGGTAGGCCGCATCCAGCAGCTTATGACCACCGTCCGCGAGAGGAAATTGTCCTGCGCAAGACAGAGCTCAAGGCGCTGCAGGCGCAGATCAACCCGCATTTTCTCTACAATACGCTGGATTCCATCGCCTGGATGTGTGAGCGCGGCAAAAATGCCGATGCCGTCCAGATGGTCCATGCATTGGCGCGGCTGTTCCGCATCAGCATCAGCCGCGGGCATGAGCTGATCCCGATCGAAAAGGAGCTGCAGCATGCCGAGGCGTATCTGCAAATTCAAAAATACCGCTACAAAAACCAGTTTACCTACCACTTTACGGTGGACGAGAGCTGCCTGCACTGCCTGTGCAACAAGATCACACTGCAGCCCATCATTGAGAACGCCATTGTTCACGGGCTGGATCTGATGGTCGATTCCGGCCACATTGAAATCACCGTAAAGCCCGACGGGGATGATATTCTGCTCATCGTCGCGGACGACGGCATCGGCATGGAGCCGGAGCAGGTCGCGGCCCTCTTGCAGAATGAGCCGAGTGACCGCACCGGCATCGGCGTCAAGAATGTCAATGACCGTCTGCGCATCTACTTTGGCGCGGACTACGGTATCTCCATTGAAAGCGCCCCCTACGAGGGCACTACGGTGACAATCCGCACCCCGCGCGTGCCGGAGGACAGGGAGGGCGACTATGACAAAAACCATTAAACGTCTGCTGCCCGCGGCCCTGGCCGTGCTGCTGGCAGGCTGTGCCATGCAGCCCGTGGACAGCACAACGGCCCGCTACAGGGTCGCGCTCGTAGCCAAAAACAATCGGGATTCCGAGTTCTGGGACGCCGTCTTTACCGGGGCAGAGGCCGCCGCCACGGAATATAACCTGCAATTGACCATAACGGCCCCCGACGATGAGGAGGACTATGCGGCGCAGAACCAGCTGATTGCCGATGCCGTTGAGGACGGCGCACAGGCCATCGTTTTCTCCGCCATTGATTATGAGGCCAACGCCGCCGCCATTGATGCCGCCGCCGCGGCGGGCGTGACGGTCATCAGCGTGGATTCCGCGGTGAACTCTGACAACGTTGCGGCCTACATCGGCGCGGACAACTACGGCGCAGGCCGGATGGCGGCCCAGAGCGCGACTGGACGGCATGGAAGGGGCGCTCTGCGTCGGGCTTATCAACTATGAGGTCAACGGTGCCAACGGGGCGGGACCGGGAGCAGGGTGCGCGCGCGCTTTTGCGGAAAGCGGACGCGCCAGGATCACTGCCGCCGTGTCAACGACACCCCGAACGCCGCCAGTCGCCCGCGCGGACACG
>ENA-OQKX01000332-OQKX01000332.1-human-gut-metagenome-genome-assembly--contig:-NODE-332-length-10441-cov-1.983421_pt1 | contig 10441 bp, 14 predicted proteins | sample MGYA00242654_ERZ504810 | MGnify/ENA primary metagenome ERZ504810 (study PRJEB26092, sample SAMD00036378) | human gut metagenome | host: Homo sapiens | study: EMG produced TPA metagenomics assembly of... | reverse complement strand
AGAAAAATCCGTCCTGATCCTCATGTTCTACTCTGCATCAGAGATGGAAGTCTGGCATACCGGACACCAGTTGATGATTCTGGAACCTTTGTAAATATATCCTTTCTCATACAGACGGATAAATACTTCCTGTACAGCCTTGGAGCATCCTTCGTCCATTGTGAAGCGTTCTCTCTCCCAGTCTGCAGAAGCACCGAGTTTCTTCAGCTGGTTGATGATCTTTCCGCCGTACTCTTCTTTCCATGCCCACGCATGTTTAAGGAATTCTTCACGTCCGATATCGTGTTTGTCGATTCCTTCTTTTTTCAGTTTATCGATAACCTTAACCTCTGTTGCGATTGCAGCATGGTCGGTTCCCGGCTGCCACAGAGCTTCGTATCCCTGCATTCTCTTGTAGCGGATCAGGATATCCTGCATGGTATTATCCAGTGCATGTCCCATGTGAAGCTGGCCGGTTACGTTCGGCGGCGGCATTACGATTGTAAATGGTTTCTTATCTGGATTTACTTTTGCGTGGAAGTATCCGTTGTCCATCCATTTCTGATAAAGGCGGTCTTCCAGACCCTTTGGGTCATATGTTTTTGCAAGTTCTTTGCTCATAATTTCCTCCTGATTAAAAAAACGCATCTCCCATCTACTGTAATTGCATTTTTTCGCCTTGTCAAGACGGATTGTGCATTTTTCACAGAATCTGGGAGATTTGCTTTTCCTGTATTATTTTTTCAAATCGTCATTCAACGGATTTCAGCGATTCTACCTATATCGATCTTTTTCAGTTTTTTATGCATAAAGATGTTTACCACAGCTGAAAAGATACAGGTGATCACCGCACAGTACAAAAAGCTGAGTGGAGCAATGTTTCTTCCAAACATGACCGCATCCACCTCTACTGTGACAATAATAAAGCGATGGAGCAGGATACCAAATCCTGAGCCAAACAGAATTCCTGCGATCGTCAGAATGATATTCTCTCGCAGGACATACTGAGAAACTTCTATATCAAAGAAACCAAGTACCTTTAATGTGGCAAGCTCTCGCTGGCGCTCAGTGATATTGATATTGTTCAGATTATAAAGTACTACAAATGCAAGCATTCCGGCAGACACGATCAGTACAAGAATAACTACACCAAGAGTGCTGAGCATACGGTCTACCATTTCGATCGTACTCTCTGTATAGCTGATGCTTAAGACAGCCGGTGAATCCATGATCTTCTGTCCGACTTTTTCTACCTGATCCTTATATTCCTCTTTTACTGAGAAAACGATATCTTCATAAACCGGCTCTTCTCCAAATGTTTCTTTGTAGATCTGCGGTGTCATATACACATAATGGCCTGCGTAGTTTTCGGTGATAACAGAGATCTTCACATGATACTCTTTGTCATCTTTTTCGAGTGTCAGTTCATCACCGATCTTCAGCCCCAGAAGGCTTGCTGTCTTTTCACAGACCGCCGCCCCATCCTCAGGCAACTCGTATTCTTCTTTTGTAACACGGTTTCGAAGTGTCACATCTTTTTTGAAGTTCTCAAGGTTTTCAGGAACAAACACATATACACTCAGATTTGATTTTCCGTTTGGAGCCGTGAGCTTTGAGAGTCTTATCTTCGTATAATGATCCAGTGATTCATTTTTATCCAGAGATTCTATAAGTGCTTCCCTTTCCGTATCCGTGGCATCGTCATCTGAGATGATCGTCGCATCATAATGCTGCAGATTCGTGTACTGAAGATGTACAATGTCTGAAACAGAATCACGAATACCAAAACCTACCAGCATCAGCGCCATACTTCCTGCAATTCCAAAAATAGTCATAAACAGACGTTTTTTATAACGGAACAGATTTCGAAGAGAAGATTTCCAGGTAAAATTACAGATGTTTCCTACAAAATACGGTATCCGCTCCAGAAGGATTCGTTTCCCTTCTTTAGGTTGTCGGTGGACGCATCAATGATGCCGGTGTCTCTGCCAGCGCATGCACACAAGAAAAAATACGTTGCACCAACTGTACAGATCAATGCCGCCACGGAAGCAAGCAGTGCATATTTCAGTTCATAATGTATCTGAAGGGTATTCTCCACATTGTGATACATAATTCCATAAGACTTGATAATTACAAACGGAATGATCTTTTCACCGATCAGGATACCGGCAACACTGCCGCCTGCCGTTGCCAGGAACGCATAATTCAGATATTTGGAAGCAATACTGATTTTACTGTAGCCGAGAGCCTTCATTGTTCCAATCTGCGTTCTCTGCTCCTCGACCATTCTGGTCATGGTGGTAAGACTGATAAGGGCTGCTACCAGGAAGAAAATAACAGGAAATACCTCGCCGATATTTTTGATACGGTCTGCATTGTCTCCGTAATCAGAGTATTCCGGAAGTCCATTTCGGTCTGTGAGAATCCATTCCGGATATTTTAAGTCTGTAAGTTCTTTTTTGCATCGTCAATCTTTTCCTGCCCGTCTTTTATTTTATCTTCTGCTTCTTTTTTACCGTCTTCATATTCTTTCTTGCCATCGGCAAGCTCTTTTCGGGCATCCTCAAGCTCCTTCTCTGCATCTTTTAGCTTCTGCTCGTTTTCCTGGATTTCTCTTTCACCGTCGACCTAGTTTCTGTTCATTTGCTGCTATCTCGGCCTCACCGGAATTCAGTTTTTGCTCATTTGCCTCGATTTCGGCCAGAGCAGAGTTTCATTTTAGCCTTGTTTGCATCTATTTCTGCCTGACCATCCTGGAGCTTTTTCAAGCTGGCGTCCAGTTTCTTTTTACTGTCTTTTAGAGTTTTTTCATTTGCTGCTATCTCTTTCTCTGCAGGACCAAGCTTTGCCTCTTCTTCATTTAACTTCGCTTTTCCTTCGTCGATTGCTGTCTGATTTGCACTTAAGTTCTCCAAAGTCTGGGCAAGTTCTGTCTTTTTTAGCCTGAAGAGTTTCGACTCCGGCATTTGCTGCTGAAAGATTTGCTTCAAGTTCTGTTTTCTGTGCTGCCGCCTGCTGACAGGCATTTAATGACTCCTGAGCCTGGGCAAGAGCGCCATTTACGGCCTCAAGTTCTGCCTGGGCCTGGGCAAGAGCCTGCTCATATCCAGCAAGCTCTTCTTCCGTCAGCTCTCCGTTTTCGACTTTCTGCGCTACTTCGTCACGGGCGGCCTGTGCCGCTTCCACTGCACTCTGTTTTTCCTGAACAGCTGCCTCAAGCTGCGCCACTGCATTCTGCGCTGCCTCCAGACCTTCCACAGCTGCCTGCAGCTGACCGATTCCAGCCTCGAGCTGAGGAATCTGTTCCTGGAGCTGTGCAAGCTGTGTCTCAACAGCCTGCTGCCCCTCCTGTATCTGGGCGATTCCGGCATTCAGTTCCTGCTGATTTTGTTCAAGTTCTGCTTTTCCATCGGCAAGCTGTTTTTTGCCGTCTTCAAGCTCTTTTTTAGCGGCATCAAGTTTTTTCTTGCCGGCATTGTATTTTTTCTTACCGTCGTTATACTGATTCCAGCCCTCATCCAGTTTCTTCTGAGCTGTAGCAATCTGAGCCTGACCGTCGGCAACCTGCTGACGTGCGGATGCGATCTGAGATCTTCCGTCAGCTATCTTCTGTTTTGCATTAGGCCAGTTACTTTTTTGCCATCTTCGAGTTCCTGACGTGCGTCGGCAAGCTGTTGTTTGCCATCTTCGTATTCTTTTTACGCCGTCAGTTAATTCCTGTTCTCCATCATTCTAGCTTTTTCTTTGCATCCGACAAGTTCTTCATCTGCTTCTTTTTTGCCGTTCCGCAAGCTCTTTTTCGGCATCCTCGATTTTTTCCTGTGCTTCACCGACTACCGAATCATAACGTGCCTGGCAGCGCTCTGCCTCAATGCCTTTTACTTTATCTTCCAGTTTGTCAGCCAAGTTATCATAGCCGTCGGTATAACTGGTGACCTTATCCACCTCATGTGCGCGCACGTAGATCTGTGTATACACATCTGAATCGAAATCATCCGCAACGACATACATGAATCCATTTACTTCACCGGATCCTACGGTCGTATTTCCTCTGTTAAAAGATATATACAGCGGACTTTTACCAATACCGACGACCGTATAGGTCTCTTCTTTCAAAAGTTCAGAGTCTCCGGGCTGTCGGATAACAACCTTGTCTCCGATCGAATATTTCTGGCCTGACGCAAACGCGGAATCCAGGAAGCACTCCCCGCTCTTTTGGGGAAGTCTTCCTTCTGTTATGCTCAGGTGATTGACTTCTTTATTCAGGGATTCCACATGGAGTACTTTCTGAGAATCTGTTTCTCCACAGATCACATCTGTAGAATATGCCCCTTCCACTGTATCAGTCTCCGGCAGTTCTTTAAGCGCCTGTATATCATCATCGGTCAGTCCCATGGTTCCGACCACTTTCAGATCCATAAGCTTTGACTCGTTATAATATGCATCACCGGAAAGCCGCATGTCCGGAGAGGATGCCTGGATTCCTGAAAAAAAAGCCACACCCAGGGCCACGATACAGAAGATCGATATAAAACGCGCCCGGCTCTTTCTGACTTCCATCCAGAAATCCTTGTGCAATGCCCTTTTTCTTCTTTTTCCTACCATTCGATTTCCTCCACCGGCGTAGGATCAGTATTCAGTTCCATTGCCGAAACCGTACCATTTTTGATATGGATCACGCGGTCCGCCATTGGTGTCAATGCTGAGTTATGTGTAATAACGATAACTGTCATCCCTTTTTCCCTGCACATATCCTGCAAAAGCTTCAGGATTGCCTTTCCTGTCTGATAGTCAAGTGCCCCTGTCGGTTCATCACACAAAAGAAGCTTCGGATTCTTTGCAAGCGCTCTCGCAAATGGAAACTCGCTGCTGTTCACCGCCGGAAAGCTGAGCCGGGAAGTTACCCATGCGGTCTTCGAGGCCAACTTCACAGAGAACTTTTTTGGCATCGAGCGGATTTTTGCAGATCTGCATCGCAAGTTCCACATTTTCCAGTGCAGTCAGATTCTGCACCAGATTGTAGAACTGGAACACGAAGCCAACATCATACCGGCGGTAGGTGGTGAGCTCTTTTTCGGAAAAGTGGCTCACATCCTGCCCATCCAGCCAGACATGGCCCTCATCGCAGCTGTCCATGCCGCCCAGAATGTTCAGCAGGGTGGTCTTGCCCGCGCCGGAGGGCCCCACGATGATGCAGAACTCGCCCTTGTCTACATAAAAATTCAGGTGATCGGCCGCCGCAATGCGGACACTGCCGGTCTGATAATATTTGGAAACATCCTCAAACTGCACAAAATGTTCCATATGCTGACTCCTTGACCTTGAAAAAATTATGTTCCATCCTAACTATAACATATTTTGCAGCAGGTTTGCAGGGGCAGAGCGCTGGAATTTGCAAAAAGTTAACAGGTCGTATCAAGGATAAAGTCAACGGTCTGCTCGATCTGGAATTTTGCGAAATACCCCTCTTCCAGCGGGATCCACCGGGCGGTGAAGCCGGAATAGCGTTCTCCCTCCCGCGCCAGCAGACGGCGGGCCTGCTCTTCCTTGGAGCAGGTGACAAAAACCTTCAGATCATAACAGTCCGCAAGGGTGGGGTGGCAGCTGTAACTGCCCTCCACGATGACCAGCGGCTGGGGCGCAAAGCATTGTTCCGGCAGGTAGGCACCCGCCCGGCAGGAGTAGGCACGGTAGGGGACGGCCTGCCCGGCCCGGGCGGGGGTGAGCACCTGGGCACGCAGGCGCTCCAAGTCCATGTTGGCGCAGGGGATCTGCTCCCAGTTTGCCACACGGCTGGCTGGGGGAAGATAGAAGTCATCGGTATGCACCGTGATGCTCTGGGGAAACTGCCGGGCCAGCTGTGCCGCCAGCATGGTTTTGCCGCTGCCGCACCGGCCGTCCAGCGCCACCAGCACCGGGGCGGCAGGATGGGCAGAGAGCAAAGTGGAGAGCTTTTCCACGAGAGGGGAAAGGGTGGTTGAAATCATAATTCCTTCTTAAACGTCAGATTTTTGTATTCGGTCTGAGAGCCGCTTCGGCGGAAGGTTCCATTTTCAGTGGGCGTGAAACCTAGTGCACGCATCACGCCGCAGGAACCGGCATTTTCGGCGGCAACATCGGCCAGAACGGTTTTTATACCGTTCTGTGCACCGAACTGCACCAGAGCGTTTACCATTTCTTTGGCATAACCCTTGTGCCAGCAGGTAGGTGGATGCAGTAACCGATATCCCAGCAGCTGCCGCCATCCTTGACCACAGCACAGCAGGTACCAATGGGCTGGTGGGTGACTTTGTCCTCTGCAATGACATAATAGCAGTCGGTGCTGTCGCTCAGGCTGCGGAGCAATTCCATATATTCGTTCAGGTCATCGATATCGTCCAGCACCGGGTCGGACAAATATTTTCCGGTGATGGGGTCACCCCAGATGCAGAGTGCAAACCCGGCATCCCGAGCTTCCTGCGGGCGCAGGCGAAGCCGGGCGGTTTCAAAAGGTGTGAAAGTCATAGAAAGCGCTCCTTCTTGACAAATCGTTAAAAATTGACTATTCTGCAAAAAGAAAAAGGCACTGCGACAAGCGGTTGACCTCTTTCAATGTGAAGTTTTTAATTGAAAAAAGTCACCTTGGCCGTAGTGGCGATTTTACTATACCATGAATTTCGACACGCCGCAACACGTGCAAAAAGTTTGATGCAGAAAACTTGTCAGAACCCCTTGACACCACCCCGATGCTGTGGTAAGATAATGCAACGTTAGAAACAGCTAACCACAAAGCGGTCAGCAGGCAAATGGTCTGTGCCGCATTCTTTTAGAGTTTGAGGTTAGAAATATCTAACTGCTGCACCTGCATAGAATGCGGTGCAGCGGGGAACGCTGTTCCTCAAATGGATAAAAGCGGAGGGAAAGCGGCTATGGAGCGTAATTTTGAGACCGTGATGATCGAACAGTGCGCGCCAGTGCTGGCAGGGCTGAAGCCTGCCGGGCTGTTCCGCTATGAGACCCGGGACTGCGCCGACCTGGCTGCCCGGGTGCGCCGCTGGAATGACCAGCTGGGGGAGAAGGGGCTGAAGGTTCGGGTCCTCGAGGGTTGTGCTCAAACCCACCGGTATCTCATTTATGTTTACCGCGAGAGCCGCCTGCGTCAGGTGCTGGCCGATGAGGCGGTGCGGGAGTTCCTGCAACGCGAGGGCTATGCCCTGCCGGAAGATGCTTCCGATTGTGACGGTATGCTGCGGCAGCTGTCCCGGCGGCTGTGCTGTGAGGCCGATTTTCCCCATGAGATCGGCGTGTTTCTTGGTTATCCGCTCACCGATGTGGTGGGCTTTATCGAAAATCAGGGCCGCAATTTCACCTGCTGCGGCTGCTGGAAGGCTTACGGCGACCCCGATGCCGCCGCACGTCATTTTGCCCAGTTGAACAAGTGCACCAGAGTGTATCTGCGCCTGTTCCATGAGGGTATCCCCATTTTCCGCCTTGCTGTGGCGGCTTGACAAGTCATTCTCTACCAATACTCTCTTTTTATCCTGGCACCCACCGGAACAAACCACGCTCCGGCGGGAAGAAATCCTCCTTTTGACACGCGGCCGTCCGTTGCAGCCTTGATCACTGCACCGGGCGGCTGTGTCATTTCATGGATAGAAAAAATGACGGTAAAATGTAAACAATGGCTAACTTTTACTCAGAAATTTGAGTTAGTTATTGTTGATTGTGATAAAAAAACTGGGATATTTGGGCAGAAAAACTGTTTGTTCATATAAACTAACTTTCAATGATGAAAAAACTGTTGACAACAAAGGTTAGTAAGCGTAAACTATCTATGCTGATAGTTCCGACTGACTAACCGCTCCGGTGCATCAGCAGCCCACAAACAGTATGAAAAAGGGAGTGGAATGTTATGATGCCTCTGACAATGGCGAAGGCGGGCGAGACCGTCACCATTAAGAAGATCACCGGCAAAGATGAAGTCCGCCTGCATCTGGCAGAGCTTGGTTTTGTGGTGGACAGCGAAGTGACCGTGGTCAACGAGATCGCAGGCAACCTGATCGTACAGGTCAAGGAAAGCCGCCTGGCACTCGACAGGACGATGGCGAATCGCATTATGATCGGCTGAACAGCGCAGCACGCTGTTTGGGACCTGCTCCGACACTGGAATGGTCTCTGAATAAAGACAAGTAGAGGAGGAAATTTGTATGAAAACTCTGAAGGACGTGAAGGTCGGCGAGACCTGCACCGTGGCACGCCTGCATGGCGAAGGCCCGGTCAAGCGCCGCATCATGGACATGGGCATCACCAAGGGTGTTGAGATCTATGTCCGTAAGGTGGCACCTCTGGGCGACCCCATGGAGCTGACCGTGCGCAACTACGAACTGAGTGTGCGCAAGGCCGACGCTGAAATGATCGAAGTGGTTTGATTCCAAAGAGAGGAAAGGACACGCAATGAGTATTAAAATTGCACTGGCCGGTAACCCGAACTGCGGCAAGACTACCCTGTTCAATAACCTGACCGGCTCCAACCAGTACGTTGGCAACTGGCCCGGCGTTACCGTGGAAAAGAAGGAAGGCAAGCTGAAGGGCGATAAGGATGTCATCATCCAGGACCTGCCCGGTATCTACTCCCTGTCTCCCTACACGCTGGAGGAGGTCGTCTCCCGTACTTACCTGGTCAAGGAGAAGCCCGATGCCATCCTGAACATCATCGATGGCACCAACATTGAGCGCAACCTCTACCTGACCACCCAGCTGATCGAGCTGGGCATCCCCGTGGTCATGGCTGTCAACATGATCGACCTCGTCCGCAAGAACGGCGATAAGATCGACCTGAAGAAGTTGAGCAATGAGCTGGGCTGCCAGGCCGTGGAGATCAGCGCACTGAAGGGCGAGGGCACCGAGGCTGCTGCCAAGGCTGCGGTTGCCGCTGCCCAGAAGCAGAAGGCCGGTGAGCTGCCCCACGTCTTTACCGGCAGTGTGGAGCATGCCATCGCACACATCGAGGAGTCCAGTCCAGGGCAAGGTCGATGACCGCTTCCTGCGCTGGTATGCGGTCAAGCTGTTCGAGCGGGATGAGAAGGTCGTGGAAGAGCTGAAGCTCGACAAGGCTCTGGCTGACCACATTGATGAGCACATCAAAGACTGTGAGAAGGAGATGGACGATGATGCGGAGAGCATCATCACCAACCAGCGCTACTCCTACATCAACGGTGTCGTTGACAAGGCCGTCAAGAAAAAGGCCCGTGTGGATCACCTGACCGTTTCCGATAAGATCGACCAGATCGTGACCAACCGTATCCTGGCTCTGCCCATCTTCGCACTGGTCATGTACCTGATGTACTCCCTGTCCATGGGCACCTCCATTGCAGACGGCGGCTGGGCTATTGGTACCTTTGCCACCGACTGGACCAACGATGTGCTGTTCGGCGAGATCGTGCCGGGCGCTCTGGGCGGCTTCCTGGAGAGCATCGGCGTGGCAGGCTGGCTGTACGGCCTGATCATGGACGGTATCGTTGCCGGTGTGGGCGCAGTCCTGGGCTTCGTTCCCCAGATGCTGGTTCTGTTCTTCCTGCTGTCCATCCTGGAGGATGTGGGCTATATGTCCCGTGTCGCCTTCATCATGGACCGTATCTTCCGCCGTTTCGGCCTGTCTGGCAAGAGCTTCATCCCCGTGCTGGTCGGTACCGGCTGCGGCGTGCCCGGTGTCATGGCTTCCCGTACCATCGAGAACGAGCGTGACCGCCGCATGACCATCATGACCACCTGCTTCATCCCCTGCGGCGCAAAAATGCCCATCATCGGCCTGATCGCCGGTGCAATGTTCGGCGGCTCCTCGCTGGTGGCAGTGTCTGCCTACTTCATCGGCATGGCAGCCATCATCTGCTCCGGCATCATGCTGAAAAAGACCAAGGCCTTTGCGGGCGACCCCGCTCCCTTCGTCATGGAGCTGCCCGCCTACCATGTGCCCGCATGGGGCAACGTGCTGCGGGCAACCTGGGAGCGCGGCTGGTCCTTCATCAAGCGCGCAGGCACTGTGATTTTGCTCGCCACCGTCATCCTGTGGTTTGCACAGGGCTTCGGCTTTGAGAACGGTGCCTTTGGCATGATCGAGGATCAGGACAACTCCATCCTCGCCATCGTCGCCACCAAGGTCGCATGGATCTTTGCACCTCTGGGCTTCGGCAACTGGAAGGCCACTGTGGCGTCCGTTACCGGCCTGATCGCCAAGGAGAATGTGGTTGGCACCTTCGGCGTGCTGTACCACTTCGGCGGCGAGCTTTCCGAGAACGGCGACGAGATCTGGGCAGCGGTTGCACAGGACTACACCGCTCTGTCCGCTTACGCCTTCATGATCTTCAACCTGCTGTGCGCCCCTGCTTTGCTGCGATGGGTGCCATCAAGCGCGAGATGAACACGGCAAGTGGACGCCTTGCCATCGGCTATATGTGCGTACTGGCCTACTGCGCAGCGCTGA
>ENA-OQKX01000330-OQKX01000330.1-human-gut-metagenome-genome-assembly--contig:-NODE-330-length-10457-cov-2.897580_pt1 | contig 10457 bp, 12 predicted proteins | sample MGYA00242654_ERZ504810 | MGnify/ENA primary metagenome ERZ504810 (study PRJEB26092, sample SAMD00036378) | human gut metagenome | host: Homo sapiens | study: EMG produced TPA metagenomics assembly of... | reverse complement strand
GACCGCGCTGACCGGGGCAGAGCGTATCTGGTTTGTGATGGACTGCGGCAGCGAAATTGGCAATGCGGCAGGCTATAACCGGCAGCTTGCGGCGCAAAAGCACTTGCGGTACATGGGTACAGCTCAGATCATCATGCCGGAAAACTACATTGCCATGTTCAATGCGCCCCGGAAGGAGCAGGCCCGGAGCATCGTGAAACAGACAGAGCCTGCGCTTCAGAAGGTACTGACCCAGCTCAGAGCCGGGCAGGAGTTTCCTCCGCCGAGAGAGAACCTCTACGACCGCCTTATGAGCGGCCCGGTAAACCCGGTGTTCTATCGCTTCTTTGTAAAAGCCGATGCCTTCCGCGCAACGGATGCTTGCATCGGCTGCGGTAAGTGCGTGGAGTTGTGCCCTTTGAACAACATCCGTCTGGAAAACGGCAAACTGGTCTGGGGCAAAAACTGCACCCACTGCATGGCGTGCATCTGCTATTGCCCCAAAGAGGCCATCGAGTACGGCAAAAAGAGCAAAGGCAAGCCCCGGTATCACTTTGAAGCGCTGGAAAAGAAGCAGGACGTATGAAATTAAGGGGGCTCCGGCAGTGGGCATCCGGCTGACGAGAAGGCAGATTTGTCTTTGAGAGCATAAACCTATTGACATGGTGCGAAAATGGGTTTATACTATCCCCAACACAAGGAAGGGAGCACAGGCAGATGAAACATACAGCAGATGCCCGGCACAGACTACCCGGGCGAATGCGCTGCTCCCAGACAAATTCCCGGCAGACAGACTGAGAAAAAACAGGAAGATGCCGTTGTCTGGGAGAAGTGCCCGAACATACATCGTCACAATAAAAGGAGAACCGACAATGGCTGATTATAAACTGTGGAACGCACTGAAAGACGCTAAAAAATATCGCTGGGTGGAACTTTCTCACTCGCTGAACAACGAAAGCCCCTACTGGTCCGGCATCCCGGAAGGCTCTGTGGAGCTGGCAAAGACCGTGTGGGACTGGGGCAAGCCGGAACTGGAATGCCTGATCCAGACCTTCAAATTCCCCGGACAGTTCGGTACCCATATCGACTTCCCGGGGCACTTCATCAAGGGCAAAGCACTGTCCGAAAAGTACGATGTGAACGACCTGATCTTCCCGCTGGTGGTCATCGATATTTCCCAGCAGGCCAAGAAAGACCCTCGCTACGCTGTGACGGTGGAGGACATCAAGGCCTATGAAGCAAAGTACGGTCCTATCCCGGATGGTGCGCTGGTGGCTCTGCGCAGCGACTGGTACAAGAAGTGGCCGGATATGGATGCGCTGTCCGGCATCGACGCAGAGGGCAAAGAAAATGCCCCCGGCTGGTCGCTGGAAGCATTGGAGTATATCTATAAGGTGCGCAACGCCGCCGCCAACGGCCACGAAACGCTGGATACCGATTCCTCTGCGGTGGCGGAGGAAAAGGGCGACCTTGCCTGCGAGCGCTATGTTCTGGACAACGACAAGCTGCAGGTGGAGGTGCTTGCAAATCTGGATAAAGTTCAGCCTGCCGGCGCGGTGGTCATCGTTTCTTATCCCCGCATTGAAGGTGCAACTGGTCTGCCCGCACGGGTCTGGGCCATTACCGAATAAGAGCGGAGAAGTGGGAAAATGTCCTTTGAAAAAGCAAAAGCAGATCTGGAAGAAAAAGGCTTGGGAGACCATGTCATTGTGCTGAATGAGTCCTCGGCAACCGTGGCAGAGGCAGCCCATGCATTGGGCGTGGAGCCTGCCAGCATCGCCAAAACGCTGTTGGATGGATCCTTTTGTGATTTGCAGAGTAATGCCGGCAATATTGATTCCGTATTGCAGACGTAAAAACTGTTGACCCTGCGATTGGGCTCCATCTGCAATAAAAAAGGGCAAAGCCGCCTGCGTGCAGGAGACCTTGCCCTTTTGTGTTATATTTTACAATAAATTAGGCAGTTTCCCGTGTATTCACAGCGCCACATTGACCGGCAGGACATACACGCCGTCGGCGGCGTAGAAGGTGATCTGAGTAATCGTCTTGCCGATGATGGATGCAAAGTAAGGATCATCGGCATTGAAGCCCAGCTTGGTACCATGCCAGATGTTGGTCACATGATGCAGGCCGTACTCACTGCCATCGGCGGTGGTCAGAACTACGCCGTAGACCTTGTTGGCCTTGTAGTCCAGATCAAAACCGGAGAGCTTCATCTCGTAGGTGGTGTGGTGACCGTTGGTATTCAGCTCCACAGTGGTGCCCTCTACGGTGGTCTCGGTGGCGTGGACCTTGCCAAACTCCCACTTGCCGCTCAGCAGGTTATACCATGCGGTGATGTAGTAGGCAGGGGTCTCACTGAGCTTGTAGTAAGCGTAGCTCTCGTTCTCAAACAAGGCATCTGCGCCGGTGTAGGTGGTGGTGGATTCCTTGCCCTTCAGGGTAACGGTAATGTCGTAGCTGTCGGCATCGGTGACCTGCTTTGCGTTCTTCAGCGCCCACGGGGTCAGCACCTTGACCGGGAAGGAAACGCCGGTGATGTCGGTGCCATCTGCGTTGACGTGGTAGGAACCGGCGGCAAGCTTGCCCGCACGGGGCTTGTTCTTGGTGGCGCTGGTCACAGCGTCGATCTCAGATGCGTTGTCCACACCGGCAGCCTTGTAGAAGTCGGCATAGGGGATGTTCATCTGGACATAGCTGGAGGTCAGGCAGTTTTCCTGTTCCACCTCTTCCGCAGCGAAGGCCGGGACTGCCACAGCGCATACCAGCATAGCGGCCGCAAGTGCACCTGCAAATACTTTTTTCAATCTCATGGTAACACACCTCTATCTCAGTTTTGAAAAAACAGTTAGCTTTACCTAACAATTGATGCAAAAAAATGCAGAGGCAAAGCGCCTCAGATGGTTAGGCAAAACAAATTCATGAAGTAAAAATAGCACTCCCACCGGGCGTTGTCAAGTAGAAACCGGCAAGTTTGCAGAGGTGAATTTTTCGATGCAGGAAACGATCTGCATCCTCTATACCGCAAAGCCCTTGACCTTTTTGCCGGAGCGCAGTATACTGCTTGTGCAGTTAGTTATATTTAACCGTAAGGAGGTACTACATGATACAAGATGCATTCTGGGGGATATTGATCCCCTTTCTGGGCACAAGTCTTGGGGCGGGCTGTGTGTTCTTTTTGAAAAACTCTCTGCGTGACGGCATCCAGCGCGCCCTCACCGGCTTTGCCGCCGGAGTGATGGTGGCGGCATCGGTATGGAGCTTGCTGATCCCGGCTATGGAGCAGGCCGCGGATCTGGGCAAGCTGGCATTTTTCCCGGCGGCGGTGGGTTTCTGGCTGGGGATCCTGTTTTTGCTGCTGCTGGACCATCTCATCCCGCATCTGCACCAGAACAGCTTGCAGGCCGAAGGGCCAAAAAGCCAGCTCCAGCGCACCACCATGATGGTTCTGGCGGTGACGCTGCACAACATCCCGGAGGGCATGGCAGTGGGCGTAGTCTATGCCGGATATCTTGCCGGAACTGCTCAGATCACCGCCGCCGGGGCGCTGGCACTTTCCCTTGGCATTGCCATCCAGAACTTCCCGGAGGGTGCTATCATCTCCATGCCACTGCGGGCGGAAGGAATGAAAAAAGGCCGGGCGTTCTGGGGCGGTGTGCTGTCCGGCATCGTAGAGCCCATCGGGGCAGTGCTGACGATTCTGGCGGCAGGCATCGTGGTGCCCGCGTTGCCCTATCTGCTCAGCTTTGCCGCCGGAGCCATGCTGTATGTGGTGGTGGAGGAACTGATCCCGGAAATGTCGATGGGGCAGCACTCCAACGTTGGCACGGTATTTTTCGCGGTGGGCTTCAGCGTGATGATGGTGCTGGATGTGGCACTGGGGTGACGGTTGGAACCCTCGAAGGCGAAATCTTTTTCGGAATCTCCGAAAATGTCTAAACTTCTTGACAAAGGAGACGGCAGGGCGTATTATTTTGGCAGAAGGGCCGCTGAGATGCGGCTTTTTATAGAATAAAAAAGTTAGCTTTACCTAACTACAGCGCAAGGAACTGCGTGAAAAGCATTGCATTGTGAACTGTAAATAGAAAGAGAGTGGTGTTATGTCCTTTTTTGAAAACACCCGCAAGCCCGTAGGTCTTGGCGGGAAGATCATGGTTTCCATGATGAACTTTGGCCACAGCGCAATGGCAGCGTGGGGGATGCGTTTTTTGCAGCCTGCCCCGGATGCCATGGTGCTGGACTGCGGCTGCGGCGGTGGAGCGAACATTAAGACACTGCTGAAACTGTGCCCCAACGGCAAGGTGCAGGGCATCGACTACTCAGCCGTCAGCGTGGAAAAAGCGCGAAAAGTCAATGCCAGAGCCATTGCGGCAGGACGGTGTACCGTGCAACAGGCAAGTGTGGCAGAGCTGCCGTTTGAAGCGGAGCAGTTTGACGTGGTGACCGCCTTTGAAACGGTCTATTTCTGGCCGGAGCTTGCGCAGAATTTCAGAGAGGTTTATCGAGTGCTGAAGCCCGGCGGAATCTTTTTCATCTGTAACGAAGCGAACGGCGATACGGACAAGGACAAGAAGTGGACGGAGATCATCGGCGGCATGACCATCTATACGGATACTGCACTGAAAGAGTATCTGGAACAAGCAGGATTCTGTCAGATCCAAAGCCACAAAAATAAAAAGGGCTGGCTGTGCGTTACGGCGCAAAAGCGGTGAAGTAGTGCAACCGTAACATTTGGAACAGTGAAGAGCATGGCATGGTTTGCCTGCCAGAAAGCAGAATAAGGAGAACAGGAAGGAACCCATGAAATACAAAATCGAGAAAAACACCGTGCAGGAGACGTTAATTCTTCCGCTGTATTCCCGGAAGCTGTGCACAGAGCTGTATCCAAACCTTTATCGGGACGAAACAGCGGTGCGCCTGATCGATGAAATCGACTACGACTTTTCAGAGGCAGAGAAAAATTCTCGCAGCCTGATGCAGCGGTTCGGTGCGCTGGAGGTGGCCATGCGGCAGAATGACCTTGCCTTTGAGGTGCAGGCGTACCTGAAAAACCACCCCTGCGCGGCAGTGGTCAATCTGGGCTGCGGGCTGGATAACACCGGCAGAGCCTGCGACAACGGCAGATGCAAGATCTACAATCTGGATTTCCCGGATGTGATCGCCTTGCGGCAGCAGCTGCTGCCCGCCGGGGAGCGGGAGCAAAACATCCCCTGCGACCTGAAAGACCCCGCATGGTTTGACAAGATCGATGCCTCCGGCGGGGCGGTGTTCTTTGCCTCCGGGGTGTTCTATTACTTCCTGACGGAGCAGGTTCGGGAACTGGTGCAGGGGATGGCGGACGCTTTCCCCGGCGGAGTGCTGGTCTTTGATGCTGCCAACCGTACGGCGGTGAAGATGATCGCCAAAACGTGGCTCAGGACGGCGAAAATCAAGGATGTGGGAGCATATTTCGCGGTTTCGGATGCGAAAAGCGAGCTTTCCCCATGGGACAGCCGTTTGCAAGTGTCCAGCCGGGGCTATATGCTGGGGTACAACGATTTGAAAGATCCTTCTGTCAGCGGCTTTTTCCGGTTTCTTGCAAGGGTCGGGGACAACGGGATGAAAATGCAGATCGTGAAGATCGGATTTGGAGACAGACAATGAAATACGCAGGGATGCCCTTTGGGATGTGTGCGCTGATGAAGGAGCTGGGTCTGTACGACCTGACCCCCGCCCTGTGCCGTCTGGACTACACCATGAGCGAAGCGGGCGGCGTGACAAATTTTGTGCGGCAGTACACCCTTGCCTCCGGCGGGCCCTACTGCGACTGCGGGTACAAAAAGGGTATAGAAAAACCATAAGTCATCTGACACGCTCAGCGGAGCAAAAACCACACACCCAGCAGGATCGCAAGGAAAATCAGGTTGGACAGGGTGAACAGCCCAAAATACTGCTTCTTTCCCTGTGGCAGCTCCCGTGTAATCTGCCGGTAGGAGATAAGACTGGCCATGGATGCGATCAAAGTGCCAAGACCTCCCAGATTGGTGCCGATGATGAGGGCTTGTGTCTCTGCCGTGAACCCGGACAGCAGCAGGGCGGCGGGAACATTACTGGTGACCTGCGAAGCAAGAACCGCCACCAGCACTTCCCGGCCGGTCAGAAACTCCTGCAGCCAGCCGGAAAAGGCCGGAATGCGCCCCAGATTGCCAATGAAGATGAAAAAAGCCACAAAGGTCAAAAGCAGGGAATAGTCCACTGCCCGTAAGGTGTGCGGGTCTGCAAAAAGAACGCAGACGAGTACAGCGGCAAAGGCAATGCCATAGGGCAGCACCCGGATCACGGACAGCAGGCAAACGGCAAACAGAACCAGATACAGCAGGATGATCTTCTGATCTCCCTGAGATGCAGAAGAAACAAGCTCATCCACGGAGAGGGCGGCAGAGGCTTTCCGGCAGACCATTGCTGCCCAAGCCAGCAGCAGGAGCAGAGAGACCAGTGTGTAGGGCAGCATAAGAAGCACAAATCCCCCGATGCTCATGCCGCTTTTTCCGTAAAGATAGAGGTTCTGCGGGTTGCCGATGGGGGTCAGCATGCTGCCAAGGTTTGCCGCAATGGTCTGCATACAGACCACCGGGACCAGAAGGGAGCGGCGGACATCCGCTCCCAGACGGCTCAGGACCACGAACGTAAAGGGAACGAAGGTCAGCAGGGAAACATCGTTGGTGATGAACATGCTTCCGAAAAAGCACAGCCCGACCAGTACCAGTGTCAGCTGAAAGGTGCTGTGGGTGCGGGACAGCAATGCCCGGCCCAGTCCATCAAAAAAGCCCTGCCGCCGCAGCCCGGCCATGACCGTCATCAGGGAAAACAGGATCGCCAGCGTGCGCAGGTCGATGTAGCCGAGATACTGCGCATCCGGCGGAACAAAGAAGGCGGAGACAACGGCCAGCACAGCGGCTGCGGTGAGGACCGTTTCCTGCTGAATGAATTGTTTGAGTTTCATAGAGACACATCCTTGTAGTTGTAAAGGCTGCCCTGCTACGGTGCCGGACGGCCTTTTTTCGTATTTCAGAGCAACAGCTCAAACAACCCGATCATCAGCGGCATGGTCAGGATGGAAAGCAGCGTGCTCAGGACATAGATCGCACTGGAATGAGAAGCATCCCGGTCATAGAGCTGTGCCATGGAGGTGACCGTTGCACAGGCGGCGGCATTGCTATAAATGATATTGACCTGCTCCACGGCGTCCAGCTTGAGAGCTTTGCGGAACAGCGCATTCAGAAGCAGAAATACAACGTGCATTCCTACGGCGATGCCCATGGAATAAAGCAGCCCGGTGCGGATCTCCGGTGTATCCTTGATCTGAAAGGCGTTCAGAACGACACAGGGCATGACCAGATAGACAAAGACCACAGACAGCACCTTACTGTCCGATGCCTTCAACAAGCCAGTTTTTACAACGGCATATCCCATCAGCAGAATCAGAAATAGCTGCGCGATCTGCTGCATCAATAAAAGGCTGATTTGCATTTGGATCTCCTCTTTTGCAATTCGTTTTTGCAGCACCATCCTACTCCATTGGCGGGGCATCGTCAAGAGAAAACAGAAAAAATGCGATCTGAATAAGAAAAAACGGATGGCTCCGCAGAACCATCCGCTAAAACTGGTATCATCAGTCTTTCCGATACTTATATGCACCCTCAATGGCGTGGATCAGATGATAACGGAACCGAGCGTGTCGGGGTAAATCCCTTTCTGCTCGTCCGGTTTCCCAAAAGCCAGCGGGGGCTTTTCGGCTTAAGCAAGGATCCCGGTGGACTGCAAAAACAGCACCAGCATCATCACCGGAGCAACGTATCGGATCATCACCCGGTAGAGTTTCTTGCGGCGGAAGGTCTCGCCGTTGCGCTGCATCTCGTCAATGACGTAATCCGGTGTCATGACCCAGCCAATCAGGATGGTGGACAGCAGGGCAATGAAAGGCATCATAACACTGTTGCTGACATAGTCCATGATATCCAACAGCTGACCCACCGATCCGTTGGGGAGCTGTACTTCAAAATAGAAGATGCTGTAACCCAGTGCAATGATGGCGGAAGCGGCCAGATAGATGACCGCCAGCACAAGCACCGTCTTTTTGCGGCCAGAGTGGAAGATCTCCATGCAGTTGGCGGTGATGGATTCCAGCACCGAGATGCAGGAGGTCAGGGTGGCGAAAATGGCAGTGACAAAGAACAGGATGCCAACGAACACGCCCGCCTTGCCCATGGCGTTGAATACCTTGGGCAGCGAGACGAACATCAGGCTGGGGCCTGCGCTCATGCCCTCGGTGCCAGAGAAAACATACACGGCGGGGATGATCATGGCACCGGCCAGCAGGGCTACGCCGGTATCGAAGATCTCAATCTGATTCACCGCTTTGTTCAGGTCTACTTCCGGTTTGACGTAGGAACCGTAGGTGATCATAATGCCCATGGACACGCTGAGGGAGAAGAACAGCTGGCTCATGGCGTCCAGCAAGATCTGCAAAAAGCGGCTGACGGTCAGCCCTTCCATGTGCGGGGTCAGGTAGTAGCGCAGACCCTCCAGACCGGTGCGCATTTGACCGGAAGCGTCCTCGTGGCGCAGGGTGAGGGCGTAACCAGCGATCACCACCACCAGCACCAGCAGAATGGGCATCATGTAGCGGGACACCCGCTCAATGCCGCCCTCCACGCCGTTGTACACGATGAAAGCCGTCACGCCCATGAACAGCAGAGCGAACACCACAGGGGAGACCGGCGAGGTGATGAAGCTGGTAAAATAACCGTCCTCAGCAGCGGCAGCAGACTGTCCGGTCAGGTAGACTGCCGCATATTTCGTGATCCACCCGTCCGATGACGGCATAGTAGGTCATAATCAGAACTGGCACCAGAAAGGTCAGGATGCCGAGGAATTTCCACTTGGGGCGCATGCTCTCGTAGGCGCGGATGGCACTCTGCTTGGTGCGGCGGCCAATGGCGATATCCGAGGTGAGCAGCGTGAAACCGAAGGTACAGCACCAGCACCAGATACACCAGCAAAAACAAACCGCCGCCATCTTTTGCGGCAAGGTACGGGAACCGCCACAGGTTGCCGACACCCACCGCACTTCCGGCGGCAGCAAGGACAAATCCGATTTGTCCGGAGAAACTGCTTGCTTTCTTTTCCATGATTCTCAAACTCCTATCCTAAAAACCTATTGTAATATAGGATAACATGAAGTATCATATCAGTAAACCCAATAAAATTACTGCGACCTATAAATTTTACTTATGGAGCGTTTACAATGCGGGAACAGAAAGACCGATACGAGATATTCTTGAAAGTGTGCGAAACGGGCAGTTTTTCCAAAGCAGCGGACGCACTGAACTATACCCAATCCGGCATCAGCCAGATGATGGCGGGGTTGGAAGAAGAACTGGGCGTGAAGCTGTTCGCCCGCATCAACCGGGGCGTGACCCTGACCGACAACGGGACCCGTCTTTTGCCCTACGTCCGGGAACTGGCCAACCAGAAGAACCGGCTGCGGCAGGCTGCGTTCAATATCAACCACAAGGTGGAGGGCAAGCTGCGGGTGGGCAGCATTTCCAGCATCACAACGCTCTGGATGCCGGAAGTGGTGCATTATTTCAAGGAGAACTACCCGAAGGTGAGTATAGAGATCCTGGACGGCAACTATGATGAGATCCGGGAATGGATCATCCATGGGCAGGTGGATTGCGGTTTCCTCTCATCCATTGTGGCAGACGACCTGAAATTCTACCCGCTCTGGGACGACCCGTTGTGTGCCGTGTTCCCGGAGGGGCATCCACTGGCTGCACGACCCAGCGTAACGCTGTCGCAGCTGTTTCAGTATCCGCTCATCATTGAAACGCCCGGCTGTGATAATGACATCCAGCACCTGATGCTCAAATGCCCGGTGAAGCCGAATATTTCTTACAGCTTCCGGGACGATACCCTGATCATGTCCTTCGTCCGGAACGGTCTCGGTGTCACCATCTCTCAGGAACTGGTATTAAAAGCTTTCGCACGGGGTGTGGTCTCCAGACCCTTATCTCCCAGTTGTCACCGTACGCTGGGACTGGCTTTCTCCAAGACCGCCAACTCCGTGGTGTCACAGACGATGCTGCGGTATTTGCAGGAAACGAAGAGAGTGGATACCGTTATGTGATCGGCAGTGAGACAGAGGATGTGCGCCCGTACAGCAAGGTCCTCAAAGAGCAGTTTGATGGAAGAGGCGGTGGAAAACCGGTCATGGTACAAGGCTCTGTAAATGGCAGTGAAGAGGCAATCCGAAAAGTTTTTGAGTAAGAGAAGGCGGAGATGAAGAATGCGAGACAGGAAAACAGGGAGAATTATCTGGTATTTGTTCAGTGCGGTTCTGGTTAAATGGGGCGTTGAGATTGCAGTCGCTACATTTGCCCTTTCCTGTGGTCTGCACAGCAACATGGGAATCGGGGCGATATCTTCGATCATTA
>ENA-OQKX01000329-OQKX01000329.1-human-gut-metagenome-genome-assembly--contig:-NODE-329-length-10463-cov-2.174923_pt1 | contig 10463 bp, 12 predicted proteins | sample MGYA00242654_ERZ504810 | MGnify/ENA primary metagenome ERZ504810 (study PRJEB26092, sample SAMD00036378) | human gut metagenome | host: Homo sapiens | study: EMG produced TPA metagenomics assembly of... | reverse complement strand
TTACAGCGCCTATATGGAAGTATCGCATATGTTCCTGAACCAGGATGCGTTTGACGACGACTGCCGGCTTGAGGTGAATCCGTATTACCGCTTTTATGATATTTTTAAGGAACTGTACCAGCCCGAGATGCGGGAATTCTTAAGCCTGCGCGAAAGTCTGACAAATCTGATTTTTCACGTGCTCGCAGGAAACGATATTCTCTCCGGGATGACCAGAGAGGAATATTACAAGAAACTTCTGTATCAGGATTTGAAAAATGGTGCTTTTGGCGAGGCGGCGGCAGAAGCGGCCGCTCTCTTTGACCAGCGGGAGCGGGAGCTGATCTTAAGCGGTTTGCTGCGGCAATACCAGACCGGGAGCTCGCTGGATATCTTCAATGATATGGTGGAAGAGCTGATCCCGCAAAATATCATATACCGCAGTAATGAGAATTTTTACGAGATTCTGGTGTATATAGGTAGTGAAAAAAAGAAAGAGGATTTCCGGCAAGATGGATTTTCTGTAAGGATGTTGTTGATCTGCCTACCAGTGTGGATATTACTATGAATGCCACTTCGGAATTATAGGGTGAGGCAACATGAGATTGATGAGATTGCATTGTGTTAGGAGTATGAGCCATGTTCTGTTACGAAACCCCACAATTTAAGAAAAAGCGCCTTTTGCGCGCAGAAATGTTAGAGCAGCTAAGGGATTATCCGCGGGATTATCTGGAGATCATGTACGCCGGTTACAGCGACGGTGTTTTGTGCGGCTGCGGACTTGTCTGGAACGAAGATAGGATCACGGTTGAACCCGGAATGATCCTTCATAAGAATAAACTGTATTTTATGAAGGATCCGCTTCATTTGGAGTGTCCGGCAGAGGACAGGATCCGGTATGTAAAAGTACAGTTTCTGACGCTGGTTTATGAGAATGAGCGAACGATCGGAAATACAAGGGTCTATCTGGATGATAAGCTTCCGGATCCGTCGTGCGAACTGGAACTATGCAGATTCCGCCTGCAGGCGGGAGCAAGACTCAGGAATACGTATGAAAATTTCTCTGACTGCGTGACGGAGTTTGACACGATTCATCTGGTAGAAGTCCCCTGGGCTTCCCCCGTGATGCCGACGTTACATCCGGCTGTCTTAAGGCAGTACGCAATGGAGATATTGCGGAAGAACAGCGGGGATGGCATGGATACAGGGTTTGCCATGAATGTCCTTGCAAATGACGGTGTAATGCCGGCGGAAGCGCTCCGTTTTTATATAGAGAATCGGTTGGGCGACCGGATGCCGGAAGGGAATCAGGCGTTATATGACGGACTAAAGAAGATCTTACAGATGGGTGCGGACAGACGTTCTGACAGGCAGCCGGGGGATGGAACAAGAAGGCAGGTAATGCTGATATAGGAGGGAAAATGTATGCGTACAGATGAGAGGATCGCTCTTTTAGACCAGATGAGAAGGGTAAAGGAGCAGGGAGAAAAGGAAGTTCAGGCGCCGGAAGAGAAAACGCTTACGCTGGAAGATGCGCTGGCTGCCCTTTCAGAGGGAAAACTGGAACTGGAGGACGGCAGACTTCTGGAATTTGAAATCTGCCCGATTTTAAGGAAGAGTTTCCTTTTATATGTTTCAAGGGATTTTATCAGGCGTCGCAGGAAGATGAGAGCGGACGGATCCTTGTGAACCATACAGAAGGCGTCAGCCAGATCATAAACTGGACGCCGCAGAAGCGTGCGGCAAAAACGCTGGAGCAATGGAGTAATCTCCTGGTCAACGGCATGGCTGCCAACCGGTTGTCAGCACAGATCCTGAAAAAGAAATCTCTGGAAACAGTGGAATATTTCTGCTTTGAAGTTCCGGCAGGGGAAAAACGGGTGTGGAATATCCTGTTCCGCTTTAAGACGCAGTGGATGGAATTTACTGGAAACTATAACTGTCTGAAGGAGGACGTGGGAACATACGGCGTTTTATTGGAAGCTATGGTGGTAAAGCTGGATGAGTGGATGAGAAAACGGGAAGGAGCGTGTGCGGATGGAAGATCGTATCAGGGAGTTTGATGGCGTCACATACAAAGATCTGTTTCTTTCATCCATAGACGTTGTGTATATCCGGAGGCTGGATATTGTCCAAAAGCCCGGCAGTCATGCCAGTCTGTATCTGGAGGCTGTTCTGGATGGAGAGCAGGAGGAAAACGAGTTACAGAATATCTCAAAGACCATGACGTTAATGTACCGGACGGAAGGAGAGACCCGCCCGCTGTTTTATGGTGTTATCGATAAAATTTTTATCCGCAAGGACGGAGAGGATGTGAGCCTGTATCTGGAGGCATGGGATGCGACATATCTGATGGATACGGAGCGGAGGATCCGGATTTTCCAGAATCCGCAGATGACGCCGGAGGAACTGATGGCGGAAGTTATGTGCACTTATCCGGCGGCGGATTACAAACTGAATGTTCCGAAGATGCCGATCGGTCAGCTTATCATCCAGTATGAGGAGACAGACTGGGAATTTTTAAACCGCTTTTTTGCCCGTTATAAGGAACCGCTCTACCCAAATCCGGAGTCTGAATGTATCCGTGTTCTGGCTGGCGAATCCCCCGATACGGAACAGTTGGAATGGGACAGCCTGCCCTATACGCTTTTGCAGGATTATGGAGAATTAAACCGCCGGAAGGAGAACGGACTTGGGGAACTGTTGGAGCAGGAGAATGTGCAGTATCAGATTGAAACGTATGAGATCGCATCTCTTGGCAATGAAATTCGGTATAAGGGAAGCTTTTGGTATATCGGCGGTGTGGAGAGACATCTTGAAAAGGGGATTCTGGTCAATTCTTATGTGCTGAGAAAAGAAGCCGGATTAAAAGTGCTTCCGTATTTTAACCAGAGACTGACGGGAATCTCCATAGACGGACAGATCGCAGCGGCGAAGAGAGACCGGGTACAGGTAGACATGGAAATTGACAACGGCGGAAAAGAAGGAGAGCACTACTGGTTTCCGTACTCAACGGTTGCGTCATCTCCGGACGGGAGCGGTTGGTACTGTATGCCGGAAAACGGGGAGAGTGTGCGCGTTTATTTTCCGGTAGCGGACGAGAAGGAAGCCTATGTTGTGACAAATATAAAGGCGCATGAGCCCAAAGAGGGAAACCAGGATGATCCTATGGGGAATCCGAATGTGCGCAATATTGAGACTGCGCAGGGAAACCAGGTACAGTTTACGGAGGAAGGCGTTGTGATCGCAGCGGGCAGAAAGCAGGGTAGCATTTTGCTGAAAAAGAGTGGGGAAGTCCTGCTGGACGCCGTGAAAGACATTTCCATATCAGCAGGAAAGGCGGTCAATATTGTAGCGGCAAATGAAGTCATCATGAAATCAGAGACATCCATCCGGATCGCCAGTGAGCAGGGGGCGGATGTGGAACTGAAAAAGGGAAAAGTGACGATTCATGGCATGACGATCCATGAGAACTAGGGAGGAAGAAAAATGGGGTATACGGCAGACCAGATCGTAGTAGAAGGAATTCCGGTTGAGCATCTGGAGGATATGGAATTTGTGGAACGTGCAGGAGAGCATGGCTGTCTCACGCTGGGCGGATATGTCAGGGCAGAGGACGGTGAGCCGCTGCTGTTTCATATGCCCCAGTATTCACCCCTCACAATCAGGGCAGAGGGCAGGTATCCTTTTTTTCCGGAATCATCATGAAGTTTCTGGTCACGGGAAAAGGGGATGTGAGCAGCGTCCAGGTGACTGCATACAGCAGAAGCATTTTGATGGATCAGGAAAAACGCTGCCGCTCTTTTCAGGATACGGCGATGACATATAGGGAACTGGCGGAACTGGTTTTAAGGGAATATCCGGGGAGTGACATTCAGCTCGCATTTCCGGACGTCCCCATTTCGTCCATAGCGGTTCAGTATCAGGAGACGGACTGGCAGTTTTTAAAGCGGTTGTTTTCGTCTCTGAACGCTCCGCTCACCAGTCTCTCGTCATCGGACACCTTAAGACTTTATGCGGGGGTTCCGTTTCTTCCCAGTGTGGACGGTGCGTTTGAAATGACGGGATTCCGAAAGGAGCTTGGCGCGTACTATTACTGGAAGCAGGCAGGAAAAGATGTAAGGGACGACCAGTTTTTGATCATGGAGGACGGACAGAAGTGGTGGCTGGACTTTTTGAGCAGATAGAGACGAAGGGGGCAAAGTCGTTTCTGTCATGGAGCATGGTTTCCGTCTGGAGCATGGACGGCTTGTGGGAACCTGCGGTATTCAAAAGCCGGAAGGGATCCTGGTGAAGACGGAATATCCGGCGCATCTGACGGGAGCAGCGCTGGAGGGAACCGTGCTGGAGGTTTCCGGGATACAGATCCGGGTGCATTTAAAAATAGACGATGGCAGAGACAGTAACGATGCGTACTGGTTCCCCTTCTCTACCTTGTCCGCATCCTCGGATGGAAGCGGCTGGTACTATATGCCGGAACAGGGGGATCAGGTGCGTGTATATTTCCCGACCAAACATACGAGAGACGCCGTCGCAATCAGTGCAGTCAGCGATTATAAAGAAGAGGGTGGCGCGGCGCCGGACCGTATGGGGGATCCTTCTACAAAATATCTGAGCAATCCGTCAGGCCAGGAGCTCCGTATGGGCAAAGACGGGATAAGACTGGCGTGCCGGGGCGGTTTGGCAAGTGTGATGGTCGGAAACGGCGGGGATATTTCCCTGTATGCGGAGGATACGCTGCTGATTCAGGCGTCGAATAACGTGGAATTAACATCGGAGACAGAAATGGAGTTTTCGGCGGAAAACACGGCGGTTGTTGCGTGTGCGATGGGAGGCTGCCTGCAGATGCATCCGGGCGGAGTCCTGATGCTTCAGGGAACCGAGGTAAAAGTGGATTAGGAGGGAACAGGATATGGAAAGACAGGAAGCGGTCGAATGTTTTACAAGAGAAGCAGAGCCTGTTCTGGAAGAGGGAAAGAAACTTTTTTACCGGGAATTGCAGGAAAAGACAGAGCAGCTTTCTGCGGTGATCTGCGACGCCATCCATGAAATCAGACTGGAGACTGTCCGGCTGGAAAAAGAAAAAATGATGTTCCTGCATTTTTCCCTGCTTCGTGTGGGGCTGGAAAAAGGCGAGTACCAGATTCTGGCGCAGGCGATGGATGCCAGGTGGTATCTGGATACCGAACCGGCGGAGGTTGGATTTTCACTGGATTTTCTGTTTCCGATGTGGGCGGATATCCGCAGAGAGTTGATGGAAAACAGCCGGAAATACTGGGGTAAGGTCAACCGCTATGATGTTCAGAATCTGGTCGCATCGGCTGTCATGGACTGCAATTTGATGCTGGCGCAGGTATTGCGTTTTATATTCCGCGATGTTGAGGAAAATCCGGATTTTGCTGAAATGAAAAATCAGATACCTGGGCGGTTTACTGGGGAGAATACCGGGATCACACAGAACTGGTCGCTCATGTAAACAGAGAGAAAAAAGAACAGATCGACTGGGACAGGGCACTGCGCCAGACGAAAAATGAGGAGACCGGGATGGTCTTTGGCTACTGGTACCAGGCGGACTTAAAAAACTCCGACTGTAAGGGAAAGCTGCTGTACTTTATTGTGTTTGAGGATTGCACACTGGAGAATATGTGCTTTGACGATGCGGTTTTTGACGGGCGCGAGATTTTTGGGTATGCCGGATAAAAAATTGCAGCTTCCGCAACGCGGTCATTCATCAGGCGGATTTTTCGGGATGTATCTGGGAGGAAAATGACTTTGAAGGGGCAGATATGCTTCATTCTGTCTTTGCAGAGGAGGAACTTCCGTTTATTCATTTAAAGCCGGTAACAGCTGCAACTGATTCTGGTGGACAGGGGGCGGCAGGAATGAGATTTTTTACGATGGAGCAGGACAAAATGCTGCAGGATATGGCAAAGCTGCGGGATTTTGATATCTGTGGACCAAGACATATTTTTTTCAGGAAGGATGCGGCGGTGATCAAGCCGTCCACGACGCTTTATTTTGCCGCAGATAGCGGGGAAGCGCTTCCTGATTTTATTCAGAGTCCAATTCCTCTGGTATCAGATATGGTGAAAAAGGTGCTGGACGTGTATGAGGACGACATGATTTTCCGGTCCGTGTCGCTGGTGGATAAGAGCCGGGGAAAGATCTTTTTGTACCATACGCTTTTGCTGGAAGAGCAGGAGATGCTTTCTGACAGCACGGAATATTATCCGAACGGAAGCGTGAAAAGACTGGTGCTGGATCGCAAAAAAATCGGAGAGCACAAAGTTTTTCTGGCAGATACAAAAAAGTTCCGCAATCCTTTTGTCAGTCTGGAGATTGTGGAGAGCATATTGCGCAGAAATCCTGTCGGGATTATTTTCCGGGAAGTGGAGGTGGAGTAAATGGCAGAACTGAATGATACCTATGTGGTGCATACGGCGATGATCCGCTGCAGTATGGGAATGCGGGAGACGTATCTGGTGCTGGATGATACGCATGGAGTATTCCTGCGCCAGCAGCCACAGATGACCGTGGACGACAGTGTCGGAGAGGTGAACGTGCGCTGCTTTGGTGGCTGTTACAGCATGGAAAATCCGAGTACGAAAGCGGAGGCTGACCGCATACAAAAGGCGGTGGAGGAAGAATGTCCCGACACTTTTTTAGACAGTGTTTTAAACCATTTTACGGGCGGGGAAAAAGAAATCACGACGCAGGAAGCGCAGGAGGGAGTGCCGAGAATCGTCGGGGTCTGTACGCCAAATATTCCGGCAGGAACCAAGTGGGACAACGGAAAAGAAGGGGTTGAGACACGGGGGATGGAACCGCTTCTTGGCGGTGCAAAGCTTCGCTGTATCTACGGTGGGGAGATCGAGATCATTACTTCCGGGCAGGTGGAGGGCACGGGAGAGTAGGCAAAGGAGGAGGGTGCATGAAGCTTACATATAAGGAACTGGAAATCGAACTGGAGCTTGCCGGACTTCTGGCAGTGGAGGAGCTTGTGCTGACGCAGGGACTGAACTGCCACGCAGGACTCACACTGAAAATCCTGATCGAGGAAGAGACAGAGAGATGAACTGGTCACCATGTCCTCTGACGCCGGCGTAACTGTCCGTGAGCTGGAAAAGACAAACGGGCAGGTGGTTTTCCGGGGAAAGCTGGAGACGGTTTCTGCCAGAAGGGAGAACGGACGTTTTTTACTTATACCTGGAAGCCTGGTCTTACACGATGGACTGGGACCGCGTGAAAAGAGCCGCAGCTTCCAGAACGGCGCACTGACATACATGGAAGTGGTACAGAGAGTTCTGTCCGGTTACGGGCAGTCCGGTGTGACGGATCATGCGACGGGCGGGGCGTGCATCCCGGAATTTCTGCTGCAGTATGAGGAAAGCGACTGGGTGTTTTTGCGCCGTCTGGCAAGCCACTTTGGAACATACCTTCTTGCGGATGCCACGGACGCCTGCGGAAAGGTGTATTTTGGCGTCCCGGAGATCTCTTATGGCACAGTTCTTGACCGGCAGGGCTACACGATGGAGAAGGATATGCTCCATTATGCGCGCGTGCTGGAAAAGGAGGGTGTGCTTTCCCAGGAGGCTTCCTGCTGGAATGTGACGGTACGTTTCTTTCTGCGGATGTGGGAAACGCTGACGTTTAACGGGATTGAAGCGGTTGTGACCGCGATGCGCCTGCACACGGAAAAAGGGGAGCTGGTATACAGTTACGTGTTGGCAAGACGGGCGGGAATCCGCAGGGAAAAAGAGAAAAACCCGGGAATTTTCGGCATGAGCATCCCGGCGACAGTCATGGAGCGCAGCGGGAACCGGATACGCGTCCATTTCGAGATCGATCCGGAGTATGAGGCTTCCGAAAAGACAAAGTATTTTACCTACGCCATAGAGAGCAGCAGCTTTTACTGTATGCCGGAGGAGGGAAGCCAGGTACATATCTATTTCCCGGATCATGATGAGCAGGGGGCGGTTGCGGTTCATGCGATAAGGAGTGGGGAGGGCGCGTCCGGGTCATGCAGTACGCCGGAAAACAAACGCTTTTCTGACCCGAGCGGAAGCGCAATGGATATGACGCCGGCATCCCTCCAGTTTGCCCCGGATGCCGGAGGCGCGACAGTGCTTCATCTGGAGGGCGGCGGTTTTCTGTCCCTGACCGGCATGGATATAAAGCTGAAGACGCAGATGGGGATGGCATCGGATAAAGAGAAGCCGATGCAGGATCTGATGATCTGCGGGGAACAAAAGCTGACCATGCAGATCGGGGAGAGCAGCGACGACTGCATCGTCATGGAGCGGGGACGGAAGTACGGTCTGCCCTGGCGTGCAGGAGGCTGACTCTTCCCGGCGGCAGTCCCTCGGGGGATGAACTGCTGAGTGAGCAGGAAGCGGCTGACGCACAGGCACGCGAGGCAGAAAACAAATGCGGTCAAGGAAGACATGATCACGAAGAAGCAGGAGAGCAAGAGAAAGATTGTGGACGGCGTGATAAGTCTGGTGACGGTTGTGGGTCTGACCGCACTGACCGTGGCGACGGGAGGACTTGCGGCACCGTTTGCCATTGCGGCAGGGGTCAAGGCGACATTTGCGGTGGCAGATATCGCTGAGGGACTGGACGGATACAGCAAGATGAATGCGATGGATGCGTCGCGGCCGGCAAACTTCCTGCGGGATACTGTTTTTGGCGGCAATCAGACCGCCTATGATATCACCTCCATGATTACGGACGTGGCGTTTGACGTGGTTTCGGGAAAGGCTCTGGCAGGTGCGTTTTCAGGGGCGGATAAAGTGTCAAAAGTCCAGAAGTTTGCGGGAAAGGCAATGTCCTTCTGGAATGGAATCTGCCCGAAGACCAAGGTGGCGAATTTCCTCTTCCAGATGGGAGGCACCATGCTGTTTGGCGCAGTCAATGATTATCTGACGACGGGAAAGGTGGATTTAAAAAATCTGGGTCTGGACGCTTTTGCGGGTCTTGCCAAGGGAACGTTAGGAACTGCCGGAACAGAAAAAATCAAAAGGTTGCTCAATACAGATAATAAGTGGGTGGAAAAAGCGGTCGGAATCCTGGCTGGAACTACTTTTGGAACAACGGTGGATCTAGGCATCAACAAATTGGCGGGCAGGGACATCGACCCGCTTCAGGTCATCAAACAGAACCTGATAGAAAGCGGGCTGGGGCAGTTCTTTGGAGAACCGATCGACGTGGTTACGGGAGCGTTCCTGATCACCGCGACCGACTTCACACTGCCGGATATCCGGGAGGATCTCCGTGTGCAGAGGAAATATAACTCCACGAGCAGGGAGGCAGGGCTTCTGGGCCCCGGATGGAGTTTTTTCATATGAATGCCGTCTGTATCGCTCGGGCAACAGACTCCATGCGAAGCTGGATAGCGGGATTACGGCGGTCTTTGCGTGGGATGGCTCCCATGCGGTCAATGTCACCAGAGGCTGTGAGTGGCTGGAGCTGACCGGAGAGGACGACGGCTGGAGGATTTACGACGGCAGGAATTACAAATGCTACCACTATGACGGGCAGGGACTGCTGACTGCGGCAGAAGACCGGAACGGACAGTGTGTGCGTCTGTACTATGAGGGGGAACGCTTAACCCGGATCACGACGCCGCTTGGATATTCCCTGGATGTGGAAATCCGTGACGGCAGGCTGGTCCAGATCAGGGACCATATGGGACGAACGATGCAGTACCGGTATGAAAACGGTTTTCTGTCAGACGTCATCCACATGGATGAAGGCGTCACCCACTATGAATATGACAGCAACGGTTACCTGGAACGCGCGGTGGATCAGGCAAAGGTCACCTATCTTGAGAACCGGTATGATGATGCGGGACGGGTGGTGCTGCAGACGCTGGCAAACGGGGACACCTACCGGGCAGACTACCACCCGGAAAAAACAGAGTGACAATCGTAAGCAGTGTGCATGACAAAACGGTTGAACACTGGTACAATGAATTTGGGGAAATCCTTGAGACATCCTATCAGGACGGGACAAAGGAACGGTACGAATACGGAGAGAACGGACACCGTACCAGCCGCACGGACCGTCTGGGAAGAAAAACCACATGGACGTATGACGAAGCGGGCAGGCTGACCGAGGAAGTGCAGCCGGACGGACTTCGGACAGTGCACCGGTATGATGCGGCGGGCAACGAGATCCTCCGGACGGACAGCGCGGGCAGAGAGACGGCTTATGAAAACGACGGTCACCATAACCGCACGGCAGAGAGAAGGACGGATGGTCTGCAGGTAAGGGAGAACCGGTCTGTCTATGACTGGATGGGCAGGCTGACGGAGACTGCCGATGCCGAGGGCAACCGGACACAGTACCAGTACGGGGAGGCAGGCGGGAAACCGTCCGTGATCCGGTTCGCAGGACGGGGAAACCTGTTCGTTTGAGTACGACAAAGCCGGCGCATGATGGCGCAGGCGACGCCTGCGGCAGAACCGGAGTACGGGTACAAT
>ENA-OQKX01000327-OQKX01000327.1-human-gut-metagenome-genome-assembly--contig:-NODE-327-length-10484-cov-5.575553_pt1 | contig 10484 bp, 10 predicted proteins | sample MGYA00242654_ERZ504810 | MGnify/ENA primary metagenome ERZ504810 (study PRJEB26092, sample SAMD00036378) | human gut metagenome | host: Homo sapiens | study: EMG produced TPA metagenomics assembly of... | reverse complement strand
TATGTTATACGGATGTAGAGGAAGTCTTATTTCCACTAACATATAATGAAACAGGTATAGATCTAGGTATCAAGGATTTTATCATATTGAGTAATGGAGAAAAGGTAGAGAATCCAAAATATCTGAAAAAGTCGATTGAGAAACTGAAAAAGCTACAGAAGCAGCAGTCACGAAAAACAAAGGGCGGCCGCAACTGGATCAAAAACAGAATCAAGATCGCAAGACTTCATGAAAAGATAGCGAATCAAAGAATGGATTTTATCAACAAGTTATCCACAAGAATCATTACAGAATATGACATCATCTGTATTGAAGATTTAAAAGTAGACAACATGCTTAAAAACCACAATCTAGCCCAGTCTATATCGGATGTATCCTGGTCAAAGTTTACAACGCAGCTAGAATATAAAGCCCAGTGGTATGGAAAGGTAATCAAGAAAGTGGATACGTTTTATGCGAGCAGTCAGACCTGTCATTGTTGCGGATATAAGAATGAAGGAACAAAAGATTTAAATGTAAGAGAATGGACATGTCCAAAATGCCATTCAAATCATGACAGAGATGTAAATGCATCTATCAATATATTGATGCAAGGCATATTAGCAAATTAGCTAAAAATAAAAAGAACCGCAGGAACTGCGGGGATAGCTTGGTAAGAAAGGTTTCGATAGAAACCTGTTCCCAAGAATCTCGTCACTTCAGTGATGAGAGGTTCAAGGCATTCGGTTTAAGAGATGCGATTACACCTATCATTGCCTTTTCGTATGGTATGCAAAATAAGCAGCGTGTTAAGGATGGAATCAAGTGTGGCTTAATCTATACTATAGTATTAATGGTCTTGGGTACTCTAATTACAGAACTGTTCCCAAACTTTTTTGCGACACTATTTAATGCAGGACAATCCAGAATATATTTCATCAGTGCTGTTCGAATCATATCCGTTAGCTTTGTGTTTGCGGGTGTAAATATCGCATTTCAAGGTGTGTATCAAGCTTTAAATGGAGGTATGGAATCCTTGATCGTATCCTTGCTTAGACAAGCCATTTTGATTTTACCTTTGGCTTGGGGATTTTCAAAATTAGTCATTCAATATGATAGGGATGTATCTTTGATTTGGTATGCATTTGTGATTACGGAAGTTTTATCTTGTGTTGTGGGATGGGTATTTTTAAGACGAATTGAGAAAAAGAAGATGGTGTTTGATTAAGGTCAAACACTTTTTCTTTTGTGTGGTGTATAATAAAGTACATACGGAGGAAACATATGGAACAAGATTCTCTATTTTCGATACAAGAAGATACAAGGCCTTTAGCCGATCGTATGCGTCCGGAAACATTGGATGAATATGTAGGACAAAAACAGCTTGTTGCCAAGGGAAATCTTTTGTGGCAAATGATTGAACATGATCAAGTGACATCGATGATTTTCTGGGGTCCACCTGGAGTAGGAAAAACGACATTGGCACGTATTATTGCCCATCAGACAAAGAGTTATTTTGTGGATTTCTCAGCTGTTACTAGTGGCATTAAAGAAATCAAGGAAGTTATGAAACAGGCTGATACGCGTAGGGCCTTGGGACAAAAAACAATACTATTCGTAGATGAAATCCATCGTTTTAATAAGGCGCAACAAGATGCATTTTTACCCTATGTGGAAAAGGGAAGTATCATTCTAATTGGTGCTACAACAGAAAATCCTAGTTTTGAGATTAATTCTGCCCTTTTATCTAGGTGTAGAGTGTTTGTGTTAAACAGTCTAAATACGGATGACTTAAAAGATTTGATTATTCGTGCTATTTCTAGCTCAAAAGGATTAGGTAATTTAAAAATACATATTACGGATGAAGATATAGAGGCGATTGCCGCATTTTCAGGTGGGGATGCCCGCTTTTGTTTAAACACATTGGAGATGGTTGTATATAATAGTCCAAGTGAATTGGATGGAATTCATGTTTCACAGGATATTTTGAAGCAGTGCCTTCAAAAAAGGTCGTTATTGTATGATAAAAAGGGGAGGAACACTATAATATTATTTCGGCTCTACATAAAAGTGTACGAAACTCCGATGTACAGGCTGCTGTATATTGGTTAGCGCGTATGTTAGAGGCTGGAGAAGACCCTTTATATATCGCAAGAAGATTCGTTCGTATGGCTAGTGAAGATATTGGTATGGCAGATTCTAGAGCCTTAGAAATCTGTGTGGCAGCCTATCAGGCATGTCACTATTTAGGTGTTCCAGAATGCAATGTGCACTTAACGCATGCAGCTGTATATTTGGCTTTAGCTCCAAAATCAAACGCTTTAGAAGTGGCTTATAATAATGCAAAAAATGATGCACTAAAACATTAGATCAGCCAGTGCCTTTACACATTCGTAATGCACCGACAAAGTTAATGAAAGATTTAGGCTACAGTAAAGGATATGAGTATTCACATGATTATGAATATCACATGACAGATATGCAATGTCTTCCAGATGCTCTAGTTGGTAAAGAATATTATGTACCAAGTGATCAGGGATCTGAAGTGAAGGTGCGAAATCGTCTTGTGCAGATTAAACAAATCAAGGCTATGGTGCATAGAAATCGTATGATGAAGAAAAAATAGTTGAAAAAAGATATAAGATGGAATAGTGTATTTCAGTAGAAAGAGGTCATTATGAAAATAGAAATTCATAGTTTACAAGAAACGCAGGAATTTGCCACTAAAATGGCAGATCTTTGTAGAAATAAACAATTAGTCATTACATTAGATGGAGATTTGGGTGCAGGTAAAACAACTTGGACAAAAAGCTTTGGGAAAGCGTTGGGTGTAAAGAATGTGATCAATTCACCAACTTTTACAATCTTAAAGGATTATAAACAAGAAGGTGGAGTCCCTTTCCATCATATTGATGCGTATCGTTTAGAAGGAAAATGTCAGGACTTAGGTTTTGAAGATTGTTTTGATGAAGGAATTACTGTAGTAGAATGGTCTGAATTTATTGAAGATCAATTGCCACAAGATCATATCAAAATTTCTTTTGAAGAAGGTATCGATGAAAATCGTACAGTGACATTAGAATATACGGGTCCTGTATCAAAAAGTATTGTGGAGGCATATCATGATTAGTTTATGTATGGATAGTGCTTATAAAGCATTGGTGTTAGGTTTATATAAAGATGGAACATTGATTGATGGTGTATCTATTGAAGCATTCAAGAAACAAAGTGAAACGATTTTTGTGGAATTAAATCAATTGTTTGAAAAGACAGGTTTAGACTATAAAGACGTAGATGAAGTGATCATTACAGATGGTCCTGGATCTTATACAGGTATTCGTATTGCGATGACAATTGCGAAAGTATTCTGTACACAAATGCATAAAACATTAAAGTGTATTAGTACAATGCAGTTGTTTGCGGGCATGGATGAAAGTTCCAATGTTATTTTGGATGCGCGTAGTAAAAGAGCGTATGTAGCACACTTAGAAAAGGGTGTTGTGGTTGGAAAAACACAAATTTTAGAAGTCGATCAATTGGAAGATTTCTTAAACGAACATCCTGGAACTTTATATGGAGATGGATATTTAGTAAATCAAGAAGCTGCAAGTTGTGATTTCTTGAAGAATTTTATGGAGGTACCAAGTCGTACAATTGAAAATGTACATGCCTTAGTTCCTCAATATTTAAAAGAAAGCGATGCTTATAAAGCATGATTTTTAAAGAAATGAAAGACACGGATCTTGTTCGTGTTTTAGAACTTGAACAAGCTTGTTTTAAACAGCCTTGGCTAGAAAAAGATTGTTTATATGAATTGAATGAGAATCCCTTTTCTCATGGTTGGATCTTACTAGATGAAGATACTATTGTTGGATACGCCTTTTTATGGGAAACCTTTGAAATGGCGCAGCTTGCTCGTATTGGAGTTGATCCTGACTTAAGAAAAAGAGGATATGGTAAAGAATTGATGATGCATTTGTTTGATCGAGCTCGAGAAGTGGCTTGTGAATATATGACATTAGAGGTTCGTGCTAGTAATGAGGCAGCCTTGAATTTATATCGAAAAATGGGCTTTATTCAAGTCAATGTATCTAAGAGTTATTATCCGGATGGAGAAGATGCCATTGTGATGACATTGGCATTGTAGGAGGATTATATGATTATTATCGGAATTGAAAGTAGTTGTGATGAAACAGCCGTTGCGGTTGTCAAAGATAAAAAGGAAGTATTATCAAGTGTAGTTGCCAGTCAAATTGATGTGCATACAGAATTTGGTGGGGTCGTACCCGAAGTTGCAAGTCGTATTCATGTAGAAAATATTTCGTATTGCATTGAAAAAGCATTGAAGGATGCCAATATCACTATGGAAGATGTGGATGCGGTTGCTGTTACGCAAGGTCCTGGTTTAATTGGATGTTTACACGTTGGTGTGCAAGCTGCCAAGACTTTGGCTTTTGCCTACCATAAACCATTAGTTCCTGTACATCATTTGGCAGGGCATATTTATGCCAATGAATTAGTGGTGGATATGAAATATCCAGTATTGGCGCTTGTTGTTTCTGGTGGAAATACGGAACTTGTTTATATGAAGGATGAAACAAGTTTTGAAATCTTAGGAGAAACACAGGATGATGCGATTGGAGAAGCCTTTGATAAGGTGGCCCGTGTATTGGGTCTTGGATATCCTGGTGGTCCTAAAATTGATAAATTGGCAAAAGAAGGAAAGCCAGTATATGAACTGGCAAAACCGAAGACACAAGGTCGTTATGATTTTAGTTTTTCTGGATTGAAGAGTAGTGTTCTACAATTTACGAAACGTATGGAAAGACAAGGCAAGACATTTGATATGGCAGATTTAGCTTGTTCATTCCAGGAATGTGCATTGGATGAAATTTTCTCTCGAGTAAGAGCCGTATTAGATGATCATAAAGATATTCGCCATTTCGTTGTAGGTGGTGGAGTAAGTGCCAACTCAAGACTTCGTGAAAAAGTAGAAGAATTAAGAAATGAATATCCAGAAGTTGAGTTTACCGTGCCTCCAATGTATTGTTGTACAGACAATGCAAGTATGATCGGTGTTGCAGGAACTATCGCCTATCTTTCTGGAAGAAGAGGGGATGCAAGTTTAACAGCCGATTCAAGTCTAGAAATCCAATAGGAGGTTTTATGCAAGAGCTACGTTTACTTCAAGAAAAAGATTTAGAAAGTATATATCCAATCTATGTACATTATGTAAAGACAAGCGTTGCGATTTTTGATGTTGTGCCAGATTCTTTTGATGCATTTAAAGAACATATGATAGAAATTTCTAAGACAAATCCATTTTATGTCGCACTTAATGAGGATGTTTTAATTGGCTATGGCTATGTGCACCCGGCTTTTTCTAAAGAGGCGTATAAGTATTGTGTAGAACTTACTATTTATTTTAAAGAAGGAAAACATTATGGTTTGCCTTCAAAAATGTTAGATCAGCTTGAAGCGGATTGTAGAAAATTAAACATGCGTTGGATCATTTCATGTATTACAGATTCGAATGAAGAAAGTATAGCCTTTCATAAAAAACATGGCTTTACTATGTATGGTGCATTGCCATCTTGTGGTATGAAATTTGATGTGTGGCATGGTGTAGTTTGGCTTTGTAAGAGACTGAATGAGGTTAAAAAGGATTTTTCTTGTGCAAGTAATGCAACCATCTTAGGTAATGTTTCAATAGGTGAAGGTTCAAGTGTTTGGTATAACGCTGTGATTCGTAGTGAAGAAGAAGCGATTGAAATTGGGCAAGAAAGCAATATTCAAGATCAGTGTGTTTTGCATACGGATTGTGGTTATCCATTAAAAATTGGTGATCGCGTTACGATTGGACATGGAGCCATTGTGCATGGTTGTACGATTGAGGATGAGGTGCTTATTGGTATGGGCGCTATTGTTTTAAATGGAGCTCATATAGGAAGCCATAGTATAATTGGTGCTGGTTGTGTTGTGCCTGAAAATATGGTGATTCCACAAAGGAGTGTTGTGGTTGGAGTACCGGCTAAAATCATTAAAAAGACTTCAGAATCTCAGGTTTCTGACATTCTTTCAAATGCAGATCATTATGTAAAATTATCAAAAAAATTGGATTAGTCATTTGGCTAATCCTTTTGTATATTGTAAAATCGATGTAGTGAGGTTGATTATGGAAAACTTATTAAATTATGTACATTTAAGAAGAGATATCGACTTTTCTATTCGTCCCTTTAATGAGGTGGATATGTTAGTATGTGCCGATCTATCTTATGTGGATTGGGATGGCATTGTGGAAAAGGACGAGGTTTCTTTAGAAGAAGCTTGTCGTAAATATCTTTCTTTATATAGTGAAGAGGAATTAAAAAGTAAGTATACATTTTCAATGAATCTTCCACATTTGATTGATGCGTTGCAAGATACGATTCGTTATGGGAATATAAAGTTAAAGAACTATAAAAAAGTCTATAGCGATGAAGATGTGATTCAATTTAGTGTGGTAACACTTGTGTTGCCAGATGGATCTTTCGTTATTTCTTTTAGTGGTACAGATGGTAGTATTACGGGTTGGAAAGAAAATTTAATGATGACCTATAGCAAGGATCTTCCTTGTCAAATCCTGGCGAAGGATTATGTCAAAGAAACTATTGCGGATATTCCTGAAACGAGTTATTTGTTTGGATTAAAAAAGAAAAAAGTCTATCCAAAGATGTATTTGACGGGGCATTCAAAGGGTGGAAATCTAGCGATGTATGCCTATTTAAAAAATCCAAAACTACAGGGATATATTGAAAGTGTGAAAAGTTTTGATGGGCCTGGCTTTGCGGATGGTTTTTGGCAAGGTGATGAGGATGTATCTAAAATCACAAACTATATTCCTAAGGATAGCATTGTGGGTCGTGTTTTAAATCATAGAGAACAAACGAAAGTCATGGATGCCGAAGGTTCTGGTCTAGTTCAGCATGATACGCTTATGTGGAGTGTGGATGTAAAAGACTTTAATTATTGTGATGCACTCACAAAAGAGAGTGATGATTTATTGGAATATGTAAATAAGTTATTAATGGATCGTCCACTGGAAGAAAAAGAGCGTTATTGTCATTTGATTGGTGAATTGTTTGATCGTATGGAAATTTATACGATTGCGGATTTAACTGAATTTTCATTTAAACAGGCATTGTCTGGAATTAAGGAGATTCGTCAATTGAATGCAGAAGAAATTAAGTTTATGTTTGAAATTGTTAAATTTATTGCGGTGCAATCCGCTCCAATATTAGTGAAAGGAAGAAAGTAAAATGAGAAAAATAGGTTGGATTGGTGCTGGCATTATGGGTCAGCCAATGGTTATTCATTTATTGAATAAGGGTTATGAAGTGCATGTGTACGCAAGACATCCAGAAAGGGTAGAACAAGCTAAAAATGCAGGTGCCATTTTAGAAGAATCAATTGTGTCTTTGACATCCAAGGTAGATGTGATTTGTACAATGGTCGGTTTTCCTAGTGATGTTAAAGAAGTATATGATGTGATTTTTAGTTGTATTGATGCGGGTAAAACTTGTATTGATTTTACGACTTCAAGTCCAAAGCTTGCCAAAGAATTGTATACAAAAGGAAAAGAATTGGGTGTTCATGTATTGGATGCACCAGTGACTGGTGGAGATACGGGAGCTAAAAATGGGACTTTAACTGTTTTGGTTGGTGCAGACAAAGAGGATTTTGAAACAAATAAAGAAATCTTTGAAGCATTTGGAACACAAATTGAGTATTGTGGCAAGGCGAGTTGTGGACAACATGTCAAGATGGCGAACCAAATCATGATTGCGAATACGTTACAAGGTATTTGTGAGGCCATGTCGTATTTGAAATGTAAAGATGTGGATGAATCTTTTGTATATCGCTTCTTGCGTAATGGTGCTGCTGGATCTAAACAGTTGGAATTCCAAGGCAAAAAGATGTTAGAAAATGATTATGCGCCTGGTTTTTATGTGAAGCATTTTGTGAAGGATTTAAAAATTGCAGCACAAGAGGCACATTTTCCTTTGTATGGTGTAAATCGTGTCATCAAAGAATACGTGGATCTAATGGATCGTGGCATGAGTGATTTGGGTACGCAATGTTTGATTGAGTATTTTAGAAAGCCACAAATTAAAGCGGTTATCTTTGATATGGATGGTTTGATGTTTAATACGGAAAAGATGTTTAAGGATGAGTTTAAAGAGAAGGCTAAAGAATTAGGCGTTTCTTGTCCAGACTATTTTCCGGAACCTTTAATTGGTTGTGATTCAAGAAAGGTTGCAGAGTTTGAAATGATGTATCCAGGTGTGACAAGAGTTATGGAAGAAATTCAGGAAGAGCGTGTGGATTATTTCTTTACATATTTTAAAGAGCCTGGTAGTGCCAATATGGTTGGTTTACAAAATTTAATTGAGTATATTGAAGAGAATAAGATTCCTTATGCGGTTGCCTCAAGTTCGCATCCGCAGGCTATTAAAAAGTTCTTGTCGCATGCAGGTTTTGTGTTAAGTCCAAATGTGATTGTTTCTTCTAAAGAGGGATATAAATCAAAGCCAGCTCCAGATGTTTTCTTGGCAGCAGCAAAAAGATTAGATGTAAAGCCAGAAAACTGTTTAGTGTTAGAGGATAGTAAGCATGGAATTATGGCAGCAGCCAATGCGAAGATGCATTCCATTTTTATTCAAGATCAGATTGCGCCAGATGACGAAATGAAGGAGTATATCCAAGAATCTTGTAAGGATTTAAATGAGGTAATTGATTATTTAAAGCGTTGTAAATAATTGGTTGCTACTTTATAATATTGTTGAGAAATTAATAGGAGGACGTAATGAAAAAAGAATTAGTCATTGTTCTTGATTTTGGAGGACAATATAATCAGTTGGTTGCACGTCGTGTTCGTGAGTGCAATGTATATTGTGAAATTTATTCATATAAAACAGATTTAGAAAAAATCAAAGCTATGGATCCAAAGGGAATTATCTTAACTGGAGGACCAAATAGTTGTTATGAAGCAGATTCACCTACATATTCAAAGGAATTATTTGAGTTGGGTATCCCAGTTCTTGGCCTTTGCTATGGCGCACAATTGATGATGCATGTATTGGGTGGAAAAGTAGAAAAAGCGGATCACCGTGAATATGGTAAGACAGAGGTTCTTGTGGATAAGACTTCTTCTAAAATCTTTGAGGGTGTATCTGAAAAAACAATTTGTTGGATGTCACACTTTGACTATATTTCACAGGTAGCACCTGGATTTGAAATTACGTCTCATACAGATAACTGTCCTTGCGCATCAAGTGAAAATGCAGAAAAAGGATTATATGCTATTCAGTTCCATCCAGAAGTATTACATACACAAGAAGGTTCAAAAATGTTATATAACTTCGTTCGTGGCGTTTGTGGATGCAGTGGTGATTGGAGAATGGATAACTTTGTTGAAGAACAAATTAAAGCTATTCGTGAAAAGGTTGGAGATGGAAAAGTTTTATGTGCCCTTAGTGGTGGAGTAGACTCTTCTGTTGCAGCTGTATTATTATCAAAAGCAATTGGTAACCAATTGACATGTGTATTTGTTGATCATGGTTTACTTCGTAAAAACGAAGGGGATGAAGTAGAAGCTGTATTTGGTCCTGAAGGTCCATATGAATTAAACTTCATTCGTGTAAATGCACAACAAAGATATTATGAAAAGCTAAAGGGTGTTGAAGAACCAGAAGCAAAACGTAAGATCATTGGTGAAGAATTCATTCGTGTATTCGAAGAAGAAGCTAAGAAAATTGGAAAAGTTGATTTCTTAGTTCAAGGAACGATTTATCCAGATGTTGTTGAGAGTGGTTTAGGTGGAGAATCTGCTGTAATTAAATCTCACCACAACGTTGGTGGACTTCCTGATCATGTAGATTTCAAAGAAATTATTGAACCATTACGTGACTTATTCAAGGATGAAGTTCGTAAAGCTGGTTTAGAATTAGGTATTCCTGAATACTTAGTATTCAGACAACCATTCCCAGGACCTGGTTTAGGAATTCGTATCATTGGTGAAGTAACTGAAGAAAAAGTAAAAATCGTACAAGATGCAGATGCCATCTATCGTGAAGAAATCGCAAATGCTGGATTGGATCGTTCAATCGGTCAATACTTTGCAGCATTGACAAACATGCGTTCCGTAGGTGTTATGGGTGATGAAAGAACATATGATTATGCCATCGCTTTACGTGCTGTTAATACAATTGACTTTATGACTGCTGAATCTGCTCAGATTCCATATGAAGTATTAAATAAAGTTATGTCTCGTATTATCAATGAGGTTCGTGGGGTTAACCGTGTAATGTATGACCTTACTAGTAAGCCTCCTGGAACAATTGAGTTCGAATAGTTGGAGCTAAGCTGTAAAGCCTTTGTTTACAAGGGTTTTACAGCTTTTCTTTTATAGGATTGCATTTTCATTGCATTATTTTTCTTCAACTGTTCTGTGATAGATTGCTGTA
>ENA-OQKX01000322-OQKX01000322.1-human-gut-metagenome-genome-assembly--contig:-NODE-322-length-10564-cov-2.116509_pt1 | contig 10564 bp, 15 predicted proteins | sample MGYA00242654_ERZ504810 | MGnify/ENA primary metagenome ERZ504810 (study PRJEB26092, sample SAMD00036378) | human gut metagenome | host: Homo sapiens | study: EMG produced TPA metagenomics assembly of... | reverse complement strand
ATAAATTGTTCTAATTTTCAAAACATTTATGTTCCGTGGACAAGACAGAATGTTACCATAGCATTTTCTTTTCGTCAAGTACTTTTTTTATATTTTTATTTTCTCTTTTATAAAAAGAGCCAAAGAAAAAGTTCCATCCGAAGATAGAACTTTTTGAAACACCCGAATATCTGCTATTTTCTGCGATCAATTCCGGTTCTTTTATAATATGCTGCTTTATCTGCATACATTCTCTTTTCAGATTCCTGCAGTAATGTATCTAATCCTGTCTGGTATTTTTCACGCCATATTTCTCCCACTGCCATATTTACATTATTTTGTTTCATGCATTCTTTTAAAAGCCCAATGCGTTCCATCAATGCCGCATGTTCAATTCCTGCACACAGCGCAAGCAGTTCATCTCCACCGATACGGAACAAACCGTACTCTCCAAATGCTTTTTTCAGGCTGTCGCAGGCACGAAGAATCAACTGATCCCCAGCCTCATGCCCCATTGAATCGTTCACACGTTTCAATCCTGTGATATCGCAATAAACAACGCCTATGCTCTTTTCTGTGTCAATCTCATTGATATATTTTTCCATTGCGAAACGGTTTCCGAGTTTTGTAAGCTGATCTTTATAGCTCATATTCTCCAATAGGCTCATCAGATTTCTTCTTTTGATACATGACACCAGAAAATGTCCCATAATCTGAAGCATATTAGATGCATACTCCAATGATGGAGGCGGCGGATTATCCACACCGTAAAAAGCAATTACTTTCCCATCATCATACAAAGGAACCACCACAAGTGAATGAATGTTCTGGCGCTTCAAATTCTCATATTGTAAAGGATCACTCTCCCTGATTTCCTCAAGATCCTTAAAGACAATAAACTTTCCCTCCTGAAACATCCGGTACCAGTGTGCACAGATTTCCGGAGGAATATCCTGCAAATTTTCTTTTTCCCTCGAAATGCCTTCCGCAACCCACTCGTAGGTATTATCATCCCTGCCCCGCTCGTTGCGCTCAAAAATATAGGTTCTTTCCCCATTCAACGAGTTGCCCAGATATTCCAGAATAACTTCGATCGATTGCTCCGGCGTTGCCGCCTGAAGTGCAATGCGCAGACCTTCGTTGATCATAAATTCCATGTTCTGATATTTTTGGATTACGCCGTCCTGTGTACGTTTTTCGCTGATATCTACACCAAGTTCAACACGATATTTTTTCCCATTGGCAGAGTCCTCGATCAGCGTATCCTTTAACATCAGATAGCGGTCAATGATCGGATTATAGTAATGCCATTCTTCAAATTCGCCCACACTCAGCCTATCATTGTTGCACATACCACAAGGAATCAATGTTTTCTGTAATATTTCATAGCATTTTTTTCCTTTTGCATCTTCAAGTGATTGTAAACCATATGCCTGCAGTGTTTTCCGGTTCATGTATACAATCTCATGCGTTTCTATATCTGTGGCATACACATATTCATTCATATTTTCAAAAAACTGCCATATATCTTTTACTTCTTTCATCGCTTTCTCTTTCCTGTATTTGAAATGTCTAACCTCTTATTGTTTCATTTTCATATATTTTATAAAATGTATTGATTCCATTCCTAATGTATTCGGATAACTGCTTTTCCTTATCTTTTTCCATCAAGAACCTTACAAAATTCATTTTATCTTCCCGTGTTCTTATGATTGTATAATCATTCTTCCGGTATCCAGACGTTTCGCTAATTCCTTCCAATAGGTCGGCACTAAATCAAATGCATAATATTGTCTGTATGGTGTCATAAATGAATTGGAATCAATTAAAAATTTTTCTTCTACCATTCCATACCTCCAAAATGCTGCGCAACCTCTGAAAATGTCTTGCGGCTGGTGTTGGTCAGACGATACGCCTCCGTATAAGAACGTTCTTCCCATACTAATACTCTCGCATAATGCTTTTACAAAGTTCCCATCTAAACGAGAACCCATTGTGTTGTAATAGTTTCCTCCAGATTTTTCCCGATTCTCTTTCATCTGATTATAATTGTCGATTGCCGTCTGCACTATTTTATTGTATATATCCTTTGTTATCTTTTTGCAGTCTAATGCCTTCCTTGCAATCACACTTTCACCACATCGAAAATATCCTGCCAGTTCTGTAATAACCGCATAAATATCTTCTTCATCATCGTCCCATTTACCCAGAAAAACAGATTTTGGCACAAGCAGCTCGCCTGCCACTGCATTGCACATGATTTCTACGGCACTCACACCATTTATGCGATTATGTCTGTCATTATACAAATCGTCTACTCCAAGCCAAATGTGAGCAGCCTCATGTAATAGCGAAAACAAACGTGCTCCATTAGAATCTGCCGCATTGATAAAAACAAGAGGTGCCCATTCATCTACCATCGTAAATGCCCTGAACTCATTTATATCCAATGCCCTATGTGTATTCTTGCCTACGACACCATTCATCATCACAATAACGCCGCATGTCTCCAACTGTCCTCTGATAAAACCAAATGCTTCTCTGGAATTTCTGCATTTCTCATACCATGTTGTGTCTAATTCCAAGTCTTTGCGGATTCTGTCCACAATTGACTGAGCATCCCTGACATCCTCATGCATCCCACTATCGGAAGTACCTCAAACCCTAGTTCCTGCCTGTAATCTTTCATCCAGTCCTGAATATTTTCCATTTCGTGAACTGTGTCTATTAGGTTACGGCTTGGATTTACAAGCTGAATACTGTCAACTGTCCGGTATTCCAACAGTTCCATCTGCTCTACAGGAGGTGTCTGTAGGAAGAAATACCCCAAAGGAATATTCGCTTTTTTACTAAAATCCTCTATCTGTTTAAAGGTAGGAGTCTTTGTGCCATTAAGCCACTGAATAATATTGTTCATTAACGTATCGCCAAGTTTTTCTTTCTGTGTCTGACTTAACGCCCAACGTATTATTTCCGGCTGAATATTAACATTTACTGCTGGCATAAAATCGCCTCCTTCCCATCAATGCCATGGTATTATTATAACAGAAACTTTCTATCATTACACCTAAAAAATGCTGTTCTTCAAACAAATTTTCTAATTATCCTTTTTCTCCCACTGCATTCTTTCTTGCTTTTCAATTTCGGGTCTGATTCAAGCATAGCTGAATCTATTCTTAATTTACCCCAGCCACACTTTTCCTTCATTTGCGCGGTTGGACAACCGTTCGTTTCCACCACTTTTAGTGGACAACGTGAGGTGAAAGACGAACCATTCACAGTAATGATAACCGCTTCGTTTTCTTCCTTGCACTGTCTTGAAATCTCGCTATTATGATTTCTTAAATCTGCTGATGGCCTGATTATCTTCTGCAGAAAAAAAATTGCCACTCTGCAAACCTTTATGTTGCCATTACATCAATCTGTGGCATTAAAAAGAGCCAATCAATCAAGTCCTAATTTAAGACTTGACTAATCGGCTCTATCGTTATTAAACTTTCTCGTTTGCAGTGCTTGCATTTGCACGGCAAATTTTTAACCTCGGTATCTTTATTGATTGCCAAAAGGTGGCTTCCACACTTCGGACAAGGATACCAGATAAATCTACTAGGATTCAATATATCACCCCTAGTGGTATTATATGATATTTTTTGCATATTAGCAACATAAAACAAACATATGTTTGGCTTATAATTTATTATCTCTATTGCCTTTTACACTCAATACCAAGAAACCATCTCTTCTTTTGGAAAATCACCTTTTTCACAAAAACTGATAATTTTAGATACTGCATGATGCATGTACCGCTTATGCAAGTCATTATCTGCTGTCTGAACATCAATAATCTCTCCTGTTATCTTATTAATTTTTACAATTCCAAAGTATTTTTTCTTTTCAGGGAAGTAGCTGTACACTACTTCTGAATCTGATTCTTCCAACAACTTTAAAAGCAGCATTTAACCACCTATCCTTTCCAGAAATTCATCTAATTCTTTTTATAGTTATATTTTTGTTCAGCCAGAGAATGCGCATCCTCATGCACCATATTGTACTTCTTCATGAGATTTAATTCAAGATTTTCATGTCTCAACATTGTGATATCATGTGGTTTTATATTTTTTCCTTCTAAAATTCTTCGAAATGACTCAGACATATCATAATCCGGATCAAATTGTCTTTCTGTACCATCTGCAAATATATGTTTTTCCACAAATACATGTTCATATATATTCTTTGTAGCTTTTTCAGAAACCCCACCATTTTTAGATATCCGTTTTATTACATAATCACTTCTTCGATTTCTTATTTCTTCATAATAACTTATTGCATGTTTTTCCCTTTTTCTACCAAACGGATCTGTTTTATTTGAAAGTGCCCCGGCATTTTTCATATTAACAGCATTCTGATATGCCTTTGTAGATTTCAGAGTACTGCTTCCACTCTCTACTCTAAGTCGATTATCCCGTTCTTTCAACCCGGCAGCCTTTGAAAAGCTTTTGTAATCTGCCATCTGTCCACGCAATTTATTCTGCAAATCCTGTGCATCGCCGCCGATACTTTTTGTTGCTTCGATTTCTCTCTTGGTGGCTCTGATCTGCCGCTCCATTTGACGCTGTTTCTGCGTGGATTCATAATAAGTATAGGTCTTTCCACCGATTGTCCTTTGATCCGGTCACTATTCCATATCCTGTTTCTTTGACAAAATCTGGATATGAACTATTCAACAATATTCCTTAAATTTGTCATGACAAAATCCATGACAAAAAAGTGCATTTATTTGACAAATACAATATAATTTCAACAAATATCCGAACCATAAAAAATGCCTGAAACCCCAGAAAAATCAACTATTTTCTAAGATTTCAGGCACTTTTTTGATAGTGGACCTGACGGGAATCGAACCCGTGTCCAAAAACCAATTCCCTGTCCTTCTACGAGTTTAGTTTATCCTTAGACATTCCCTCCGGCATCCAGGAACAAACAACCGAATGCTTTCAGTAGCTTCATGATACGCCCAACAGCTCAAAGCTTTGCTGATGTCGTTTCCTACATAGTCGAAGCCTGGATCCCAAAGTGTAGGTGCTCTGGGTCAGACTGCTGCCAAATTAGGCAGCGTATGCTAAATTATCTTCAGCGTTTAATTTTAATTGTGGAATTTGACGCATCCCGTGCGACTCGCTTCTCCAGCTTCATGATCCCTGTCGAAACCATTACAAGCCCATATTTTCTAATTGCCGGATGCATCCATACCGGATACTCCGTGAAACCGCGGACGGTTTCTCTCTAACCAAGGTTGCGGATCTTAAAATCACGCTCCGCCTCGCGGCGCATATCCTTCTTGGCGATATCCTGTCTCTTGTCGTAGAGTTTTTTACCTTTTGCAAGAGCGATCTGTACTTTCACAAGGCTTCCCTTGAAATAAACTTCCACCGGGACAAGCGTATAGCCCTGCTCTGCGATCTTGCCGACAAGTTTGCGGATCTCTGACTTATGCATCAGAAGTTTCTTCGGTCTCAGTGGATCTTTGTTGAAGATATTGCCCTTTTTCATAGGGACTGATATGCATTCCGTATATGATCACTTCGCCCTTTTCAATGCGGACAAATGCTTCTTTGATACTGCATTTTCCCATGCGCAGAGACTTTACCTCTGTGCCGTGAAGTTCCACACCTGCCTCGTATTTTTCCTCCAGAAAATAATCATGGTGAGCCTTCTTGTTATTCGCTATTAACTTGATTTCCTGCTTTGCCATGATCCTTACCTCCTGCTGCTGTTACAGTATAACCCAGAAGTTTATCTTTCGCAATAAACTTCTGGTTAAAAAATACAAATTTTATAAAAATTTAATCTGTCATCTTCGACAAAACAGATGCCTCGTCCTTGACCGCTTCATCCGGTTCCACATCATCCCGCACAACGCGGAAATCGATAGTGCGCATGATTTTGTCTGTATCCGCCACGATCACTTTGACCTTCTGACCGAGCTTATAGTGTTTGTTCGTGCGCTCCCCGATCATCTCATAGGACGACTCCTCGTAATGGTAAAAATCATCGGTCAGAGACGTCACATGCACCAGTCCTTCCACCGTGTTCGGAAGTTCTACATAGAATCCCCACTCCTGCACGCCGGAGATAACGCCCTCAAACACCTGACCAATACGTTCTTCCATGTATTCCACTTTTTTGAGTTTATCTGTCTCGCGCTCCGCCTCATCTGCTCTCCGCTCCATCTCGCTGGAATGTTTTGCAACCTCCGGCAGAATACTGTCATAATGTTCGATCCGTTTCTGGTTCATCCTGCCGCGCAGGTTGTCCTTGATGATCCTGTGGATCTGCAGGTCAGGGTAACGGCGGATCGGTGAAGTGAAATGGCAGTAATAATTTGTGGCAAGTCCGAAATGCCCGGTGCTGACTGTCGTGTATTTTGCCTGTTTCATGGAACGAAGTGTCAGGCGGCTGATCAGAGCCTCCTCCGGTGTACCGTCAATTTTCATCAATAATTTCTGCAATTCCTTCGGATGGATCTCATCCTGTCCGATATGGATGGTATAGCCGAAATTATTGATAAAGGTTCCTAATTTTTTGATTTTTTCGGTGTCCGGATTATCGTGCGTCCGGTATACAAATGGCAGTTCCTGCCAGAAATAGTCCTGCGCCACCGTCTCGTTTGCGATGAGCATAAAATCCTCGATGATCTTCGTTGCAACATTCCGGTCATACGGTTTGATATCGACCGGTTTTCCCTGCTCGTCCAGAATGATTTTGTTTCCGGGAAATCAAAATCAATCGAGCCACGCTTCATTCGTTTCTTTCGTAAAATTGCAGCAAGCTCTTTCATCTGCTCAAACATCGGCACAAGTTCTTTATACTCTTCGATTTCTGCCTCGTCATGTTCTTCTAAGATTTTTTTCACACTGGTATAGCTCATGCGCCTGTCCACTTTTATGACGGTCTCTGCAATGGTGTGGTCGGTCACATTTCCTTTTTCATCGATCTTCATGATACAGCTTAACGCCAGACGGTTCTCTCCTGCATTCAGCGAACAGATTCCATTTGACAGTTTGTGCGGAAGCATCGGTATCACGCGGTCGACAAGGTATACGGATGTCCCTCTTTTGAGCGCCTCCACGTCGAGTGCGCTGCTCTCCTGCACATAGTTGGATACATCGGCAATGTGGACCCCAAGTTCATAAAGATCCCCCTCTTTTGTGAGCGTGATCGCATCATCAAGGTCTTTTGCGTCCTCCCCATCGATCGTGACCGTCTGCCAGTCTCGCAGATCCATGCGCCCAGCCATGTCTGCGGCACTGACTTCATTCGATACATTTTCCACCTGTTTCATGATCTTTTGGGAAAACTCCACCGGGAGATCATATCCCTTCACAATGGACATGATATCTGTCCCCGGATCGTTGATATGTCCGATGATCTCAACGACTTTTCCCTCCGGCTTTTTGCCGTTTTTTCCATAATCTGTGATCTCCACCACAACTTTGTGCCCGGAAACCGCTCCCTTTGACCGCTCCAGCGGAATAAAAATATCCTGCGCAAATCTCGGATTGTCCGGCACTGCAAATCCAAAGTTTTTACTTTTTTCATAAGTGCAGACAAGCTGCTCTGTTCCTCTGGATAAAATCTTTGTCACCGTTCCCTCTTTGCGCTTTCCACTGCTGTTTTTTGACAGCGTGATCTGGACGGTATCCTTATGAAGCGCTCCGTTCGTCTGTGCAGCCGGGATGAAAATATCTTCTTCCTCTCCCTCCACAGTCACAAAACCAAACCCTCTCGGATGTGCAGTAAAAACGCCTGTCAGATATTTTCCCTCTGATTTTACATATTTTCCCCTGCCGGATATCTCTACTTTTCCATCTGCAGTGAGTGCGTCTAACACTTCCAATAATTCCCCGCGCTGTGATTTCGGCACATTTAATACAATTGCCATCTCTTTTGCCTTCATCGGCACATAGAGTTCATCACAGATGAAATCATAGATCATTTTCTTTCGTTCCTGTAATAATTCTTTGTTCATAACTTCTCCATTTTCCCATAGTATACGATCATTTTTAATATTCTGATAATAGAATGACAAAAAAAAGACTGTCGTATTCACGACAGTCTTTTGCGTTTCTTAAAAAATTCCCAGATTCAATACAGCAGCAATCACAATAAACAAGGCAACCAGAATTTTGGTTCCTGTTACCAGTCTTCCTTCCATGGAACGTCCTTTGTTCTTGCCCCAGTAAGTATCAGCCGCTCCTGCGATTGCTCCAAGTCCTGCTGACTTACTTTCCTGCATTAAGATGATAACTGTCAATGCAATACTAATTATAATAAAAACAACTGTTAAGATTATTTTTAAAACTGCCACTTTATTTTCCTCCTACGGTTATAAACTCACAACTTCAAGCAGTATAACACATACCCGCCATATTTTCAACTGTTTTTTGTTTCCTCTGATGTGATTGCGCCATCCATCAGCTTGATCAGTTCCAAGGTACTGCGAAAATTTTTCGTGATATTCTTATCTGCCCAGGTCACCTGTCCCTGCCAGCTTGCATTGTCGGTATGATTGATTTTTACAATAAATGTTCCCTTTTGATTCTCAGCCATAATTGCCACCTTTTTCTCTTTTATATAGATTATCATAGACTGCGTTAAATAAAGCGTTACATTCCGCTTTTTTTACTGCTTCATCCACGAATACCATCAGATCCATGTCGCTGCAAAAATGCTTCCGGATCTTCTGCTCCATCCAGACCACATCTCCCTGCCAGCTCGCATTTTGTCTGGAAGTTACACCGACAAGAAATGTTGCGAGGTTTCCGCGGAGCTGTATCAAATCCTGACCGTCGGAAATGACAGCCATGTGCTCTTTTGCAGGAATCCTCCCGCCTTTGCGTTCCATAAATTTTCTCGTTTTTGTAGCCGCCTGCGGATAACCGATGGCGTCGTAAAATCGTTCCATTTCTATAACCAGCGTGGCAGAATCCGGAAAAAAAGTTTCTTCTTTTTTATACCGGTGAAAGTATCGTCCATAGATGTCTCCATTTTCCACACCGTCCACACATACCATAACCATATTCGGCAATGATTTTTCAATTGTCATAAATGAATCTGCTCCTTACTCTCCCCACATGGAATCCATATTGTGAAAATGCGCACAGTCATCTGCCTCCCTGATCTCCGAGATTGGCGCTGTGCTATATTTTAAATAATTCTTTCTGGATGCTTTCTCAAAATATCCATTAATTCTTTCCACAACAATGGCACAATCCTCCTGCCTGATTCCTAAAAGCAGCATCAGGAACTGATTATCACTGTATCTGGTAAACATATCCCCGCGCCGGAGAGAATTACGGATTGCCTGTTCTAGTTCCTCTGCAACTTTGCCAAGACGTTCTCCTTTCTCCAACGGAACTCCTTTTCCATCCGTCATGGTACACAAAAGAAGATAGGCAGACTGCCCTGAACGCTCGATCACTCTCCGCACATACCGGTATCCTTCCATAAAAGAAAGATAACTGCAGAAAAAAGCTCCATCGTCTTTTTCTCTCTGGTTTAATCCCTCCTGGATCTCATTCACATGATCCGCTTTATCATGCTGGTACACTTCTAACTGCCGGAAGCGTTCCTTCATCTGATCAGACGGTGTAAGTCCAAGTTCCTTATATAAAAGTTCCGTTGTCGTCTCATACAGCACCATGGCTTCATCCTGCCTGTCCATCGCAATAAGACTGTCCATCTGCCAGATCTGCCAATCCTCCAATGGATAGATGACCGCTGCCTTTTCTGCACAGTGATAAAGTTTTTTATAATCTTTTTCATCCTTAAAACCTGGCATAATGTGCGCATGGCATTTGAAAAAAGATTTTTATAATAGACATTTAAAACAACTGCCCATCCTTCTGCACCAAGCTGCGGCAGAAATTCCCCGCGATACAGTTTCACATGCTTCTTCTATATAAGACTTTTTCTTCTCCGGGTCATTTTCTTTCTCAGCCTTCTTCAGTAACTCCTCAAATTGATGTGCATCCAGTTCATAAGGGATCCCGGAAGTCCAGTAATAGCTTCCCCCTTTGATCGTCACATACTCATCTTCCGGCAGTCCGGCTGCCGCCAAAAGTCTGCGCAGGCGAAATACAGTTGCCCGGAGACTGTTTGCCGGGTTCGACATCTCTTCATCGCCAAAAAGGTCTGACAAAAGTTTTGCTCTTGTAACGCCCTTCTCTCCCGCCTGCAATAAAATCTGCATTAACTGGTTTGTCTTTGTTGTGGTATTCCGCTCAAATGAAACCGGATTTCCCTCATATTCGATCGAATAAGTTCCAAACATCTGTACTTTTAAAACGGATTTTTTCATATGTACCTCCGTTATCTGTCATTTTTTTCCAGTTCATCTGTAATATCATACCATATTCTTTCATTTCATGAAAAGAAATCCTTTACTTTTTTTGACATTTTTCCCGATTTTCGTATTTTTATCATTTTCTTTTATCTTTCATACACTATATATGATCAAAGGTCAACGGTATCATCGATGCATGCTGCATGCAGTCCGAGGTATATCTTAGTGGCCCGTCGCTAC
>ENA-OQKX01000317-OQKX01000317.1-human-gut-metagenome-genome-assembly--contig:-NODE-317-length-10671-cov-1.996965_pt1 | contig 10671 bp, 11 predicted proteins | sample MGYA00242654_ERZ504810 | MGnify/ENA primary metagenome ERZ504810 (study PRJEB26092, sample SAMD00036378) | human gut metagenome | host: Homo sapiens | study: EMG produced TPA metagenomics assembly of... | reverse complement strand
CCGATTCCACAGGCCGCAGCGCCATTCTGGAGTGGGTGGGCTCGGATGCCGACCACGACAGCGACGGCTCCCAGCGCCGCCTGAATGTCCTCTGGAACGACACCGACAGCCTTTCGGACTCCGCAGACTGGCAGGTGGTGACCAACTTCATCAAAACACCGGACTACTACACCTCCCCGACCAGATGCGCGGTCTGGACCGCTACGAGCATCTGGCTGACCGTCTGCGTGAGACAAACGGCATCGTAGCCGACGAGGACGCCGCCATGGCCCTGCTGGCCGAGGTAGGCCGCCGCACCTGGAACAACGATGACAGCAACAGCCTCACCGTCCACAGCGCGGTCTACAACCTGACGGACAAATCGGTCCTCTGGGTGGGCAACGAGCACTACGGCGAGGATGGGTATACATTTGAGTTTCAGCTTGCTTCGTAAATCTATATAAAAGGGCTGGCGGAGTGAGCCCTCTGTTTCATCCTGTGCCCCCTCCCGGTCTTCTCCGGGAGGGGGCTTTTTTCCAACTTCCGGCGTATAACCCCGTCAAATTCCCCGGTTTTATCCAATTATCTTAGGCAAAACGATGATTTTGTAAAAAGCCCTTGAAATAATAGTAGGGGGGGGGGGTATAATGTTTCAAACCTCTGCCTGCGGGCGGCGGAACATTTTGTTCAACACTGGATAAGGAGGACTTCTATATGAAACCCGTCAAAAAAACTTCTCGCCCTCATCCTTGCAGGCGTCATGGCTCTGGCCCTGCTCACCGGATGCGGCAAGGCAGCGTCTCTGAACCGTACTATGGCTGAAGGTATGGGAGACTATCTGAATTATCTGCGCTCCCACTACGGAAACCCTGATCCCGTCTCGGTGAGCTATCAGGTCCCCGAGCTTGGCCGTAATATTGCCCCCCTGTTTGATGAAAACTGGGTCAAGTATGACGAGGACAATGAATGGTATGTCCTTAATGAGGATCACATGATCAATGGCAAGAGCATCAAAGACACTCTGACGGACATCATGAGCCCCTATGAGTCTGCTACCAGCATCACTCTCCTTATAACGGACGTCACCGATACGAAAACCCCTTCATGGAAACCTCGACTTTGCTCAGCTCGTCGTTAGGATGCCTCGTCAAAGGAAACATGAATCAATCTCTCCTCACCGCCACCAACGTGAGAATTGCCGTTGTCCACAAAAACGTCAATGGCCATACCTACGCCCTTGGTGTGATCATTACGGAGGAGTAAATCTCCCCCTGCCCCGGAGCCCTGCGGCCCGGGGCTTTTTTGCGCCCCGGAGCGAACAAAAAGCATCCCCTGCAGCCTTTCCGGCCATTGCCCGGCCAGGCCCTGCAGGGGATGCTTTGGTGTTGCAGAAAATGCGCCTTACTTCAGCACTGCGCCGAGGTTTGCGCTGGTGACCATACGGGCGTAGCGGCTGAGCCAGCCGGTCTTGATGTTGGGCTCGGGAGCCACATACTTCGCCTTGCGCTGGGCCAGCACCTCATCGGGCACTTCCAGCGTGATGCTGGCGTTGGGGATGTCGATGTGGATGGTATCGCCTTCCTCAACAAGGCCAATGGGGCCGCCGGAAGCGGCCTCCGGGCTGACGTGGCCAATGGCAGCGCCGCGGGAAGCGCCGGAGAAGCGGCCGTCGGTGATCAGGGCCACGGTCTTGTCCAGCTTCATACCGGCCAGAGCGGAGGTGGGGTTGAGCATCTCGCGCATACCGGGGCCGCCCTTGGGGCCTTCGTAGCGGATGACCACCACATCGCCCGGGACGATCTGACCGGCGTAGATAGCCGCAATGGCGGTCTCCTCGCTGTTGAATACACGGGCCGGGCCGGAGTGCTGCTGCATCTCCGGTGCCACGGCACTGCGCTTGACCACGCAGCCGTCCGGTGCGATGTTGCCCCACAGGATCTGCAGACCGCCGGTCTGAGAGTAGGGGTTGTCGATGGGACGGATGGCCTTTTCGTTCAGGATGTGGGCCCCCTGGATGTTCTCGCCCAGGGTCTTGCCGGTGACGGTGGGCACATCCAGATCCAGCAGGCCCTTCTTGGCCAGCTCGGCCTGCACGGCGGGGATGCCGCCTGCGGCATACAGATCCGGCATGTGGGTGGGACCGGCCGGGGCCAGATGGCACAGGTTGGGGGTCTTCGCGCTGATCTCATTGAACAGCTTCAGGTCGATGGGCACACCGGCCTCGTAAGCGATGGCCAGCAGGTGCAGCACGGTGTTGGTGGAGCAGCCCAGCGCCATGTCGCAGGTCAGGGCGTTGCGGATGGAGCGCTCGTTGATGATCTGGCGGGCGGTGATGCCCTTGTTGACCATGTCCATGATGGCCATACCGGCGTGCTTGGCCAGCTGCAGGCGCTTGGAGTACACAGCGGGAATGGTGCCGTTGCCGGGCAGTGCGATGCCGATGGCCTCGCACAGGCAGTTCATGCTGTTGGCGGTGTACATGCCGGAGCAGCTGCCGCAGCTGGGGCAGCAGTTGCAGGTGCAGTCTTCCAGCTGCTCGTCGGTGATCATGCCGGCTTTGTAAGCGCCCACGGCCTCGAACATCTTGGAAAGGCTGACTTCCTCACCGCCGTAGCTGCCGGCCAGCATGGGGCCGCCGGAGCAGACCACCGCGGGCACATCCATGCGGACCGCGGCCATGACCATGCCGGGCACGATCTTATCGCAGTTGGGCACCAGCACCAGGCCGTCCAGCTGATGAGCCATCAGCATGGTCTCCACGCTGTCACAGATCAGCTCGCGGGAGGCCAGGGAGTACTTCATGCCCACATGGCCCATGGCGATGCCATCGCAGACACCAATAGCCGGGATCAGGATGGGGGTGCCGCCCGCCATCTCCACACCGGCCTTGACGGCATCGGCGATCTTATCCAGATTCATGTGGCCGGGCACGATCTCGCTGTAAGCGCTGACCACGCCGATCAGCGGGCGCTCCAGCTCTTCGGGGGTGTAACCCAGTGCGTAGAATAAGCTTCGGTTAGGGGCCCGCTCGGAGCCCTTGGTCACATTATCGCTTCTCATAATATCCTTACCTTACTTCTTCAGCCAGCTCATCATGCTGCGCAGCTCAGCACCCACCTTCTCGATGGGGTGTTCGGCCTGCATCCGGCGCTCAGCCAGGAAGTGGACCTTGCGGCCGCCCTTGGGGCTCATCTCGGTGAGGAACTCGGAAGCAAAGGTGCCATCCTGGATCTCGGTCAGAACCTTCTTCATCTCCTTGCGGGTCTCCTCGGTGATTAGGCGCTTGCCGGTGCGGTAATCGCCGTACTCAGCGGTGTTGGAGATGGAGTAGCGCATCTTGGAGAATCCGCCCTCGTTGATCAGGTCAACGATCAGCTTCATCTCGTGGCAGGTCTCAAAGTATGCCATCTCGGGCTCGTAGCCAGCCTCAACCAGCGTATCGAAGCCTGCGTGGATCAGCTCGCAGACACCGCCGCACAGAACTGCCTGCTCGCCGAACAGGTCGGTCTCGGTCTCCTCCTTGAAGGTGGTCTGCAGGATGCCTGCACGGCCAGCGCCGATGCCGGAAGCGTAAGCCAGAGCGATGTCCTTTGCCTTGCCGGTGTAATCCTGCTCCACACAGATCAGAGAGGGGCAGCCCTCGCCCTCGGTGTACAGGCGGCGGACGATGTGGCCGGGGCCCTTGGGAGCGATCATGATCACGTCAACGTTCTTGGGAGCGGTGATGGTCTTGAAGTGGATGTTGAAGCCGTGTGCAAAGGCCAGAGCCTTGCCCTCGGTCATGTAAGGTGCGACCTGCGTGTTGTAGATATCGGCGCACAGCTCATCGGGCACCAGCATCATCACAACATCGCCAGCCTTGGCAGCCTCTTCGACTTCCATGACTTTGAAGTTGTCGTGGGTGGCAGCGAACTCGGAGGCCTTTGCCCAGTGGGCAGAGCCCTTGCGCAGACCGACAACAACGTTCACGCCGCTCTCGGCCAGGTTCTCGGAATGGGCGTGGCCCTGGCTGCCGAAGCCAATGACAGCAACGGTCTTGCCGTCCAGCACGCCGAGGTTGCAGTCGGAATCGTAGTATTTCTTGATCGCCATGGTAGTAGTCTCCTTTTACTCTTTCCTGTTTTATTTTTATATTTTGATTTTTATGGAAAACTGAGAGATTATGCCTTACTGCGGGCAATGGGTCCCGGGCAGGGGCAGCTGGGCTGCCCGCACCTCCTGCGGGGGCTTCTGCATGTGCTGGTGCATCCCGCCGCGCTCCAGGGCGGTCACGCCGGTGCGGCACTGCTCAAGGATCTTGTAGTCCGCCAGGATCTTGAGGAACGCGTCCACCTTTTCGGGGCGGCCGGTCAGCTCCAGCACCATGCTGTCGGGCGAAAAATCAATGATCTTTGCCTTGTAGATGCTGGCGATCTCCCGCAGCTCACTGCGGTTGTGGACATCGGCAGCCACCTTGAGCAGCAGCAGCTCCCGCTCCAGCGAATTCTCGTGATCCAGCACGAACACCTGCCGGGTCACTTCCAGCCGCTCGGTCTGGAGGATGAGCTGGCTCAGCGCCTTTTCATCGCTGGTGATGGTCACGGTGATGCGGCTGACCGCCGGGTCGTTGGTGGCGGACACCGTCAGGCTGTCGATGTTGAAGCCGCGGCGGCAGAACAGGTTGGACACCCGGGCCAGAACACCGCTCTGGTTGTCCACCAGCAGACTGATGACTCTGCGTTTGGATTCCATGGGTCAGTCCTCCTTATTCCATGATGATATCATTGATGTCGCCGCCGCCAGGGATCATGGGCAGGACCTTTTCGTCCTTGTCGATGATGCACTCGATCCAGGTGGGGCCCTTCTGCTTGAGGGCATCGGCAAATGCGGCCTGGAACTCGGGGAGGTTGGTGCAGCGGTAGCCCTTCAGGCCAAAGCCCTCGGCCAGCTTGACAAAGTCAGTGCGGCGGTGAGGGTCGGTCTGGGAGTAGCGCTTTTCGTAGAAAGTGGTCTGCCACTGGCGCACCATGCCCAGCACAGAGTTATTGAAGATGACCGTGATGATGGGCAGCTCATAGCTGACAGCGGTGCAGGCCTCGTTGAGGTTCATGTGGAAGGAACCGTCGCCCGTGAACATGACCACCCGCTGCTCCCGGCCCAGCGCCATCTGCGCGCCGATGGCCGCGCCATAGCCAAAGCCCATGGTGCCCAGGCCGCCGCTGGTAGATAAAACGGCCGCGGCTCTTGGTGTGGCGGATGTACTGGGCCGCCGACATCTGGTGCTGGCCCACGTCGGTGACATACACGGCCTCAGGGCCGCACTGGCTGCACACCTCGCCGATGACCTGATGGGGCATCAGGCGGGTGGGGTCGGACACAGGGTGGTAATCCTGCGCCTGCCACTCGTGGATCATCTTCATCCAGTCGGGGTGCTCTTTCTCCTCAATGAGGGGGAGCATCCCGCTCAGGACATAGCAGACATCACCGGCAATGGCAAGATCCACATCCACGTTCTTGCCCAGCTCACTGGGGTCGATATCGATCTGGATGATGGTGGCGTTCCTGGCAAAGGTCTTGGGGTTCAGGGCCACGCGGTCAGAAAAGCGGGTGCCCAGTGCGATCAGCACGTCACAATCCGCGACCGCCCGGTTGGAGGTGTAGCAGCCGTGCATTCCGACCATGCCGATGTTCATCGGGTCACCGTAGGGCACAACGCCTGCGGCCATCAGAGTATAGGTGGCGGGGATCTCCGCCTTGTGGATCAGGTCACGCAGGGGCTGGCAGGAAGCCGCGCTCCGCACGCCGCCGCCAAAATAGACCAGCGGGCGCTTGGCCGCGTTGATGATATCGGCGGCCCACTTGACCTGCTGTTCGTCGTAGGTGGTCACGGTGCGGATCTGCTCCGGCTGCTTGGGAGTGAACTCACAGACAGCAGCGGTGACATCCTTGGGGATATCCACCAGCACCGGGCCCTTGCGGCCGCTCTGCGCAATGCGGAACGCCGCACGCATGGTGTCGGCCAGCTCTTCTACCTTGCGCACCGTGAAGTTGTGCTTGGTGATGGGCATCGTGATGCCCTCGATGTACGCCTCCTGAAAGCTGTCCTTGCCCAGACCGGGGGTCGGCACATTGCCGGTAAAGGCGACCATGGGCACGGAGTCCATGTAGGCAGTGGCAATGCCGGTGACCAGATTGGTGGCACCCGGGCCGCTGGTGGCCAGCACCACGCCGGTGCGGCCCGTTGCGCGGGCATAGCCATCGGCCGCATGAGAAGCGCCCTGCTCGTGGGCGGTCAGCACATGGTGGATGCGGTCAGAATTCTTATACAGCTCGTCGTACAGGTTCAGCACAGCACCGCCGGGGTAGCCGAAGATGGTGTCCACGCCCTGTTCGCAGAGGACTTCAACAAAAATTTGCGAACCATTCAACTGCATGGTAAGTTGCTCCTGTTCCTTTTCCTCTTACACTCTCAACAAAATTTCCCTCAGACACGTTACTTTTCGCATCTTGCATTCCAATTTGAACGTTGGGTCAATTATACTATAAATCGGGCCTTTGTCAATCGACGATTTGTAAAGTGAATCAGCCGAAAGATGAAGATAATTGAACACACCCTTGCAGACAGCCTTCTCTGCGTGTATAATCTGGTAAAAACCTCTCCGTCAGCCTGCCCTTTTCCTCTGACCGGGGAAGCAGGTGAAATGTGCCGGAGAGGTCCTGTCAAGAGGAGAGTCTGATGATGCAACTTCGTGAATGGAACGCCCGGCTCCACGGGCTCGTTGTTTTCCGTGCCCTGCTGGGCGACCCTGTTGTGGCAAAGCTGGCGGCGCTGACCGACCGGCTGGAAGCGGCTGACGACAGCATCGCCCCCCTGTGCGATGCTGTGGCCGCCTTTGAAGCCGCCCTGTTTGCCCACACCACCAATCTGGGCGATTATCTTTCCAACGCCGTGCTGGAGACCGAGACCGTCTGTGTGCGGCAGGCTGCCGCGGGCCAGCTCTCCCCTGTGATGGAGGCCGCCCTGAACAGTGAGCTGAACTTTTTGCAGAAGCTCTGCGGCCTGACGCTGGACGCGCTGCTGGAAGCTGCCGACCGGCAAAGCCGGGAGCTGGCATTCCTGCCCCGCTGGGAGGCAAGGCAGCTCGACCTGACCGCCGCCTACAACCAGCGGATGCGGGAAGCCGGGAAGAAGGGCTACGGCATGTTTGCCAAGCACCATGTGTTCACGGTGGAGAATGGCCAGCTGGTGCCCGTGAAGTACCCCGACCCCCAGAAGCTCAGCGAGCTGCCGGGCTACGAGAAGGAGCGGGAAAAGGTCATTGCCAACACCCGCGCCCTGCTGGCCGGTTCCCCCGCCAACAATGTTCTGCTCTACGGCGATGCCGGCACCGGCAAATCCAGCACGGTCAAGGCCATTGCCAATGAGTACGCCGCCGACGGCCTGCGGCTGGTGGAGGTCAAGAAGAACCAGCTCTACCAGATTCCCGACCTGATGGATCAGCTGGCGGCCAACCCCCTCAGGTTCATCCTCTTCATCGATGACCTGAGCTTCTCCTCCAATGACGACAACTTTGCCGCCCTGAAAGCCATCCTTGAGGGCAGCGTGGGCGGCCGGGCCCGGAACATTGCGGTGTACGCCACCTCCAACCGCCGCCACCTCATCAAGGAGACCCTGACCGACCGCACCGGCGACGACATCCACGAAGCCGACACCCGGCAGGAGCTGATGAGCCTTTCGGCCCGGTTCGGCCTGACCGTCACCTTCCAGCGGCCCGAGAAGGCTCGCTTTGCCGCCATTCTGGAAGAGCTGGCAAAACAGCACCACATCCAGATGCCCATGGAAGAGCTGCTGGTCAAGGCCGAGGCCTTCGCCATCCGCGCCGGCGGCCGCAGCCCCCGCGTGGCCAAACAGTTCATCGAACAGTGCGAGAGCGGCGTGCAGAAATAATGTTTGCTTTTTCGTTTTTATGGATAAGAAAAAGCGCTGTGCAGTGAGATGACTGCACGGCGCTTTTTGCTGTTTTGAAAGAAAACTGCCGCCGCAGGCGGCAGATGAGGCGGTCAGAAAATCAAACGCGCTCGGCCACCAGGCTGGAAGCCCTCTTTGGTGAGCTCCTGCCGGATCTGCTCGATCTGGGCATGGTCCGCGGGTCTCCAGCACCAGCTTGAGGAAGCAGCTGGAGATGGGCATATTGGGGTCAGAGCCGTCATGCAGGACAGAGACCACATTGCTGCCGCAGCGGGAAACGATGGCGGCCACCCGCTCCAGCTGGCCGGGCTTGTCCTCCAGCGCGATGGTCAGGTTGGCCTTGCGGCCGCTCATCACCAGACCACGGGTGATGACGCGGTTGAGGATGTTCACATCGATGTTGCCGCCGGAGATCAGGCAGACCACCTTTTTGCCCTCGATGGGCAGCTTGTGGAACAGTGCCGCTGCCACAGGCACCGCACCGGCCCCCTCGGCCACCAGCTTCTGGTTCTCCATCAGGGAGAGGATGGCGGCTGCGGTCTCGTCCTCGGTGACGGTGACGATGTCGTCCACATACTCCTCGCAGAGCTTATAGGTCAGCTCACCGGGAGTCTTGACCTGAATGCCGTCTGCGAAGGTGGAGACGGCAGAGAGGGTCTGGTATTTGTGCTCGTGGAGGGAGCGGTACATGCTGGGTGCGCCCTCGGCCTGCACGCCGTAGACCTTGACGTCCGGCTTCAGGCTCTTGATGGCGAAGGCCACGCCGGAAATGAGTCCGCCGCCTCCCACAGGCACGATGACGGCGTCCACATCGGGCAGCTGGTCGAGAATTTCGAGGCCGATGGTCCCCTGACCGGCAATGACCTGCTCGTCGTCGTAGGGGTGGATGAAGGTCATGCCCGTTTCTTCCTGCAGCTCCACGGCCTTGTCGTGGGCGTCGTCGTAGGTTCCGGGTACGAGGCAGACCTCCGCACCGAGGTTCTTGGTGTTCTCCACCTTCATGATGGGCGCGCCGTCCGGCATGCAGACGATGCTCTTGATACCGCGGCGGGTAGCGGCCAGCGCCACGCCCTGTGCGTGGTTGCCCGCCGAGCAGGCGATGACGCCCTTGTCGCTCTCCTCCTTGGAGAGCTGGCTGATCTTATAATAAGCGCCGCGCACCTTGAAGCTGCCGGTCACCTGCAGGTTCTCGGTCTTGAGGTAGAGCTGGAAGTCCTTGGAGAGCCGGGGTGCCTCGATGAGGTCAGTCTTGCGGGCTACGTCCTTGAGGACAAAGGCGGCGTGGTAGATCTTATCCAGTGTCAGCATATCGTTTTTCCCATCCTATCTCTGTTTATCCATCCCGGCACACGGGCTACTTTTCATCGTTAAAGACAGGATTTAGTATAGTTTACATAAATTGATTTGTCAAATGAATCTATTTCACACTTTAAGGTTGAAAGCGGAATTTGCTGACATTGTATTCATTCTGATGGCTCGTTCTCTATGCTTGACAACCCAAAGAAATTTGACTATACTACAATTAGAAAGGCGCTGTGTCTGCAAACGACTAGCTCCTTACCAGATCAGTCAAGAGAAAATGACCGCTCGGCTTGGAACTCTGAGGCGGTCATTTTTTCTTGCGTTTTTTATCGTCATGGTTCTCATGTGCGATCGTCCATGTGATCTGGAATGTAACAAAAATTGCTCCGCCAAGAAGCGTCAGTAATATTGCAACATCGGAGAACGTCATGGTCCACACCCCCTTCCTGCCCTTGAGCACTCGGGGAGTGGCAACTTCAAGAAAAACTGCCTTACCCGGCGCTTAGGTGCCGGTAAGGAGTCAGCCGCCTGCGTTTTGGACACAGCGCCTTTTTCCTGCCATCACTGACATTGGTTACAGCATAACATAAATTTTGACAAAGCACAAGACATATAAAAAACCGCGCACGGCAAAACACCGTGCGGCGGCTTTTTCATTGTTTTACTGAATAACCGCAAAGACCATATAATTGTTTTCCATTTTCCTTTAAGCTTTGCACCTGCATAGCCAATTTTCTTTCCTCGATAGAAAATCCCTGCTTAATAATAGCTGACTCCAAACCGCTTGCAACCAGCCTAATCTCTGCACCTTTGGGCGCAACCGTTGCCGCCACTTCAGCATCACTGAAGCCTGCCGTATCAAGAATACCTTCAACAACAGCCTCTGCCTCGTCAGGGTCTGCAAATTGACTTCCAGCATCCATAGCTGCATTCATTGCCGCAGCAAATCGGTCTCCAAGATATTCATCATATACCATATCGCTTTCCAGACTCTCGTTAAGCAACTGCGTCAATTCTTCACCCGTAAAATTGAACACGGTTTCCATCGAGTCCCCACCGCTGGTACTGCCGCCACCACCGCCGCAGGCGGTCAGGAGAGTCAGCGCCATTACCGCAGTCAGCAGAACTGCAACCAGTTTCTTTACGCATTTCATAAAGTTTTTCCTCCTCATTTTTTGCCGGACGAACTCGAGTATATTCGCTCTGCCGACATCTTAATTGAATTTTACCCCCCCCCCCCTATTAAATTGTCAAGCCCTTCTGCTTATATTTTTCTGTCATTATCTTTTTCAGCATTGTGCCGAAAATGGTTTCCTCTATTTTGTCCAATATACCATCTTGACGCAAAACCCGCCGCCATTCACCAAACAGTGAACAGCGGCGGGGTATTACCACTTTATCCTATTACGTTCCGGTAAAACTCAAATCTCCGCGAGAACTAG
>ENA-OQKX01000315-OQKX01000315.1-human-gut-metagenome-genome-assembly--contig:-NODE-315-length-10679-cov-2.509951_pt1 | contig 10679 bp, 11 predicted proteins | sample MGYA00242654_ERZ504810 | MGnify/ENA primary metagenome ERZ504810 (study PRJEB26092, sample SAMD00036378) | human gut metagenome | host: Homo sapiens | study: EMG produced TPA metagenomics assembly of... | reverse complement strand
GATTCGCGCTGCACGTTCGGAATGGTTTCGAGGCCGCCACGCATCGCTTCGGCCATGTAGGAGCCGCCGAGAAAGCCGAGTCCCACGATCGCGCATTGTTCCGCGGACCAGACAACGCCAAGCTTCGGCAGACCGAAATACAGGAAATACAGTTGTACCAGCAACGGCGTGTTGCGGCTGAGTTCGATGTAGACGCGCACAATCTGCTTCAACACTTGGATGCGTGCGATTTCAATGCCCGCGCAGATGAGACCGACCACAATCGAAAGCACGATGCCGAATACGGAAATGAACAACGTCATCGCCGCACCGTTGACGAAGAACGGCGCGTAGTGCGTCACGAATGTCCAGTCGAACACACGCGCCTCCCCTCTTTCTCGCTAGGTTTTCGAATGTTCTGCGGATCGTTTGAAGCCTTCTCAGGCTGTTTCCAAGCTTTAGCCTTGAACGCGCCCCATCGTACCGCGCGATAATCACGGAACAGGCCACGTCGTTATCGGTTTTTCGTATAAGCGTTTATCAACCTTCAAGAAATGCTTCCCGGTAATCCTTGCCACAGTATTGCACGTCGGTGCTTTCCGCCGTCAGCTCATATCGAAATGTAAAGATTGGGTATGCCTTGCGAGAGAGTATGCACATGCTCATTCGACATGCAACGATGGAGGATCTGGACGCGATCGAGGCTGTGGAGGCCGCCTGCTTCCCACCTGCGGAGGCCGCAAGCAACGAAAGCCTTACCACACGCGTGGCCGCTTATCCGGACCATTTCTGGCTGTTGGTCAACACCGATGACGACGATACCCCGTTCCCCTCGCGTGTAGAGGACGGCACGTTGGTTGGTTTCGTCGATGGCATGGCCACAAACGAGCCGAATCTTGCCGATGCCATGTATGACGACGCCGATATGCATGACGAGCATGGCGATTGGCAGATGATTTTCGGCGTGGATGTGGCACCCGTCTACCAGCATCGCGGCTGCGCCAGCTATCTGCTGCGCCAGGTGATTCTCGACGCGGCACAGGCCGGACGCAAGGGCCTCGTGCTCACCTGCAAGGAACGGCTGGTCGATTTTTACGCACGGCTGGGATTCGTGGACGAAGGACTGTCCGAGTCGACGCATGGCAACGTGGTCTGGCATCAGATGAGGCTCGCGCTGACGCACGCCGTCGGCACGGGAAACCCTACTGCGAACGGCTCCGCCAAGACCGCGGAGCGTACCAATGATGCGGATACGACCGCCATGAGCGGCGTGGACCACGACGCGGAAACCTTGGAGTTTCCGCAGGTCGAACCCACCGCGTGAAGAACGGCCGGCGAACTTCACGTGAACATCGCGACACGCCGACGATTTGCATTCCGCCGAGAATCCACGTAAGTTAGCACTCGCTTCGGGCGGTTGGCGCAGAGGTAGCGCACTTCCCTGACACGGAAGGGGTCACAAGTTCGAATCTTGTATCGCCCACGCGAAGCGGATGACGAAGCCGGGAAACCGGTGGAGGCATCCCACGGGTGATTGGCGCAGCGGCTAGCGCACTTCCTTCACACGGAAGGGGTCATAGGTTCGATTCCTATATCACCCACTGGATGCCTGCTTCTCACGGCAGGAATCCTTTGCGGACATAGCTTAGTTGGTAAAGCGCAACCTTGCCAAGGTTGAGACCGCGGGTCCGAGTCCCGTTGTCCGCTCCAGTATGAAGCCTCACCGATTCGGTGGGGCTTTTCGTTTATCCGTTTGTCGGTATCCGACAACATGCCTCGGGTGGGAAGCAATCGGCGCTTCCCACCCGTCTGTCTTTCGGTTCTATTCGCGCATGCCATCCCACGTGTAGTCGAGATGCATGAATTCGGGCACCTTGTACCATTTGACCGGATAGCCGGCGCCATGCGCGCAGAACACCGAATCCGGCGTGTTCTCCAGGTCGGATTCCGGATCGTAAGCCATGTTCTCGATCACCTCGTCAGCATTGTGGCACGGCTGGTAGCCGGCGAACACGCAGCTTAAATGGCCACGGCCGTGCGTGTACGCGTTCACGTCCATCGCATAGTCACGCATTTCGGATACCGGCGCCGTGCCGTTCAACACCATGTATTCGCCGTCGCCGGTAGGCGTGTCGAACGTGCCCGACATGCGCTGGATGTCGGCCATCGCATGTCCGACCATGTCCTGCGGCACTTCCAGACGGAAGCCGTACCAAGGTTCAAGCAGACGGCAATCGCCCTTCTTCTTCGCTTCCATCAGGCCCTGGCGTATCGCGCGGTAGGTGGCTTGGCGGAAATCGCCGCCTTCCGTGTGCTTCAGATGCGCACGGCCCGTCAGCAGCGTGATTCTCATATCGGTGATCGGCGAGCCGGTGAGCACGCCCAGATGCTCGCGTTCCTGGAAATGCTGCATGATGAGGCGCTGCCAGTTGCGGTCGAGCACGTCCTCGCTGCACACGGTGGCGTATGCCATTCCCGCGCCCTGCGGCAGCGGTTCGAGCAGCACATGCGTTTCGGCGTAGTGACGCAACGGCTCGAAATGGCCGACGCCTTCGACCGGCGCGGCGATCGTCTCCTTGTACAGGATGCTGCCCGGTCCGAACGTGACGTCCAGGCCGAAACGGTCGTGCATGATCTGCTGGATGATCTCCAGCTGCACCGCGCCCATCAACTGCAGGTGCACTTCCTCTAGGCGAGACTGCCAGACGACGTGCAGCAGCGGATCCTCGTCCTCCAGTTCGCGCAGGGCGACGAGACATTTGTGAATGTCGCACTCCCCCGGTTCCAGCGTGTACGTGAGCACCGGCTGGAGGACCGGACTGCCGGCGTCCCGCTCCATGCCGAGGCCTTCGCCGGGGAATGTCTGCGTCAGACCCGTGACGGCGCAGATGGTGCCTGCGGGGACCGTGTCGACGGTGGTGGATTTCGCGCCGGAATAGACGCGCACCTGGTCGGCTTTCTCATGCCATTGGCCGTCTTCGGCAACCACATCCGCGTCACCGGCGTGCGCGGTGCCGCTTAGCATCATCTTGGCCTTCAGTTCGCCGCCGGTCACCTTGAGCCAGGTCAGACGGTTGCCTTGCGCGTCATGAGACACCTTATATATGCGTGCGCCGAATTCGCCATTGTATTGCGGCTCTTGCGCGAACCGTTCGAAACCTGCGACGAACTGTTCTATACCGTCCATTTTCAGCGCTGATCCGAAATAACAGGGGAACAGCTCACGGCGGGCGATCATGGCGCGAATGGTTTCGTCCGGCACGGTTTCGGTGTCGAGATACGCGTCCATGGCCGTTTCGTTTTGCATGGCGATCTCCTCCATGCGTTCGCCGTCAATCGGCTCGGTGAAGTCGACGCAGCCGTCCGAGAAGCGTTTCTTGAGTTGGGCGAGCAGTTGCGTTTTGTCGGCGCCGGGCGAGTCCATTTTGTTGACGAAGACGAATGTGGGCACCTGATAGCGATTGAGCAGTCGCCACAGCGTTTCGGTATGGCCTTGGATGCCGTCCGCGCCGGAGATGACGAGGATGGCGTAGTCGAGCACGGCGAGCGTACGTTCCGTTTCGGCGGAGAAGTCGACGTGTCCAGGAGTGTCGAGCAGGGTGATGGTGAGGTCGGGCGTGGCGATGACGGCCGGCTCGGTGAAGATGGTGATGCCGCGCTGCCGTTCCATGGCGTCCGTGTCGAGGAAGGCGTCGCCGTGGTCGACGCGGCCGAGTTTGCGTACTTGGCCGGTAGCGTACAGCAGCGCCTCCGACAACGTGGTCTTGCCCGCGTCCACATGCGCCAGAATGCCCGCGACGATTCGCTTCATGGTCTCCCCTATCTTCGCAAGCCAATGGCTTGCCGTTCAATGGACAGGAAAGCCCCCGCACCGCATGAAACGACGCGAGGGCTTGATGGTGACCCCGGCCGGGCTCGAACCGGCGACCTTGAGATTAGAAGTCACATGCTCTATCCAGCTGAGCTACAGGGCCAAACTAAACACAGTATAGTCAGTTCGCACACGGTTGCCAACTCGACACGGCAATCACATCGCCTTGAGCACAATGCCGACGATGGCTACGAGCACGCCGACGTATTGGATGCCGGCCACGGGCTTGCGTGGCACGCCAAGCAGGCCGAAACGGTCGACCAGCAATCCTCCGCCGACCTGACCGAGCAATACCAGCATCACCGTCATGCCGGTGCCGATATGCGCGGACAGGTACGCGTTGCACATCACCAGCGTCGCACCCAGCAATCCGCCTGCCCACATCCACCACGGATTGCCTTTCTTCAGCGCGTCGCCGAGGCTGTAGGTGCGGTCGACGAATGCGACGACGATCGCAAGCGAGATCAGACCGACCACGAACGAGGCGAGCGACGCCTTCACCGGCGATCCCAACGCGACGCCCAGCTTGCCCAACAACGCCGTCTGCACGGCCGAACACATGCCGAACGCGATGCCTGCGCAACTCCACAGCACGGTCGCGGAACCTGGCACATGTACGGCTTTTCCGTCAGTTTCGGATTTTTCGGAATCGCCGGAATTTTCCGAACCGCCAGCCGGGCGATCGATGGCAGGCCTCAATCGCAGATTCGGTCCGGCGACGGCAAGCAGGAAGCCGACCAGCGTGATCGCCGCACCTGCGATGCGCAGCGGGGAAATCGGCTGCGCGGTAGTGCCGAACCAGCCGAAAGCGTCGATCAGCAGGCCCATGACGATCTGCCCGGTGACTGGCATGATCACGGTTTTGAGACTGCCCAGTTTCGGCAGCAGCAGCACATTGCCGGTCAGGAAAGTGACACCGAACACGACCCGCGAACCACATCCACCATGGGCCGTTCGCCGCGGTGGCGGGAATCAGCGGATACGGGCCAAGCAGCAGCGTCAAAGTCAGCATCGCAATGAGGCCGACGCTGAACGACACCAGCGAGGCGCGCAACGGCGAGCCGATGGAACGGCCGAGCCGCGTGTTCACCGCGGTCTGCACCGGCGTGATCAGTCCGGAGAAAATTCCCAGCAATCCTTGCAGCATGTTCAGCCTTCCTACGTTTCTCGGCACACGCTTCCCGGCACAGATTATCACAGCACCAGACCATCAGCCGACGTAACAATAAACCCTTGAAATCCAATGATTCCAAGGGTTTTCATGCAATCTCAGCAAAAGGTGCGAACCGGCGACCTTGAGATTAGCGGTCAGGGAAACCGGTCGACGGCCAAACGCTACTCGATAATCCAGCTCAGGCCGACGAGCACGATGACGAACAGCACGTTCACCGCGGTGTAGACGGCCAGATAACGGCCTTTTTTGTCCGGGTAGGCGCGCGTCACGTTCTTGTAGCCGATCAGCGACGCCATGGACGCGATCAGCGTGCCCAAGCCGCCCAGGTTGGTGCCGATGATCAGTTCACGCCACTGGTCGCAGAAGCCGGACAGCAGCAGCGTGGTCGGCACGTTGGAGATGAACTGGCTGGACACCACGGCCACTTCCAGCGGATGCGCGCCCACCAGCGAGGCGGCCAGCTCGTAGAATTCCGGCACGCGTTTCATGTTGCCGATGAAGATGAAGAACATGCAGAACGTGAGCGGCAGTCCCCAATCGACGTTGCGGAACACGCGGCGGTCGCATAGCAGGAACGCCACGAACACGATGACGCACATCAACCACAGCGGAATGAAATCGCTCACCGCCAGCAAGCAGACGACGAACAACGCCGTGTATACGATCGTACGCCAGCCGCCATAACCGGCACCGTAGCCGGTCACGCGAATCTCGTCAGGCTGCGGCCGGTCGGAATGCGGGGCGAGTACGTTCTGTTCGATGTCGGAACCATCGATCGCGGAAAATTCGGAAACCGATTTGCTGCCGAAAATCACGCAGGTGATGATTATCAGCAGAACGGCTGCGGTAGCGGAATACGGGGCCATGATGCCGATCATCTCGGACGTCGGCATGCCCGTCAACGCTTTCAGATACAGGTTGTGCGCGTTGCCGATCGGGGTGAGCATACTGCCCACGTTCGCGCCGATGGTCATCAGCGTGCCGACAAGCACCGCATGCTCTTCCATGTGCGCCATCGTCAACACCGCGATTGCGAACGGCACGAAGGTGACCAACGCCACATCATTGGTGATGAGCATGCCGGAGAAAAACGGCAATGCGATCAACGTGAGCACCAGGCCACGCGCGGTTTTGACGTGATGCAGCAGGCGCGAGCCGATGATGCGGAACACGCCGATGCGCTGGAAGCCGCACACCACAAGCATCAGGCAGATCAGCTGTGAGATGGTGCTGGCGTGGATGTAGCCGGCGTATTCCTTGTCTGGCGGCACGATGAAGCACGATATGAGTGCGAGTATGGAAGCGACTACGAGAATGGTCTCGTTCTTCAGGACCTTGACGACCAATCGCCGCATGCATTCCTCCGTCAATCCCGTTTGCAACCGCCTTGCACACCTTGCAAAACCCAAGCGATTTTCATGCAAACGCCTAGACCACTTTACCCAAAAATGCGACTAGCACGAACCCTCGGCGTGCTGCTTTTCCGACCATTCCAACGATTTTCATCCACTATTGCTTACTGCCGCATGCTTTTGCAAACCGGCAAAAGCGAAAATAAGACCCGCAAATCTTCACAAATTAACCCCGCGTGCGCCAAGATTTTGTCTAAAAATCATCTTCCGTTCGCCTTCGATTCACCATATGGGCGTGTCACGCAACGTTGTTGCCGAAAACACGCGACTGCAGGTCCTTGCGCAGCGTTTCCAGTTTGGTGATCTGTCCGAGCAGTTCGATTTTCTCTGCACCGTCCGGCAGTTGCGCCATGCGGCGCTGGGCCGCGCCGATTTTGCGCATGATGCCGGTATCAAGCAGTCTGACGATCAGTTCGGACGCGTACCGCCGCTCCTCCTGCGTCGGCTTGCGCAATTGCGCCGATTGTTCCTGCGACTCGCCTGCATTGCGGTTCGTGTCCGCTTCGCTCGGCGGCAATGGCAGCGGCATGACGGCCAGCTCGTTGATGACCGAGTCGAGCATCGGACCGCCCGCCTTCGTCAGATTGTGCATCCACAGTCCCTGCGGCACGTCTTCCCCTGGAAGCCCGCCCGCCGCGGCGACCGCTTGGAACAGCGTGCGGAACACCGGCGTCATGAAACTCGACAAGGTCAGGCTGGCGAACATCGTCGGATCGACTGCCAACGGCACCTGGATCAGCGTGGCCATGAACTGCTGTTCGCAGATGAACACGGCGTCGTCGATGCGATAGTAGCTTTGCTCGGCCGCGTCGCGATGCTCCAACGCCTTGCGTGCGGCGGGATTCGCATACGGATTCGCGCCACGTTCCGCATATGCTGGTTCAGCCGACGGCCCCGCATGTTTTGGAATCGACGTTTCGGCGCGTACGCGTCCTCGTCACGCACGTTCAGTTTGCGACGCTGGTACGCCACTTCGCGTTGCATGATGTCCAGATCGACGCCGATGCGACGCACCGCCTTGCGTGAGTACAGGTCGAGCAGCGAACGGTCTCGGATTTGCGCGATCAGCGGGGCGACCGCCTTGACCGCGCCCATCTGACCTGTCGCGTACGTGGTGTCGAAACGGTCGATTGCCGAATCGATCACGAAATCGTACAGCGGCCGTGCATTGGCGATCAGCGCACGCACCGCCTCGTTGCCGCGTTTGATGCGCAGATCGCACGGGTCGAGGTTGTCTTCGGCGACCGCGACGAACGCCTGCGTCGAAAACGCGGCGTCCAAACCGAACGCGTGGATCGCGGCCTTCTGCCCAGCCGCATCGCCGTCGAATGTGAACACGACACGCGAGCTCAACGCCTGCCCCTCCACCTTCAGGGGGCCAACCAGCTGCACCGCGCCCAACGAATCGTCCGCGATCAATCGGCGAATGATCTTCGCATGCTCGGCGCCGAATGCGGTGCCGCACGTGGCGACCGCCGTGTCGATGCCGGCCAGATGCATGGCCATCACATCGGTATAGCCTTCGACGATCACCGCCTGGCGTTTCTTCACAATCGCCGATTTGGCAAGGTCGATGCCGTACAGCACCTGTGTTTTGCGGTACAGCTGCGTGTCGGGCGTGTTGATGTATTTCGCGTTGATCGTGTCATCCTCGTACAGCTTGCGCGCGCCGAAGCCAAGCGTACGGCCGGTCGAATCACGAATCGGCCATGTCACGCGGCCACGGAAATAGTCGTATACGCCACGCTGGCCCTGACGGGCGAGTCCCGCGTCGAGCATCTCCTGCTGGGTGAAGCCTTTGCCGGCAAGGTGCCGCACCAGGTTATCCCATCCTTGAGGGGCATAGCCGCAGCCGAACCGCTGGCAGTCGGCCTGGCTGAAATTGCGGCCGTCCAACAGCTTGCGCGCGGCGAGCGCCTCCTTGGTCATCAGCTGGGAGACGAAGTATTCCTGCGCCGCCTCGTTGGCTTCGAGCAGGCGTGCGCGTTTCGAACCGGTGTGCGCGGGCACGTTGTCGGCTTTGTCGTAATGCAGTTCGATATGGTATTTGTCGGCGAGCAGCTCCACCGCGTCACGAAAGTCGATGTTCTCCTGATGTTCGACGTAGCCGAACACGTCGCCGCCGAGACCGCAGCCGAAGCAATGCCATACGCCGAGCGCGGGGCGTACGTTGAAGCTGCCGGTTTTCTCGTCATGGAACGGGCACAGTCCGACGAAGGTCCCGGTTCCCGAAGGTTTGAGCGAAACGGAGGCGGATACGATGTCGTAAAGGTCCGCGGCCGCGCGCACCTTTTCCACATCCTCTTTCAGAATCATTCCCGGCATAATCCACCACCCTAGCAGCCGTGCCGCCCTTCTCGGCGCAGGCACAGCGTAGACAGACGGAGGCGGCATCGACACATGCCTACGCTGGGAAGCCGCCAGCGTAGGCAAACGGAGACGGCACCACCAAACCCCTGCACTGAGAAACCGCCAGCGCAGCCAAACGGAGAAGACACCACCACATGACTACGTTGGGAAGCCGTCAGCATAGGCAAACAGGGAAAGCATCCCCATATGACTACGCCTACAAACCGCCAGCGCAGCCAGATGGGGAAGACCTCATCAAACGGCTACACCCTGTCTCCTGAAATGGCCGAACGGTATGAGATGCGTTCGACATGTTCACGGTCATTCGGTCCGGCCCATGGTCGGGCGACGTCGTCCGGATCCTATGTCGGGCTGTGGCAGGCGTCCGCATCTTCGATAATCAGCTCACGATCCGGCCATTTTCCACATGCAGGACACGATCAGCGATTTCCTGCAGCTCCGCCCCTTGATGGGATGCAATGATCACTGCGTTTCCGCGCTCCCTCTGGCGTCTCATCTCTTGCTGGAACGCCGTCACGGATTCACGGTCCAATCCATTCATCGGTTCATCAAGCAGGATCAGGCGCTGACGCTCCATGATCGCCTGCACAATCGCCAACTTTTGACGCATGCCCAGTGAGAAGGATCTCGCTTTGTCGCCACGATGCTGCCACAGACCGAACACCTTCATAAGCCGTTCCGTCTCTTTTCCGTCGAATCCGCCGTCAAGCCCGGCGAGATATTCCAGGTTTCCCCAAGCCGTATCCGCGCCGATGAATCCGGGATGCTCGATAAGCACACCGATCTTCTCCGGCAATGCCTCATTGAACATCACCGGCTTGCCTCCGATGACGCACCCGCCCATCCGTAGGCCGAATGAAACCGCATATCGTCCGCAGCAGCATGGTCTTGCCGGAACCGTTTGGCCCCACCAATCCGCAGATCTCGCCGCGTTCGAATCCGCAATTCACATGGTCGAGCACGGTTTTGCGCTTGATTATCTTGGTGTAATCGTGAATCTCAACATACATGGTTTTCTCCTTCGATAATTTCAAATGATTTCCATCCGCCTGCATAACGGCATGAGGGAAACGATGACCATCATCGAGGCAAGGCTCAGGACGGTCAGCCAATGCGGCAATCCGCAATACGAATCGGCCATCAACCATGATTCAACCGGCTTCGCCGACTCCAGAATCATGCAGAGCATCAGAGCAGCGACATACCCTACCGCACGATTACCGAGCAGTGTTCCCGCATCACGGATCGCGATGACAAGCAGCAATTGCCATGCCGCACAGACGGCAGTACATATCAAAGAACCGCCTTCGCCCCATCCTCCGACGACGCCCACAGTCAATAGCAATGGAACGCCTGTGAAAGCCAAACAGTATGCAGCCAGGCGAATCAGATAACGCCGGACTTTCCCGCACACACCACGCCTGCGCACACATGCCATCGCGTTATTCGACAGAAGAACCGAGCAAGGCCATTCCAGGATGATCAGCATGCCGAATACCAGGAACGCAAGAGGCACTCTATTGGCGAGTAACGGCCAATCACCCGTATCGTCCGGACTGCCGAAACATCCGAGGAAAACCGATTGCGAAGGCTCCCGAATCAGATATTCGAATACCACAGCGGCATAGGGGATGCAGAGCAGGCTGCGGCATATGGTTCGTTGCACGGTTCCATTCATCGCCAGTCGCCTTTCATATGGTCTTTTCTTCCGTACACCGCCCTGTTCAATATCGAAAGCAACGGAAACACCACAACGAAGACCAGACATTTGATGCCGATCGTCACACGCATATCCCCTGACATGGGGTAGGAGAAGAAAAACACCGACTCCAGCCAAATATCAGGCAAACCGGTCAAAGCCCATGGAAGCAGC
>ENA-OQKX01000313-OQKX01000313.1-human-gut-metagenome-genome-assembly--contig:-NODE-313-length-10690-cov-2.288933_pt1 | contig 10690 bp, 13 predicted proteins | sample MGYA00242654_ERZ504810 | MGnify/ENA primary metagenome ERZ504810 (study PRJEB26092, sample SAMD00036378) | human gut metagenome | host: Homo sapiens | study: EMG produced TPA metagenomics assembly of... | reverse complement strand
GGCCACCACGTCTCGTCGGAGGTGAACAGGTGCATGATGGGATCCTGGAACGCCAGCAGCAGAGCGCCGGTGCAGAGGGTGTAGAGCACGCCCATGCCCAGCGTGACCCACATGCCATTCTTCACTCGTTTGAGGTTGCCTGCGCCATAGTTCTGGCCCACGAAGGTCGTCGCAGCCATGCTGAAGCTGGTGACGGGCAGGATGTTGAAGCCGTCGATCTTCATATAGGCCGCAAAGCCTGCCATGGCGGCGGCACCGTAGCTGTTGACGCTGGACTGCACCAGTACGTTCGAGAAAGAGATGACCATGTTCTGGATGCCGGTGGGAAGGCCGATGCGGATGATGCGGGAGGTCATCCGCTGATCGGGCCGGATGGCGGAAAGCTCCACCTTATAGTCGGCGTCCACCTTCATCAGAAAGCGGAGGCTCAGCACACAGGAGACCAGCTGGCTGATGTCGGTGGCGATGGCCGCACCTGCCACACCCATCTTCAGCCCGGCGATGAGCACCAGGTCGAGGATGATGTTGGTGATGGAAGCGCAGGCGAGGTAGATGACCGAGCGGCGGGAGTTGCCCGCCGCGTTGAGGATGCCGGCCGCCATGTTGTAGACGACGCTGAACAGCACACCGCCGAAGTAGAGCTTCATGTAAGTCACGGCGTCGCCGAGGACTTCTTCGGGGGTGTTCATCCAGACCAGCAGGCTGCGGCTGACGGCGATGCCGCCCACCGTCAGGATGAGGCCGAGGATGACCGCGATGGCCAGCGAGGTGTGGACGGCGATGCGCGTTTCCCGTTTTATCTTTTGCGCCGAGGTACTGGCTCACGACGACGCCTGCGCCGACGGCCACGCCCTGACTGAAACCGATGAGCAGGTAGATGGGTGAGCCGCTGGAACCGACTGCGGCCAGCGCGTTGCTGCCCAGAAAGTTGCCGACGATGATGGAGTCGGCGGTGTTGTAAAGCTGCTGGAGCAGGTTGCCCAGAATGAGCGGCACCGAGAAGAGCAGGATGCTTTTCCAGATGCTGCCCTCGGTCATGAGCAGGGTCTTTTTCTGCTGCGGCTGTGCCGGTGCGGCCATAGTGTCTCCTCCCTCAAAAATGCAGGAATTTCATAGGTATTTCACAATAAACTTAACAATACATCGTTCTGTGCCGAATGTCAAGCAGAACGGAAAAGAACGCCCTCAGACTTTCCACATCTTGTTTGCAGATTGTTCAAAACTAACTCAAAGAAACTCCATTTTTATCCGGTACAATAAAGGTGCAGTCGGGAAGACAAGAACGAGATCCCCCATCTCCGGCTTTTGACTTTCCATAAATGCCATGCAGGCAGGATTCATGCGCAGCCCCGCAGCGGGTGCCGCGCCCCTAAAAAAAATCTGTCCCCCACCTATGCGAGGCAATAGCCACGGCGGCGGACAGACTACCGAACAACCTCCTAGCAGCCGCAAATGTTTAGGAGTTCTCATACACAGGCAGCGCCGCTTTCTCCTCCTTTCCACGGCGCTGGCTGTTTTGTTTGGCTAAGAGTTAAACCTCTCAGTCACGGCTGTCGCCGTGCCAGCTCCCCTAGTAGGGGAGCCCTTGGCAAAACTGTCAACTTTGGTGGGAGCCAGGTTCACGTCCTCGGGTTCACCGCTGGCGGCGGTCGTCGTTGTTGCCCTAATAGGGGAGCCCTTGGCATTCCGTTGTGTTTGCATCGTTACTCAGTAACTGTTCTAGTACATGCTCCCTTAACTGTGGCAGATCTATTACATGGATCCCCATTTGTTCCATCCGATACAAGACCAGAGCGGGGCTCTGGTCTTTTTTTGCGGCAGAAGCCATAACATTGCGTGTAAAGGCGAAGATCCTGTCCTTTTTGTAGAAAAAGATCAGCTGCACATGGCCGGAGAACAGAGCAAACAGGGCTGTGCGCAGCTCCCGGGAGCCGAAGAGGAGGAGCAGGTCGCTCTCCTCTAAAAAGAGAACGTCTGCCCGGTCAAGAAACTGCAGGGCGGTCTGGCACAGGGCCTCCCGCTGCGGCCAGTAGGGCGCGGCCTGCGCCAGCCGGGGAAGATAGCAGCAGAGCGCCCCGGCATCCCGGGCGGCGGCAAGGGCCTTGAGGTGGGCCAGCCGCAGGGGGCTGTCCACCAGCCCGGCGGAGGAAAAGCAGAAGGCAGAGGCTCCCCGGAACGGGGCGGCCTCCAGCTGTTCCGGCCCAAGGGCCAGCCCGGCGGTGTGGGCACGGTAGGGCAGAGCGGTGTCCGCTCCGGTGAACACCACCGGCGTGGGGAAGGCATCCGTGAAGCAGAGCAGGGAGCAATCCACACCATCCCGGGCAAGCCGGGCCGCCAGCTTACGGCCAAAGGGGTCGGCTCCCAGCTGGGCCAGCAGAGCCGCCTGCCCGCCCAATGCGGCGTACTGGCGGCAGAAGCCTGCGCCCCAGCCGCCGGTCTGCGCCTGGAATGTCTCCGTCAGCTCCGGAGCCGTGGCGGCGTTCAGCTCCAGCCAGACTTCGCCCAGACACAAAACGGACATGTGCACCCCTCCCTCCGCAAATAAAAATCGGGTTACAGTATACACGATTTGCCCACCGGATGCAACCGATCCGGGGCGAATCCTGACGGAGTGGAAGGGCCCGCGGGCAGGAACAATCCGATTTTACAAAGACCACCTGTTTTTTACCAATGCCTGTTCTTCTTTGCCCAGGGTTTACCTAAGATTTGCCTTACCATGGTTTCTCCTCTTTCTCTGAACGGGTACAATAGAACCGTTCCCAAGAAACATTGCAACAGGGCCCGGGAGGGCTCAGGATAAGAGAGGAATTAGCGTATGAAAGAACATAAAATGTCCCGCCGCAACTTCCTGAAAGTGGGTGCTGTGGCATCTGCCGCCGGTCTGATGACTGCTGCCCCTGTGGCTGCAAACGCTGCCGCTCCGGCTGCTTCCACCACAGCTGACGAGGAGAACTGCTTTGGCCTGTTCCAGAATAAGCCCAAGTACATCTTCCTGTTCATCGGCGATGGCATGGGCACTGCCCAGATCCAGTCTGCCCGGTTCTATCAGGGCACTGTCACCAACAACGGTGCCATCACCGAGGCTGAGCTGAGCTTTACCCAGTTCCCGGAAGTGGGCAGTGTGACCACCTACGACAGCACCTCCTTCTGCCCGGACTCCGCTTCCACCGCTACCTCCATCGCTTCCGGCAAAAAGACCGAGAGCGGTGTCATCAATATGTGCCCCTGGACCCGTGATGTGCCCTATGAGACCATTGCAGAGAAGCTCCATAAGCAGAAGGGCTACAAGGTTGGCATCGTTTCCACGGTGAATATTGACCACGCCACCCCTGCTGCCTTCTATGCACATCAGAAGACCCGCAAGAACTACTATCAGATCGGCGTGGAGCTGGCAAACTCCGGCTTTGAGTATTTCGCAGGCGGCGAGTTCCAGAAGGTGAACGGCGATGGCACCGGCCCCAACAACCACGAGGTGGCTGCACAGGCCGGTTACAACGTTGTCACCACCCAGGCCGGTGCTGCTGCCCTGAAGGCCGGGGCAGGCAAGACCCTGATCATTGCCGAAAATCTGGCCGACGGCAAGGCCATGAACTACGCCATGGATGCCGCTCCGGGAGAGTGGCAGCTGACCGACTATGTCCGCAAGGGCATTGAGCTGCTGGACAACAGCAACGGCTTCTTTATGATGGTGGAGTCCGGCAAGATCGACTGGGCCTGCCACGCCAACGATGCCGCTGCCTCCATCCATGATGTGATCGAGATGCACAACGCGGTGCAGGCCGCTGTGGAGTTCTACGCCCAGCATCCCGATGATACCTTGATCCTGGTGACCGCTGACCACGAGACCGGCGGCCTGGGCATTGGCTACAAGACCACCAACTACGACACCTTCCTGACCAACCTGGCCCACCAGAAGATGTCCTACGCAAAGTTCGATTCCACCTATGTGAACAACTACGTGAAGAATCAGACTCCCTTTGAGACCGCGATGCAGGACGTGAAGGCAAACTTCGGCCTGACCCTGCCCACGACCCCGATGCCGCCAACGCAGGCAAGCTGCTGCTGACCGACTACGAGGTGGAGAACCTGCGCACCGCTTACGAGCGCACCCTCAGGGTCGGCTCTTCCAGCCAGAGCAAGATGAGCCAGCAGGATTACGAGCTGTATGGCACCTACATCCCCTTCAGCATGGCTATCTGCCACACCATCAACCACAAGTCCGGTGTGGATCACACCACCTACGCCCACACCGGTGCCATGGTGAACCTCTACGCCCGTGGTCAGGGTGCAGACAAGTTCCGCGGCGTGTATGACAACACCGAGATCTTCCACAAGCTGGCTGAGCTGACCGATGTGCAGTAATTGACCAGCCCATTTGTACCCCAAAGCCCTCCGGGACGAGACGCACCGGAGGGCTTTTTGTGTAGGTCGGAATTGTGCACCCCGCCAAAAATCTGCCCCGCGAATTGGGAAAGATGATGGGAGTTGTGGTTGCAATGGGCCGGAAAAAGGCATATAATAAGACCATCAACAGAGTAAGGCCATGCGCGTTAAGTGCCGCATCAACGGGGAGTTGTGCTGCGGACGAAGGTAAGACCCGCGGTGCATGGCCTGCATCCCGCTGCTGCATGGACTTGGGTGCAGACGGGGCCGTCTGCGGCCCTGTCTGGATGTGAACCGTTGAATCACGCCCTCCTTTGTGCGGTTTGTCACAGGGGAGGGCATTTTGCATTGCCCGCCCCGCGGTTCCCGAAACAGGGGAGGACAATTGATATGAACCATTCCAGAAATTCTGTCCGCAAGCTCACCATGCTGGCCCTGCTCACTGCCATGAGCATCGTGTTTGCCCGGGTGCTGAGCATTTCCACCGGCTTTGTCCGGTTCAACCTGGGCAGCCTGCCCACCCTGCTGGCCGCTGTGCTGTTCGGGCCGGTGGAGGGCTTTGCCGTGGGTGCAGTGGCCGATATGATCGGCGGCACCCTTTCCGGCTACGCCATCAATCCGCTGATCACGCTGGGAGCAGGCTCCATCGGCCTGACGGCGGGCCTTCTCTGGCGCGCCCTGCCCAACCTGCGGCTGGGCCTGCGCACCCAGATCAGCGTGTTTGCCGGCCATGCGGTGGGCTCCATTGTCATCAACTCGCTGGCACTCCACCTCTTCTATAATTATCCGTGGAGCGTGCTGGTGACCCGCATTCCCAACGCGCTGGTCCTGGCGGCGGTGAACACCGTGCTGGTGCGCCTGCTGCTGGAAAACAAAACGATCCGAGGCATTGCACAATGAACTATGAAGAAGCGCTGAACTATATCCACGCCGTCCAGTGGGCGGGGCACAAGCCGGGCCTGACCCGCACCCGGACCCTGCTGGCCGCACTGGGAGATCCGCACAAGCAGCTGAGATTCATCCATGTGGCGGGCACCAACGGCAAGGGCAGCACGGCGGCCATGCTGGCCTCCTGCCTGCAGGCAGCGGGTTACCGGGTGGGCCTGTATACTTCGCCCTTTATCAACCGGTTCAACGAGCGCATTCAGGTAAACGGCCAACAGATCCCGGACGAGGCGCTGGTGCGGCTGGTGGAGCGTGTGAAGCCCGCTGCCGATGCCATGACCGATATCCCCACCGAGTTCGAGATCATCACGGCATTGGGGATGCTCTGGTTCGCTGAGACAAAATGCGACATCGTGGTGCTGGAGGTGGGCCTGGGTGGTACGCTGGATTCCACCAATGTCATCGACCCGCCGGAGTGCGCGGTCATCACGGCGCTGGGCATGGATCATGTGAAGGAGCTGGGCCCCACCCTGGCCGATATCGCATCGGCCAAGGCGGGCATCATCAAGCCGGGCAGTCCGGTGGTGAGCTATGGCGGTGTGCCCGAGGCCGATGCCGTCATCGCCCGTGCGGCGGCAGAGCGGCACGCACCGCTGACCGTGGTGGATCTCAGCAGGCTGACCATCGAGGACGGGGATCTGGATGCTGTCACCTTTGATTTTGACGGCCTGAACGGCATCCGTCTGCCCCTGATCGGCAGCTATCAGCCCCGGAACGCCGCCACGGCCATTACGGCCCTGCGGGTGCTGCGCAGCCGGGGCTGGAACATCCCGGACAGTGCCATTCGTGCCGGTCTGGAACAGGTGCGCTGGCCGGCCGGTTCGAGCTGCTGCGGCATTCGCCCGCCTTTTTGCTGGATGGCAGCCACAACGCCCACGGAATGCGGGCCACCGTGCAGAGTCTGCGGGACCGCTTTCCGGGGCAGAAGTTCGTGTTCCTGCTCAGCATTATGGCGGATAAGGATGTGGACGAGATGCTGGCACTGCTCCTGCCGCTGGCCGGGCAGTTCGTCACCGTAGCGGCCCATACCCCCCGCGCCATGCCCGCGGAGACGCTGGCCGAACAGATCCGCGCCCGGGGCGGCAGGGCCGAGCCTGCTCCCACCATTGAAGCCGGTGTGGCCCGGGCGGTCGCCCTTGGGGGCACCGGCCCCGTGTGCGCGCTGGGTACGCTCTACTTTTCCGGCGATGTGCGGGAAGCGTTTGCAAAATTGAACCAGTAAAGAAGAGGGGCTGCGGCACACGGGAAAAACCGGTGCAGCAGCCCCCTTTTTGCGGACTGGCTTACAAAAAAATGCCCCGCTGTTTTGTGATGCACAGAACAGCGGGGCAATATCATTTATGGGGCGGGAATGTGCTCAGGAGATGCGCTTCTGCTCAGGCCTTGCCTGCGCAGCCGAACAGCTCGATCTTCTCCTTGCACTTGTCAACGATGGCCTGGCAGCCGGGAGCCAGCAGCTTGCGGGGGTCGAAGCCCTTGCCCTGCTGATCCTTGCCAGCCTCGATGTACTTGCGGGTGGCCTCAGCAAAGACCAGCTGGCACTCGGTGTTGATGTTGATCTTGGAAACGCCCAGGCTGATGGCCTTTGCGATCATCTCGTCGGGGATGCCGGTGCCGCCGTGCAGGACCAGAGGAATGTTGTTGGTGGCCTTGTGGATGCGGTCCAGAGCCTCGAAGTCCAGGCCCTTCCAGTTTGCGGGGTAGACGCCGTGGATGTTGCCGATGCCGGCAGCCAGGAAGTCAACGCCCAGAGCGGTGATCTTTGCGCACTCTTCGGGGTCAGCGATCTCGCCGGCACCCACGACGCCGTCCTCGACGCCGCCGATGGAACCGACCTCGGCCTCGATGCTCAGGCCCTTTGCATGTGCCAGAGCGACCAGCTCCTTGGTCTTTTCCACGTTCTCCTCGATGGAGTAGTGGCTGCCGTCGAACATGATGGAAGAGAAGCCGGCCTCGATGCAGGCCTTGCAGCCCTCATAGGTGCCGTGGTCCAGGTGCAGGGCAACGGGAACGGTGATGCCCATGGAATCGACCATAGCGCTGACCATGGCAGCGACGGTCTTGAAGCCGGTCATGTACTTGCCGGCGCCCTCGGAAACGCCCAGAATGACGGGGCTCTTCATTTCCTCGCAGGCGGTCAGGACTGCCTTGGTCCACTCCAGGTTATTGATGTTGAACTGAGGCACACCGTAGTGGCCATCGCGTGCTTTGAGCAGCATCTCGGTTGCATTTACCAACATTATTCATTACCTCCAAATATGATCGGGGTTTTCGGTCATGCCGCGCCGTATTGTGCACGGCTTAACAAACCTGCAAAACTAGTATACCCCAAACCCTTCTTAAAATCAATCCAAACAGGCGGTTTTTCTCTTCAAACGCCGGGCGGAATGCGGCATTTGCGGGCGGAAAAGGTCCGAAATGCGGGAATCTGCAACAATTTTGAAGGTCCTGCACCACTTTTGCAGAATGTCCCCGGGATGGGAGAAAACGTGGAATTTTCAACACAAATCCACATTCGTCAATTTGATATTGGAGAAAATTGCAAAAGGTGCGTGGTTCCGCATCAAAAAATTGTCATATTTCCGACTTGAAAATTACAAATTGTACGCACCCTGCGGGGGAATGTCGAACCAGATTGTGGAAAACTCAGTGGAGAATGTTAAATTCCACAGGAAAAACAGGCTTTGCAGCAGGACTTTTGAACTTTCTCCACCGGGTTTTCAACATGTGGAAAAAATCGGGTCCTTCTACGGAATGTATAGCCCTCTTTTGTGGAAAACTTTTCGGACCGGCAAAACGGCAGGTCCCGGCAGGGGCAGAAGGCGCAGCAGCAAAGGACAATTCTGCAAAACCGGGCCGGGGCGCAGGCAAGCTGTGAAAAAATCCGGTCGGGCCGACAAAAAAGCGGCAATTTGCTGGCAAACCCGGTCGGCTTATGCTATACTTTACCTTGGATTATCATCTGATAAAATCGTCGGGCTGGCTGCCTGCGCAAGCGGTGCGGCGCGCCCTGGGGAACATGCGCTGCATCGTTCCGATAGAAACGGAAGGAGAACATAGAATGGAAGAGAAAAATCAGCCCCGCCGCCCGCGCCGTGCACCGGAAGAGCAGACCCGGAATGAGAGCCTGGTCTACGGCAAGAATCCGGTGACCGAGCTGCTGAAGAGCGGTTCCGGCGTGGATACGGTGCTCATTTCGGAGAGCATGGCCCCCGCCGTGGCGGCCTACTATACCGCACTGGCCAAGGAGGCTGGGGCAGCCGTCAAGCGGGTGAACCCCACAAGCTGCGCCTGATGACCGGCACCGAGAGCCATCAGGGCGTGGCTGCCTTTGCCAGCGAGATCGAATATGTGACCGTGGAGGACCTGCTGAACGTTGCCAGAGAGAAGGGGGAGCCCCCTTTCCTGGTGCTGAGTGACGGCATCGAGGACCCCCATAATCTGGGCGCGGTGATGCGCTCTGCTCTGCTGTGCGGAGCCCACGGCATCGTCATCCCCAAGCGGGCGGCGCGTCCGTGACCCCCACCGTTATCAAGTCCAGTGCCGGTGCGGCCGAGCGCCTGCCTGTGGCCCGCGTGGCCAACATCGGCGAGACCATCCGCCGCCTGAAGGATCAGGGTGTGTTTGTCTACTGTGCCGATATGGACGGTGTGCCCCTGCGCAAGAACAACCTGACCGGCCCCATCGCACTGGTGCTGGGCAGCGAGGGCAGCGGTGTATCCCAGCTGGTGAAAAAGCTCTGCGATGGTGTGGTGCGGCTGGATATGGCCGCTCAGGGCACCGGTGTGGACAGCTTCAATGTCTCGGTGGCGGCTGGCATCATCCTGTACGAGATCCAGAGCCAGCGCGCCGCAGAGTAAGAAACAGCGGCCAGACCGCCGTGACCAGAACAGGGAGGGACTAGGATGCCAAAGGATGATAAGCGCAAAGAGCTGACACAGGAAGAGATCGATGCGCAGAACGAGAAGTTCCGCACGTTTTTCAGCACCAGCGTGGCACAGGTGCCCGAAGAGATGAAGCGCCGCGATGAGGAAAAGGAGAGCACCAGCAGCCTGCTGGGCAAGCTCTTTCACCGCGAAAAGGACAAAGAGGAGCCTGCCGCCGCCCCGGCCGTGCAGAATGAGCTGCCGCCCACGGGTGAGATCGTGCTGGGCCATGAGGAAGAAGCCGAGGCCGGCCTGGAGCTGGCATTGGAGCCCGGAGAGCTGGAGGAAGCAGAGCCTGTGGCTCTGCCCACCGCGCCGGAAGCCCCCGCAGCGCCGAAGCCGGAACCCCGGCCCGCACCCCAGCCCGAGAAAAAGCCGGAGCCGCCCCGCCGCCGGGAACCCCTGACCCCGCAGGAGCAGCAGGAGGATGCAGAGATGGCCGAACTCAAGGCCATGCTCTATGGCACCCCCAAGCCCGCCCCGGTGGAGGAGGTGCAGGATGCCCCCGAAGAGGTGCTGGCCGTGGAGCCGGAAGCTCCCGCAGCGCCTGAGGGCCCGGCCATCCCCATGGTGTTTGCCGAGGATCAGTCGGTAAAGCAGGCGAAGTCTGCCCCGGAAGCCGCGCCAGAGGTTGAGCCGGAACCGGAAACGGCTTTCCAGTTCTTTGGCAAGGGCGCGGACGAGAACGAGCCGCAGGCCCCTACCCGCACCGAGGCCCCCAGCAAGGACGACAGCATGAGCCTGCCGCTGATGGGGCTGGAAGAGGACGAGGCACCCACCCGGCCTGCCGCCCCGGCAGAGGAGGCCCCGGCCCAGCCTGCTGAGAAAGCGGCCCCTGCCGCCCCGGAGGCTGAGGAGAAGCCTGAAGAGGAAGCCGAGCCGGAAACGCCCGAGCAGGTGGGGGAGAAGCTCCGCCGGATGGGGCGCGGAGCTGACGCTGCGGTGTGTGCTGGAGGGCATCCTTGCCGTGGTACTGCGTCCACTTTGGCCTTGTTGCCGAGGGGCTGTTGGCCCCTGTGGCCTCCCTTGACCCCGTGATCGCCCCGGCGGCGTTCTATGCTGCCAACCTGCTCTTTCTGGCCGGTGCGCTGGCTGTGGGCTGGCCTGTCCTGCGGGATGGCCTGCAGGGCCTCAAGGGCCGCCCCAGTGCAGACACCATGCCGGCGCTGGCTGCCTGCGGTGCGCTGGTGCAGGCTGCGGTCGCCCTGCTCAACGCCAAGAGCTATCAGAACTCCAGCTGGACGCTGCTTTCCGGCGTGGCCGCACTGGGCCTGTTCCTGGCCCTGCTGGGCAGCCGTGTCCTGCTGACTGCCGTCAGAAACGGCTACGACCTCGCCGCCCGATCCCCCGATGGGCTGCAGGGCGCGTTCCGTGTCCGGGATAAGGACCTGATCCGGGTGCTGGCCCGGAGCCTGGATCAGAAAGACCCCTGGGTG
>ENA-OQKX01000310-OQKX01000310.1-human-gut-metagenome-genome-assembly--contig:-NODE-310-length-10734-cov-2.235505_pt1 | contig 10734 bp, 8 predicted proteins | sample MGYA00242654_ERZ504810 | MGnify/ENA primary metagenome ERZ504810 (study PRJEB26092, sample SAMD00036378) | human gut metagenome | host: Homo sapiens | study: EMG produced TPA metagenomics assembly of... | reverse complement strand
AGCGCAGAAACGCGATGACGACAGGTGCTCATGTGACGCGTCGAACATTCATCAGACGCAGACACAAGCTACAGGCTCTGACATCAAACGCATTGTCGACGTGGTGTCGAACAACCGCACGGTGCCCAAATTCAGCCGTTTGGTGTCCATTGACGAGATTCGCGCCAATGATTACAACCTCAACATTCCCCGGTATGTTGATTCGTCTGAGAATGCGGAGACATGGGATGTGTACGCTTCGATGTTCGGAGGCGTTCCGAAGAGCGAGGTCGAGCAGCTTGGGGAATATTGGAACGCCTGGCCGAGTCTGAAGGCTGAGCTGTTCCGCGATAATGGTGCTTGCTATGCCTGTGACCATGATGATATCGCCACTGTGGTGCACAACAATGCCGATGTAAAAACGTTCATTGCCTCGTATGGGCAAGCCATTTCCGACCTGCCTGCTGACTTACGCTCCCGTTTGGTGGAGCATCCTGAACAGGTGGATGCGCTCGGGCAGGAAACGGCCATTGGCGAGGAACTGGATGCGATGGTTGCCGATACCGCGCTGATCGACCCGTATGACGCCTATCAGAAGCTTGATGATGCTTGGGGCGGCATCTCCATTGATTTGGAAGTGCTGGGTTCCGAAGGCTTCGATGCGGTAAGAGCCGTGGACCCGAACATGGTCATCAAGAAAAAAGGCGGCAAGGATGTGGAAGTGCAGGATGGCTGGATTGGCCGCGTTCTGCCCTTCGACTTGGTTCAGCGTGAGCTGCTGCACGATGATTTGGCCGCGATCGAGGCGGACGAACGCCGTGTGCAGGACATTGATTCCGAGATTGAAACCATTTTGGAAGGTTTTGATGAGGATGACAAGCAGAATAGCGATGCGATCAATCAGGATGGTGACGCCTTCGTTGCCGCCGAGCTGAAGAAAGCGGTTAAGGCGATCGGCAAGAATCCGGTTTCCGATTTTGAGCGCGGCTTGGTGCAGGCCCAAAAGCTGTTCGATGAGTCAAAGAAACTGAAGTCCGGTATCAAAACCAAGCGAAACGCGTTGGAGGAGAAGACCTGCGATGCGATCAAGGCGTTGAGTGATGACGAAGCCAGAAGGTTGCTGGAAGCCAAGTGGATTACACCATTGCAGAAGCAGCTGGAAGCATTGCCGAATGCCGTGATCGACGAGTTCATCGGCAAAGTGAACGCGTTGAAGAACAAATACGCCACCACATATGCCGATGTATGCGGCCAAATCGATGAAGCGGAGAAGGAATTGGCCGGAATGCTGGGCGATTTGACCGGCAATGCTCGCGATATGGCGGGTTTGGAAGAGCTCAAAGCACTGCTCGGGGGTGAATGATATGGCCGAACAGCATGAAAAAGCGTTGGTTCCGCAGATTCGTTTCACTGGTTTCACTGACCCTTGGGAACAGCGTAAGCTGGGTGAAGTTGCACGTAGGGTTACCCGAAAGAATGAGAACGGGGATTCCGATCTTCCCCTTACCATTTCTGCTCAATACGGTTTAGTGGATCAGAGGACTTTTTTCAATAGCCAAGTTGCAAGTAAGGATATGAGTGGATATTTCCTTCTACATAGGGGGGAATTTGCTTACAACAAGAGCACCTCAGCCGATAGCCCATGGGGAGCGATAAAACGACTGGAAAAGTATGACATGGGCTGCGTTTCGACACTGTATATCTGCTTTGAATTGCTTTCTGGAGACCCTGATTTCTTAGTCACATACTACGAGACTGATAGATGGTATAAGGCTGTTCAATTAATTGCGGCTGAGGGAGCTAGAAATCATGGATTGCTCAACATTGCTCCAGATGATTTCTTTGAAACGCAGATTTGCATTCCCAAAAGAATTGACGAGCAGTGCCGAATCGGCGCGGTCTTCAACCGTCTGGACTCGCTCATCACCCTTCATCAGCGTAAGTATGACAAGCTTTGCGTGCTGAAAAAATCCATGCTCGACAAAATGTTCCCTAAAGGGGGTTCGCTGTATCCGGAGATTCGTTTTGCCGGTTTCACTGACCCTTGGGAACAGCGTAAGCTGGGGCAACATCTTAAGCTCAGTCGAGAACTTGGACATACTGGGGTTGATGCTCGAAAACTTACGGTAAAGCTTTGGGGTAAAGGAGTCGTTGAAAAAACTGATTTATATGGGGGGAGTGCCCAAACTCAATACTATATTCGTCATGCCGGCCAGTTTATGTATGGCAAGCTTGATTTTCTTCATGCTGCCTTTGGCGTCGTGCCTGATAAGTTGGATTGTTTTGAATCAACTCTTGACTCGCCTGCATTTGACATTGAAGGCTTAGACTCAAGTTTTTTACTGAATTTGGTAACACAAGAAGACTTCTATCTGAAAAACGGAAATATTGCCAATGGAAGCCGAAAAGCTAAACGTATTCATGAGGAAACATTTCTGAATATGGAAATCCGCGCTCCAGAACTTGTAGAGCAACGCCGAATCGGTGCGTTCCTCGACCGTCTGGATTCGCTCATCACCCTTCATCAGCGTAAGTATTGTGGTGTTGTTTCTTGGATGTTAGGGGTTGCGCTCGTAAGATTGAGCTCGGAAAAGTGATGGTGCGTTCGGGGAGATGAAACATGTTCTACGATAAGGAATCGGATTTCGAAGACGATCTGGTCGCGGTGCTGAAACGCCATGGGTGGACCGATGGTGTGTTGGAATATCCAACCGAACAGGATCTCATCGACAACTGGGCTAACATCCTATTCGACAACAACAAAGGCATCGATCGCCTGAACGGGCAGCGCCTTACCAAGGGTGAGATGGCGCAGATCCTCGAACAGATCGAAACATTGCGCACGCCATTGGCGTTGAATTCCTTCATCAACGGCAAGACCGTGTCCATCAAACGTGACAATCCCGCAGACACAGCACATTTCGGTAAGGAAATCAGCCTGAAGATCTACGATCGCCAGGAAATCGCCGCTGGGCAAAGCCGGTACCAAATCGCAAGACAGCCGATGTATCCGGCAAAAAACAAAATGCTGAACGATCGTAGAGGAGACGTCTGCCTGCTCATCAACGGCATGCCGGTCATCCATATCGAACTGAAGAAAGCGGCATTCCCATAAGCCAGGCCACCAATCAAATCGCCAAAATCGCGCATGAAGGCGTGTTCACCGGGCTGTTCAGACTCGTGCAGGTCTTCGTGGCCATGAATCCGGATGATGCCGTGTACTTCGCCAATCCCGGTGAAGGCGATTTCAACAGCAACTACTTCTTCCACTGGGCTGACTTCAACAATGAGCCCATAGCGGCGAACAACCATGTCGGGCAGGATGAATGGAAGCGTTTCACATCTGATCTGCTATCCATTCCCATGGCACACCAGCTCATCGGGTTCTATACGGTCGCCGATTCCGCAGACGGATGCCTCAAAGTGCTACGCAGCTACCAATACCAGGCGGTGAACGCCATTTCCGACCGTGTACGCACCTGCAAATGGGATGAGCCGGTGCCAAGCGGCACGCCGGGCCGTCCGGGCGGTTATGTGTGGCACACCACTGGCTCGGGCAAAACCATGACCAGCTTCAAGGCTGCGCAGCTCATCGCTGGCTCGAAAGATGCCGACAAGGTGGTCTTCCTCATGGACCGTGTCGAATTGGGCACGCAGTCGCTGCTGGAATACCGGTCGTTCGCGGATGATGCCGATGATGTGCAGGGCACGGAAAACACGGATGTGCTCAAATCGAAACTGGCAAGCATCGACCCCAAAGACACGCTCATCGTCACCTCCATCCAGAAAATGAGCAACATCAAAGCGGGCGAGGGGCATATCACCGAAGAGGAAGTGAAGAAGCTCGCCGGCAAACGCATCGTATTCATTATCGACGAATGCCATCGTTCCACGTTCGGCGAAATGCTGCAGGATATTCGCCATTCCTTCCCGAACGCATTGTATTTCGGTTTCACGGGCACTCCGATTCATGAGGAGAACCGTAAGAAGGGCGCGACCACATCAATGGTGTTCGGCGATTGCCTTCACCGATACAGCATCGCCGACGGCATCCGCGATGGCAATGTGCTCGGATTCGACCCGTACATGGTGTTGACCTACCGAGACAAGGATGTTCGTCAAGCGGTCGCATTGGAGAAAGCGAAAGCCGCGACGGTTGAGGAAGCCCAGGCAGATCCGGCGAAAGCTGAGGTGTTCTACCATTACATGGATCCGAAGCAAATGCCGATGGGACCCATGGAAACGCAGGCCGGAGAACATGTCAAAGGCATTGAGGACTATCTGACCGCAGCGCAGTATGCGCAAGGCACGCCACATGAAGACAAGGTCGTGGAGGATATTCTCGACCAATTCCCATTGCTGAGCAGAGGCAACAAATTCCATGCGATGCTGGCCACGAGTTCCATTCCCGAGGCGATCAGCTATTACCATCTGTTCAAGGAACGTGCTCCGCAGATGCACGTGACCGCGCTGTTCGACCCCAACGTCGACAATTCCGACGGCGCAATCCTCAAGGAGGATGCGCTTAAGGAAATCATCGGCGATTACAACGAACTGTTCGACAAGGATTTCATCATCCCCACATGGCCGAAGATGAAGAAAGACATCACCGCGCGGCTTTCCCACAAGCGTCCATACCTGACGGTCGACCAGCACCGTGAGGAGCGGCTGGATCTGCTGATTGTGGTTGATCAGATGCTGACAGGTTTCGATTCCAAGTGGGTCAACACGCTGTACCTCGACAAAATCATCGACTATGAGAACATCATCCAGGCGTTCAGTCGCACGAATCGACTGTTCGGTCCCGATAAGCCTTTCGGAACTATCCGCTACTACCGCAAGCCACACACCATGAAGGGGTATATCGAAGCGGCGGTAAAACTGTATTCCGGAGACAAGCCGCTCGATCTGTTCGTGCAGAAACTGCCGGAAAACGTGCGCCTGATGGATGCGCGTTTCGAAGAAATCGCCTCCGTGTTCAGTGCCGGAGGCGTGGAAGATTTCATGCGACTGCCGGAATCGGTGGAGGCGTGCCGCAAGTTCGCAAAACTGTTCGTGGAACTCAATGATTTCCTGGAATCCGCCAAAGTGCAAGGTTTCACTTGGGGGCGGCAGGAATGCTCCGTCACCCATGACGATGGATCCGTGGAGGTTGTGCGGCCGAAGTTCGATGAACGGACATATCTGATTCTTGTACAGCGGTATAAGGAAATGTTCAGCAGCGGCGAAGGTTCCGGCAGCGGTCCGGAAGCGCCATATGAACTTGACGGCCATATCACTGAGATAGATACAGGATTGATTGATACGGATTATATGAACGCCAACTTCACCAAATGGCTCAAGGCGCTTGGCGGAGGCGATCTGGCCCTGTTGACATCAGCCGAGGAGGAATTGCATAAGTCGTTTGCTTCGCTCAGTCAAGAGGAACAACGGTATGCCGAACTGTTCATGCATGATGTGGAACGTGGCGAAATCGAGTTGGAGGAAGGCAAGACGCTGCGCGACTACATCACGTATTACGCGAACAGCGCCAAAAACAGCCAAGTGGAGCAAATCACCAAGGCGTTTGACGTGGATGGGGCGTTGCTCAACGAGATGATGCGGCTTGACCTTACAGAGACAACCCTGAACGAATTCGGACGATTCGACCGGTTGAAAGCGTCGGTTAACAGGTCTTTGGCAAAGGCGTTTTTCGATAAGCCGGATAGTCCGGTCTCCCAATTCACGGCGAATCTTCTCGCCACGAAGCTGCTGAAGAGCTTTATCCTTGAGGGAGGATTCGATTTGGACGATCGGAAATAGCGGGGAGAAGCATGGCTGTTGTTGACGAAGCGAAGCTGAGATACCTGGACTTTCTTTCCAGGGAGGACCGCGTCCGGCACCACCGGTACGTCGAGGAAATGAAGCAATACGACATGATGCGTTCCGGCGACATCAACGCCATCGCCGAAAGCACACGTCTGTGGGACTCCGGACTGTACGGCTACCTGTCGGACGATCCGCTCAAAAACGCGAAATACCGGTTCGTCACCACCATCACGCTCGCCACACGTTTCGCCATCGAAGGCGGTATGGACGAGGAGGACGCCTACAACGCCTCCGACCTGTACATCCAGAACCTGGAAAACTGCAAAACGCCCGACGACGTGCGCCGCCTGCACACCGACATGATGACATTCTTCACATGGGCCATGGCCGACATGCAGAAGGCGGAAACACATTCCAAAGCCGTCAACGATGCCTGGACTACATCCACTACCATCTGCATGAGAAAATCACCGTGCCCATCCTCGCCGAGCATGTGCATCTGAATCCCACGTATCTGTCGGAGCTGTTCAAACGCGAAACGGGCACGGCCATATCGCAATACATCACCGACAAGCGTATGGAAGCGGCCGAGAACATGCTCAAATACTCGGAATACAGCTTCGACGAGATCGCCCAGATCCTCGCATACCGGTCGCAAAGCCACTTCTCGAAGGTGTTCAAAAAACATTCCGGCATGACGCCGGGGGAGTACCGCACCAAGTACGCGCAGAACGGCATCTGGCCGGAGTGATTGCGATCACGGCGTCTACCACGCCGGTTGCGGTGAACCGCCGGTGACGGCACCGCGAAATTCGGGTGTGCCAATCGTGAAATCGACGTGTCCGCGCGTGCGAAACACGCGCGAATCAGCTACGGTGGAAGCATTCAATGATGATGCGCGCCACCGGCCGAATGAACGGCGGAACAAGGAACGTGCGCGCAGGATGTGGATGAAAGCGAAGGAATAAACGAATATGGGAATGCCCCTTGATCTGTATGTGATCCGACATGGCGAGTCGGAGGCGAACGTCATCATCAGCGCCGGCGAACAGGGTGACAACTCGCTGTATACGCAGGACAATGTCACCGTGCCGGACCGTTCGTGGAGGCTCACCGCCACCGGACGCAAGCAGGCCGACTGCATCGGCCGTTGGCTCGTCGCGCAGCAGCCGCTGTTCGACCGCTACCTCGTTTCGCCGTACGTGCGTACGCGTGAGACGGCGGCCACGATGGCCCTGCCGAAAGCGAAATGGGAGGAGACTCGCGTGCTGCGCGAACGCTCCTGGGGTGAGATCAACACCATCACGAAGGACGATTTCAAAACCAACTACGCGCGCAACTGGATGTTCAAGAACACCGATCCGCTGTACTGGCGTCCGCCGGCGGGCGAGTCCATCGCCGACGTGGCCGAGAACCGCGTGCACAACCTGCTCACGTCCCTGAACCGCAAATCCGATGCGGAATCCGTGGTGATGGTCAGCCACGGCGACCTCATGCTGGCGCTCATGCTCACCTTGGAAGACCTGTCCGACGAGGAATTCATGCACCGTGCGGCCTCCGACGAATGGAAGATCACCAACTGCACGTGCTTCCACTATTCGCGCCGCGACCCGTCGACTGGGCGCACCCATAAGCGGTTCCGTTGGGAGCAGACGGCACGCCCGGTGCTCGACGAGACGGACGGACGCTGGGTGGTGAAGGTGGACGATTGGCGCGAATTCAAACGTCCTGTGTTGTCGAACGGCGATTTGGTGGACGTGGTACATGCCGTCGACCGTCATCTGTGACCTATCGTGTCCATAAGTATCCTGGCTGTGATGATTGCCCCCTACCTCACTTTGAAACCATACGTATCGGCGTAGTCGCTACAATGGCCTGTGATTGTGCGGCACGTGTTCGTGTTTCGTGCCGTGAGAGAGTTAGGAGACAATCGCATGTCCAATCCAATCGCGGGCCTGTTCAAGTGGAAGCTCCACGGCGACGGCAAAACGCTGAAGCCCGGCGAGGTCGTCGAACCTGACGAGAGGCTGACCTGGCCGCGCACCGCGGAAATCGGCGCGCAGCACGTCATCGCCATGTTCGGCGCCACGTTCCTGGTGCCGATTCTGACCGGTTTCGACCCATCCACCACCCTGTTCTTCACGGCCATGTCGACCGCGCTGTTCCTGCTGATCAACAAGAACATGCTGCCGAGCTACCTGGGCTCGTCCTTCGGCTTCATCGCCCCGATCGCGGCCGTCGCCAGCGCCCACAAGGGCCTCGCCGTCGCATCCTTCGGCATCATGGTCACCGGCATCCTGCTGGCCCTGATCGGTGTGCTCGTCCATTACGCGGGCGCCAAGTGGATCGACATCATCATGCCGCCGGTCGTCAACGGCGCCATCGTGGCCATCATCGGCTTCAACCTGGCTCCGAGCGTGTGGAACAACTTCAAAGTCGCTCCCGACACCGCCATCGTCACCCTCGTCGCGGTGCTGCTCGTCGCGGTGCTGTTCAAGGGTCTGCTCGGCCGACTCAACATCCTCATCGGCGTGATCATCGGCTACGCGTACGCCTGCTTCCGTGGCCAGGTCGACTTCTCAGCCATCGGCAAGGCCGCATGGGTCGGTCTGCCGGAATTCCGTCTGCCGCAGGTCGACTTCACCATCCTGCCGATGTTCATCCCGGTCGTGCTCGTACTCGTTGCCGAAAACGTCGGCCACGTCAAGTCCGTCTCCCAGATGACCGGCCGCGACTATGACGACCAGATCGGCACCGCGCTGTTCGCCGACGGTCTCGGCACCACCATCGCCGGTTTCGGCGGCGGCTCCGGCACCACCACCTACGGCGAGAACATCGGCGTGATGGCCGCCACCAAGGTCTACTCGACCGCCGCATACTGGTGCGCCGCCGCGTTCGCGCTGATCCTGAGCCTGTGCCCGAAGTTCGGCGCCATCATCAACACCATCCCCGCCGGCGTGCTCGGCGGCGTGACCACCCTGCTGTACGGCATGATCGGCATGGTCGGCATCCGCATCTGGGTTGAGAACAAGGTCAACTTCGACAAGCCGGTCAACGTCATGGTGGCCGCCATCACCATGATCATCGCCGTCGGCCAGTTCGAGTTCGCCTTCAACGGCATCTCCTTCAACGGCATCGCCATCGGCACCGTCGTCATCCTCGTCGCCTACCACGGCCTGAAGGCCATCGGCAAGGCGACCGGCACCATCGCCAAGGACGATCCGGACATCCTGTAACGGATCGCATCTCACGCTGGCTAGTTCAACGCCCGTCGGCCAAAAAGGTCGGCGGGCGTTTTTCATTGCCGTTTTCGTCAATCGATTGACGTGTTGCGTCGCATACGTTTTATGATGGTATCTATAAGCGATTGCGCAATGTGGCAAAGGAGATAACATGAGCACTGCGGCAGGAAAGAAAATCGCGATTGTGACCGGTTCCGCGCTTGGCTTGGGATATGAGCTGGCACGTCAGCTGATCGGCAAAGGCTGGTTCGTGGCCGGCATCGATTTCAACACGGCCCGTCAGGAGGAACTGTCCCGCACGTTCGGCGCGGACGAATACCGCGCCTTCGTCGGCGACATCAGCGACGAGGCGTTCGTGAAGGACTCCGTCGCGGCCATCAAGGAGATCGGCCACATCGACCTGCTCATCAACAACGCGGGACAGCCGTCGTTCAAAAAGCCGGTCGACTACGAGGCCGCCGACGTGGACAAGTGCCTTAAGGGGCTCAAAGGCATGATTCTGTGGAGCGTCGAAACATTGAAGGCCGACGGCGAGCAGGACCTCAAAATCGCCAATGTCATGTCCACCGCCGCCACACGCGGCAACGCCAACGAATCCGTCTACTGCGCCACCAAGTGGGGTGAGAAGGGGTATACGACAAGCCTCAAGGCGGCCTACAAGGGAACCAGTGTGAAGGTTGTGGGCGTGTATCCGGGAGGCATCGACACCGACTTCTACCATGACAGCCACGATTACGTGTCGTTGGACAAGCAGCATTCCTTCATGAGCGCCGCGGAACTGGCCGAAGTGGTGCTGTTCAACCTCGTCAACGACGCGAATCTGACGGTTTCCGACATCCTCATCGAACGCAACTACCGGTAGCGTCGGCCACCAGTCACAGCCAAGGCAAAAGTATCGGGCATGGGCTATTGTTAACAGGTTTGCGCAACGTGCGCAATGTTTGACATGAAAGGCCATTGTGCCCGATACCGCTGTGATTGAAAATGAAGATGCCCTCGCCGCCGATTTCGATGAGGCGGGCGAGGAGGAGGAACGCCCCCAGACGTTCGCCGAACTCGGCGTTCCCGGCCCGTTGGTACGCGTGCTCGCGGCCGATGGCAAGAAGACCGCTTTCCCGATCCAGGCCGACACCCTTCCCGATTCCCTGGCTGGTCGTGACATTCTCGGCCGAGGCCGTACCGGCTCCGGCAAGACCCTGGCGTTCTCGATTCCGCTGGTCGCACGCCTAGGTGAGGTCGACGCCGACGAGTACGAGAACATGAGCCAGTTCCGCCATGAGGTGGAACAGGTGCGCAAGGGGCATGCCGAGGAACGGCGCGCCGACGATTTCCTGCCGCACCCGCGCGGTCTGGTGCTCGCTCCGACCCGTGAGCTGGCCAACCAGATCAACGACGTGCTGATGCCGCTCGCGCAGATGTACGGCATGACCACCACCACCGTGTATGGCGGTGTGCGCTACGCCCGCCAGATCCGCGATCTAAGGGCCGGCGCCGATATCGTCGTCGCATGCCCGGGCCGTCTTGAGGACCTGCTCGAACAGCATGCGCTGACCTTGGAGAAGGTCGAAGTGGCCGTGATCGACGAAGCCGACGAAATGGCCGACATGGGCTTCCTGCCGCCGGTCAAGCGCCTGCTCGGCCAAGTGTCGTTCGACGCGCAGATCATGTTGTTCTCCGCCACCCTCGACCATGGCGTCGACGAGGT
>ENA-OQKX01000307-OQKX01000307.1-human-gut-metagenome-genome-assembly--contig:-NODE-307-length-10774-cov-2.303184_pt1 | contig 10774 bp, 14 predicted proteins | sample MGYA00242654_ERZ504810 | MGnify/ENA primary metagenome ERZ504810 (study PRJEB26092, sample SAMD00036378) | human gut metagenome | host: Homo sapiens | study: EMG produced TPA metagenomics assembly of... | reverse complement strand
CATCAGTGCGGTGGCAGCGCTTACAGCAGAGCGGCTTTGTCCGGGAACAAAAGAATTTATCATTCCCTCCCACAAGGAAAGGAACCGGCTTCGGAACTTTTGATGCGGGAGCTGGGGCTTTCTCCGGTTCTGGATGCAGGACTTGCATTAGGAGAGGGAACGGGGGCAGTCATGATGTTTTCCCTGTTAGATATTGCCATGAGTTTATATGAGACAGGGGCTACTTTTGGCGATTTTAAAATTGAGGAGTATCACAGGTTTTGATAAAGTCAGTGTGAACATATTTTTTACATGTGACAGAAAGGTGCAGTTATCAGGATGATCACATTGGTGACAGGGGGAAGCGGCAGCGGAAAATCTGCATATGCAGAAAGCCTGCTGTATTCCTGCGAAGGAATCAGATATTATATTGCAACCATGCAGATTTATGATGCAGAGGGCGAAAAAAAAGTAGAGCGGCATCGGAAACTGCGGGCAGGAAAAGGGTTTCTTACGATCGAAAGCCCGATGAATGTAGGAAAAATCCAGTTTGTATGTGCTGGAGAATCAGGGCAGGCGCAATACCGGCAGGAAGCAGAGAGAAAGGGCAGTGCAGCTCAGAAAAGAAATCGGCACTGCTTGAGTGTATGTCAAATCTCACAGCAAACGAAATGTTCACGAAAGACGGCATGAAATCCGAGGAGGAAGTAGTTGAAAAAATTGTATCTGAGATACAGACTCTTTCACAGAAACTCGACAACCTTGTGATCGTCACGAACAATGTATTTGAGGATGGTGTGATCTATGACGCCGGAACGATGGAGTATTTGAGAGCACTTGGCAGGATCAATGCAGCACTTGCGCGTCTGGCAGACCGGGTGGCAGAGGTCGTGGTTGGAATTCCGGTGGAGTTGAAAGGATGAAGTTATGAAATTATTAAAAGCGATGGCGATCGCATTTTCCATTTATTCTAAAATCCCCGTGCCGCAGTTCGAGTGGAAGGAAGAGGATATGGAGTATATGATGTGCTTTTTTCCGTGGATCGGCGGGGTAATCGGAATGTTTTTTTTCGGATGGGCGGTGTTATGTGAGAAATTTGCGGTAGGAAATGTCTGCTATGCACTGATCGGTGCGGCAATTCCGTTAATGATCTCCGGTGGATTTCATGTGGATGGGTACATGGACACGATGGACGCATTTCATTCGTACCAGAGCCGGGAAAAAAAGCTGGAGATTTTAAAAGATTCCCATATCGGTGCGTTTGCGGCGATCATGCTGGCTCTTTATTATATGATCGATATCGCAGCAATTTCAGAAATACATACCCAAAAGGCAGTGTCTGCGCTTGCAGCCGTATTTTTCTGGCGAGATGCTTTAGTGGGATTGCAGTTATGACATTGCAGCCGGCAAAAAAGAGGGGCTTTTGTATACCTTTGCTTCCAGTGCACAGAAAGTCAGGGTAAAAGCAGCCTTATATTTTCAGGCAGTGCTTTGTGTGGTATTTATGCTGCTCGTATCCGGATGGTATGGAGCCGCGGCAATCGGGGCGGTGCTGCTCAGTTTCTTTTATTTTAAAAAGAAAAGTTACAAAGAGCTTGGTGGTATCACAGGTGACACGGCCGGATTTTTTGTGACAGTCTGTGAGGCGGCTGCGGCAGCTGCGGTTGCGGTGACCGGATATTTCTTGTAACTTTTAAAATAGTATTCGGCAGAAGGGGAGAAAAAGCATGCAATTATATATCGGAGGATATGCGCAGGGCAAGCTTGCCTATGTGCAGGAAAAGCTGAAAGGGCAGGAGGTATCGGTTGTAAATGATCTGCATCTCTGGGTGAAACAGCTTTTACAGGAGGGAAAACCGGCGGAAGAGATCGTGCTGCAATATTATAAGGAGCACCCGGATTGTATCTTTATCTGCGACGAGATCGGCAACGGCATTGTACCGATGGAGAAGCAGGAGCGGGAATACAGGGAACGTGTCGGCAGATTATTGATCCGGCTTGCAGAGGAAGCGGAGACAGTGGAGCGCATCATATGTGGAATGGGACAGAAGATAAAATAAAAGTAAAAATCACATGGATCAGACATGGCATGACACAGGCGAACGGAGAACACCGTTATCTTGGAAAAACAGATGAACCGTTGTCTGAAACAGGAATCCGTCTTTTACAGGAAAAAAGAAGGATTATTTTTCCAGTCCACCGGAATTTTTGTATACATCTCCGATGAAACGCTGTGTTCAGACAGCGGAACTTCTTTTTGAGCGAAAGCCGGTTCTGATCCCGGAATGGAAAGAGATGGATTTCGGGCAGTTTGAGGGAAAAAATTATGAGGAATTAAAGGACGATCCCTGCTATCAGAAGTGGATCGACAGCAATGGAACACTGCCATTTCCCGGTGGAGAGTCAAGAGAGCAGTTTATCCGGCGTTTCCATGGGAGGTTTTGATCAGATGATGTCTGATATTTTAAAAAAAATCAGAAAAGAACACCGGAATCAAAAACGACACAGATCCGCAATATCTGAACAGTGATCGTGGAACAGAAATCCCGGTCGTGGCCATAGTGCATGGCGGTACGATCATGGCTGTGTTAAGCAGTCTTACCGGAGGGGAATATTTTGATTTTCAGGTGAAAAACGGGGAAGGCTATGAAACTGTGCTGGAATGGATCCAGGGCAGATGGAAGATGACAAGTCTGACTAAGATAGGATGTGAGGACTCAAAAAGTGAACATTTACAATAGATAAGAAAGGAAATTAAATCATGATTTATCATATTGCTGCTATGCTGGCGGGATTTCTCATGGATCTGCTGCTTGGAGATCCTTACTGGCTGCCGCATCCAATCCGTCTGATCGGAAACTGGATCAGTTTTCTGGAAAAGAGACTTCTCGGCAGCAAAACAGAAGAAAAACATACCACACCGGAGCAGGAACAAAGGAGGGGAATGCTGCTTGTACTTGCAGTTTTGAGCAGTACGGTGTTTGTGACAGCTGTGCTTTTACTTGGCGCATACAGACTGCATCCTTATCTTGGTGCTGTGATCGAGAGCATTATGACCTACCAGATCCTTGCCACGAAATGCCTGAAGGTGGAGAGCATGAAAGTCTATCAGGAACTGAAAAAAGGGGATATTGCGGCGTCACGGAAAGCGGTATCCATGATCGTTGGCAGAGACACGGAATGTCTGGATGAGACAGGCGTTGCAAAGGCTGCGATCGAGACTGTGGCAGAGAATACTTCGGATGGCGTGATCGCACCGATGATTTTCACAGCAATCGGCGGTCCGATCCTTGGATTTTTCTACAAAGCTGTCAATACCATGGATTCCATGGTAGGATATAAGAATGACAAATATCTGTATTTTGGCAGAACTGCGGCAAAACTGGATGATATCGTAAACTACATCCCGGCAAGGATCAGCGCACTGCTCATGGTGGTTTCCTGTTTTTTATGTGGAAAAGAGTTTGACGGAAAGCGGGCATGGTATATTTTTAAGAGAGACCGCTATAGACATGCGAGCCCCAATTCGGCACAGACGGAAGCAGTGTGTGCAGGTGCACTTGGAATCCGGCTTGCAGGAAACGCAAGTTATTTTGGAAAAATCGTGCAAAAGCCTTATATCGGGGATGCAGAAAGAGCGGTGGAGACAGAAGATATTAAGCGCGCAAACCGGTTACTGTATGCGACGGCTATCCTGTGTCAAGCAATCTGTCTGTCGGTACTTTGGATCATCCTGCTTATTTCTTAGGACAGAGAGGAGGAGAGAAAATGCGTCCGGTCATACACGGAGGAGACATCTATCAAAATGAAATAGAACTGGATTTTTCGGTCAATATCAATCCTTTTGGAATACCGGAAAAAGTGAAGGAGGCAATGCAGGAATCTTTGGAACTCTGTGAGCATTACCCCGACATTCACCATGCAAAACTGATCGAAAAAATCGGAGCATACTATCACATCCCGGAGGAACATATTTTGTGCGGAAACGGAGCATCTGAGTTATTTATGGCGATTGTTCATGCAATCAAACCGGGAAAAATTGTAATACCGGTGCCGTCCTTTTATGGTTATGAGAAAGCTGCAAACGTGACAGAGGCAGAGGTTTCCTATTATGAGATGAAAGAGAGGGACGGGTTCTGCCTGACCGAAGCGTTTCTGCAGAAATTGCAGGAGGATGTGGATTTATTATTCCTGGCAAACCCGAATAATCCGGTTGGCAATGCAATAGAAGACATTTTACTTGAAAAGGTATGTGACAGATGCCGGAAAAAAAAGATAACCGTTGTGATAGATGAATGTTTTCTCGAATTTACAAGGAAAAGAGGATTTTTTGAAACACATTCTTTACAGGAATATCCAAATGTGATCGTTGTGAAGGCTTTCACAAAGTTATATGCGATTCCGGGTGTGCGTCTTGGCTTCTTATTCTGTGGTGGCCAAAACCGGACAGAGCAAATTTTCAATCAATTGCCGGAGTGGAACATCTCAATCATTGCGGAGGCAGCAGGACTTGCGGCATTAGATGAGACGGAATACTGTAACAAGACCATTTCATACATTGGAAAAGAGCGTGCATATCTAACGGCGGAACTGGAAAAGCTGGGAATCAAAGTCTACCCCGGGGAAGCAGATTTCCTGCTCATAAAGACAGAGCGTCAGCTCTATAATGATTTGCTGAAGAAAAAAATTTTAATTCGTGACTGCAGCAATTACCGGGGACTACGTACAGGATACTATCGTATTGCAGTGAAGACACATGAAGAGAATGAAAAATTGATTGCGCAATTAAAGGATACAATTATGGATAAATGCGAAACTCTTCAAAGTGTAAATTAAATTGTGAAAAATCAACAAAAGACATGAAAGACATTGGGGAACCGCCGGTTCTTAGAAGGCAGGTGCGACTGCAAGTCGTGACTGGCTTCTTAGTACCGCTGCGAGTGACACATAGCGAGAGCGTGTCTTGAATGTTTTTGTTACTTTTGAACAATTTTAAAAAAATTATATATGTTTTGCAATTGTCAAAGTCCTCATAACATAAAGTATGTTTCACTCATATTCCCATTATAATAAGGATTTCCCCGGATGTAAACGGAGCGAATTTCCATTTTTTACAGATTTTAGAAAAAGTTTATCGACGTTCATATTGACAAATCCTCTCAAAAGAAGTACTCTAGATATAACATGTATTGTTAATTTTTTATCAATCTATTTAGGAGGGTATTATCGTGAGCGAATTCAACAATTTAAAATTAGATGTGGAGAACGAGATCGCCGTTCTTACCATCTCAAGACCAGCAGCATTAAATGCATTAAACAGTGAGACATTAGACGAGTTAAACACAGCTTTAACAGAGATCGAGGGAAGAGACGATATCAAAGTTGTGATCTTAACCGGTGGTCCTGACAAGAAAGACAACGCATTCAAATCTTTCGTTGCAGGTGCTGATATTGCCGAGATGGTGAACTTTACAGCTCCAGAAGCAAGAGCATTCGGTATCAGAGCTTCTGTTCCATTCTTCAAATTAATGAATATGCGTCAGGTAACAATCGCAGCCGTTAACGGCTTTGCACTTGGCGGTGGATGTGAGATTGCTATGGCATGTGATATCCGTATTGCATCTGACAACGCAATCTTCGGTCAGCCGGAATGTGGACTTGGAATCATTCCTGGATTCGGCGGCACACAGAGACTTGCCCGCTTAGTTGGTATGGGACGTGCCAAAGAAATGATCTTCACATGCGATAACATCGATGCAAACGAAGCTTACCGCATCGGTTTAGTGAACAAAGTTGTTGCAAAAGAAGAATTAATGGAAACTGCAAAAGCTATGGCAGCAAAGATCATCTCCAAAGGAAGCTACGCTGTATCAGTTGCAAAAGCAGCAATCAACAATGGTTACGATATGGATATCAAGAATGCTGTTGAGATGGAAGCAAACCTCTTCGGTGTTGTAAATGATACTCATGACAAAAAAGAAGGAATGGGTGCCTTCTTAGAGAAGAGAAAAGCTGATCTTACAGATTTCTAATCTGCATTTTTTCATAGTTCCGGTTTTATTACATAGGAGTTTCTTCCTATTATATAAACATTAACAAACATTTTATTTCATGTAGTGCGTAGTACTTGTACGAACGCGATTTATTAGGGAAAGGAAAAAGAACGTAACTTTGATGGTGTACCGGCCATCTTCGTTACGTTCTTTTTCATGTACCTGTCTACTGTACGATTTCTCTTATCCTTCTCATTTTCCTGCAAATGCTTTCTCTGCTTCCATCCTCTTCATCTGTCTTTCATGACTTGCAAACATTCCAAATGCCACAATGTTTAAAATAAACTGCGTCACAACTGCTGTGATCCAGATACCATCCAGTCCAAAAATCCGTGGGAGGATCATGATCGTAAGCGGCGTCATAATCAGTGGATCAAAGTAAATCATAAACAGCGAGTATTTATCTTTTCCAACCGAATAGAAAAAGGAATTGGTCACACGGACAAGTCCTGTAAAAATAAGCTGTGCTGCCGTCACCATGACCGCATGATAACCAAGTTCTGCCGCTTCCCCCTCATATCCGTAAATTGCCGGATAAAACCGGGCTGTTGCGATGGTAAAGATAAATAAGAAGAAGCTCACCCCAATCGCTGTGATGACCGCCTTGTTTCTTATCTTCCGGATTGCATGAAAATCATGTGCACCATAGGCATAACTTGCCAGTGGCTGAATCCCCTCTGCGACACCGATCAGAAGCACACGGTACGAGCCAACGGTGGAACTGATGAGTGCATAGGCATTTACCGCAAGGTCACCGCCAAATTTTAAACACGCAACGTTGTGATATAAAATCAATAAAGAAGGGGTCAGCGATATTCCAAACGGTGAAACTGCTGTCTTAAAAATTTTTTTCCAGTATTCCTTCCTTATCATAAACTGTGAAAGACGGATTGGATCTGTTTTCTTTGTGCAAAGAATCATCAGGCAGCACACAGTCGTAAACAACTGCGCACACAGTGAAGCGCCTGCTGCACCGCCAATTCCCATATGAAAAACATACATAAAAACAAAATCAAGACCAAGGTTAGCAAATAAACCACCCACCATGATCATCATGGCACTGACCGCCCGGTTGTCATTCCTGAGAAGAGGTGTCAGTCCACAGGATAAGATCTGAAGCACGCCGCCTGTGAGCATTACCCTTCCATAAATCTGTGACAGCCTTAAAAGTTCTCCTTCTGCGCCCATCAGTTTCAGTAAGGGTGTCAGTAAAACAAGAAAAAGAATCGTAACCACAATACTCGATGCCAATAATGCAAGAATGACATTTGCCCGTACAATGTTCGACTCTTCGTTCTTTCCCTCTCCCTGTTTGGTTGACATCATTACGGCTCCGCCGCATCCAACGCCGGTGCCGATTGCAGTTACCACTGCAATGACCGGCCACGCAACATTGACTGCGGATAATGCCGTGTCACCTATCAGATTGCTGACAAATAAACCGTCAATCATAGAGTAGGCACTTTGGAGAAACATGGTGATCATGGAAGCCATGACATATTTTCCAAATTTTTTTTCAACTGCTGTCTGTTCCATATTAGTTGCTTACCGGCTGAGAAGCTACTGCCTGATCCATCATAGCATCTCTGTCCTCCTTTGAGAGTCCGGCGAGCACTTCATTGATCTTATCTACTAATTCTGTGTTTCCTTTCTGGCAAGGGATACCAAGGTCTGTCTCTTCATTGCTGACCTCAAATCCGGTACCGCCCTCAAAATCGATGATCTTTAAATCCGGATTGCTTACTAAAATAGATTTTGCAGAAGGCATATCACAGGTAAATCCATCAATTTTTCCTGCATGGACTGCTGCAACCATAGATGCAAATGTATCAAGCGCTGCATCCTTTGTCGCATAATCCGTGATCTGATCTAATACATCGTACCATACTGTGTTCAGTGTAGAGGTAAGTGTTGCGCCCTCAAAATCTGTAACATTTACGACATCTGCATAAGGTCCGTCAGCCGCAACAACCGCAACAATATTTGCATTGTAATACGGATCCGAGAAATCTACCGACTGGGATCTCTCGCTTGTGATGGACATTCCGGCGATCGCACAGTCAACTTTTCCGGACTGGATGGAAAGGATCAGACCATCCCAGTCAATCTGTGTGATCTCAAGATCCATATCCAGTTTTTCTGCTATGTATTTTGCGACAAGGACATCATAACCATTCATATAAGAACCATTCGATGTCATCACTGCTCCATTGGAGTCATCCTCCTGCAGCCAGTCAAACGGTGCATAATCTGCTGACATTGCAACCCGGAGAACTTCTTTTCCGGAAGCGGTTGTTGTTCCGCCCGCCTCTGTCACACTTGCTGTCTCTCCTGTGGACGCCCCTGCCGAAGCTGTGTCACCTGACCCGCCACAGGCTGTTAATGAAATTGCCATTGCTGCTGTCAAAAGTGCTGCTGTTAATTTTCTTCTCATAATATTGTCCTCCTCTTTCTATGCTTAAAAAACAAATACAATTTGTCTTTTACAAACCTTAACCCTGCATAAACCTGCTTAAAAACTCTCTGGTTCTCGCTTCCTTCGGGTTATTAAATAACTCCTGTGGCGGTGCATCCTCCACAATATATCCTTTATCCATGAAAATGGTTCTTGTGGATACATCTCTTGCAAACGCCATCTCATGCGTTACGATCACCATCGTAAGTCCTTCATTGGCAAGCTGTTTCATAACCGATAAAACTTCTCCGACCATTTCCGGATCCAATGCGGAAGTCGGTTCATCAAAAAGCAATACTTCCGGTTCCATTGCAAGTGCCCTGGCGATCGCCACTCTCTGTTTCATACCACCGGATAACTGGTGTGGTTTTGCTTTTACATAAGGAGCCATACCTACCTTTTCCAGATACTTCATACAGATTTCGGTGGAATATTCCTTGCTTCTTTTTTTCACCTTGTGGACACCAGCCATGCAGTTGTCAAAAACCGTCATATTGTTAAACAGGTTAAACTGCTGGAACACCATTCCCACCTGGGAACGGAAACGGTTGATCGTCTGTGCATCCTTCGTCAATGGATAGCCATGATATAATATCTGACCGCTCGTCGGTGTCTCCAAATGATTGATGCATCTTAATAAGGTAGATTTTCCTGATCCGGAAGATCCGATGATACAAACCACATCGCCCTCAAACAGATCAAAACTGATGTCTTTTAAAACTTCGTGTTCCCCGAATTTCTTTTCCAGATTCCTGACACTGATGACCGGACCACGAAATTCATACGTTGCATCCTTTGCCTCAGTCGTCACTCTCTCATTAAACTTAAATATTGATTGTCTTGCCATAACACGTTCCTCTTTTCTTTCCATCTGATCCCCTGATTTATTTTGCGGCTGCCGGATTTAAAACCTCGTAACTTTCTTTTCCTGCCATATACTTTTCGATCAGCTTCAGCAAACCGTTAAATAATAAGGTAAGTGTCAGGTAAATCAATGCTGTGATCGTATATGCCTCAAACATTCTGAAATATGTTCCGGCTGCAACCTTTGTGATATAGAAAAGTTCTGTGACTGCGATTACATTTAATACGGAAGTATCTTTGATATTTGCAACAAATGTATTTCCGATCTGCGGTGCGATAATTTTAAAAGTCTGTGGAAGAATAATATAGATCATCATCGGAACATATCCCATTCCAAGCGCCTTTGCTCCTTCAATCTGTCCGACATCAATGGAATTGATACCGCCGCGGACTGTCTCTGACATATAAGCTCCTGTATTTAACAGGATGATAAAAATCGCTGCATTGAATGGTTTCAGATCAATTCCGAATACTGTAGATGATCCATAATAAATTACCATTGCCTGAACGATCATTGGTGTTCCACGGAAAATCGTGACATAAATTTTTGCGATCACCCATGGAATACCAAGTAAAATCTTTTTGATCATGTTATCCTGCGCCCGGATGTCCGTTGCCTGAATGATTCCAACCAGAAATCCTAAAAAGCATCCACAGATTGTACCTGCGAGGGATGTTTCCAATGTGGTAAGCAGCCCTTGTAAATAGTATCCGTGATACTGCTGTATCAGAAAAATGATCCAGCCAAAAAATGTGGTAGGTGTATTCGTCATAACTAATCCTCCTTATTATTCCGAAGAAACATCCATTTCCTATGAACTAATGAAATAGATTGTTCTTCTGTTTTCTGTAAACAACAGCATCTGTACTCTGCATATATTCTATGTACAGAAAAGGCGCTAAGGATGATTCCCTAGCGCCTTTGCTATGTTCAGGTCTGCTGCCTGATTGCCTGCTATTTTAAATTAAACCTGTTTTATCACACTTTTTGTTTTCCTGTCAACAAAATCCAGCCAATTTTTATAGATTTGTATACTTTTTCCAAAATGTGCATGATTTCTATTCTTTTATTGTGGGAAACGTAAAAAATGCGATTTTTTCGTCTGACAACACATATTACACGCTTATATATTAACTATAGAAGAAAGTGTCTCACAATTGTGTTTTATTGTTTAATTTGCAAGAAATTTATACTTGACAAATCAACATTTTTGAACTTATATTAGCAATCATAAACAAATGGAGGTGACAGACAAATGAAAAATTGTTGTGATCCAGGAGGAAATTATTCAGACAGATATCACTCCAAAGGAGCTTACAGAACGCTGGAAACGGCTGGAGCAGCTCTCCGGTATTGACGTAGGTTGTCGATTGAAAGTTCCTGCACATTATCCCAATATAGAACAAACTTCATACTTATATC
>ENA-OQKX01000306-OQKX01000306.1-human-gut-metagenome-genome-assembly--contig:-NODE-306-length-10799-cov-2.162762_pt1 | contig 10799 bp, 10 predicted proteins | sample MGYA00242654_ERZ504810 | MGnify/ENA primary metagenome ERZ504810 (study PRJEB26092, sample SAMD00036378) | human gut metagenome | host: Homo sapiens | study: EMG produced TPA metagenomics assembly of... | reverse complement strand
ATACGGGTAAATCCGAGGTTTGTCATGACTGTGACTACGATCGTATCTTTCTTCAAAGTTCCCTTGGACTTCATGTAGTTTCCACAGATTGCCATGATCTGATCGCCGTCCACAACATTTCCATGCTCATCCACCGCAAGCATACGGTCTGCATCACCGTCAAACGCAAGACCAACTGCTGCCTTTTCATATACAACACGCGCTTTCAGCTCATCCATATGAGTGGAGCCACAATTGGAATTGATGTTCGTACCATCCGGATCGGTGTGGATTGCGATAAGATCTGCTCCAAGATCTGTCAGTGCTTTGACAGATGTATAATGGGATGCACCTTCTGCGCAGTCTACAACAATTTTCATACCTTTAAGATCCACCGGAACACATTTTTCCATGAATTTCACGTATTCATCTCTCAGGTCAAAGCGGTAATCAATCTTTCCTACGCCGGAACCGATCGGAAGTACCACGTCTTTCATATTATTTTTGATCAGAGCCTCAATCTCATCTTCCATCTCATCCGGAAGCTTGTAGCCCTCTCCATTGAAGAACTTGATCCCGTTAAATTCCATTGGATTGTGTGATGCGGAGATGACTACTCCGGCATCTACTTTGTGTTTTCTGGTGAGATATGCGATCGCAGGTGTCGGCATCACTCCGACAAATATTGCATTTGCGCCAACCGAACAGATACCTGCCATTAATGCGCTCGCTAACATTCCTCCTGAAATTCTCGTATCACATCCTACAATAATGGTTGCCTGATGCTCCTGCTCTTTTGTGAGCACGTAAGCTCCTGCCTGACCTAACTTTGTTGCCAGTTCAATTGTCAGTTCCGAGCCCGCCACACCACGGACGCCGTCTGTTCCAAACATTCTTGCCATATTACTGTTCCTCTCTTTGTTCCTATTTCAAATTTTTTAAATCTGCTAACGTTCACTTGTTTTCCTTACCGTTGAGGTACTCTCCAGTTCCTCATCTGTATTATCAGCAGAAGCTGATGTATCAGATGCACTTTCAATGGTAACCGCTGCATAAGTATCCGCATAGCTGACCGTATCCTCATCCAGTTCAAATGTAATCAGTACATTATGTGCACCCAACTTCAGATCAGTCAGATTGATACTGCCGGAAATCGTCTTTTCGTCCAGTGCATCGATCACACTGCTCCTTCCGGACACAGTGAGGGCAATGTTGTCTTCCTCATACTGCACTTTTTCATCTGCGTCAAGTCCGATCACCTGAAGATTTGTCACCGGAATCTGCAGAGTCTTTGTCTTCACTGCCTCCACAACAACCGTAACATCGATCTTTGAGTCCGAACTGATCACCAAAGCAGTACCTGAAGGAAGATATGTGGAAATATCCACAGTCTTTTCAATATCCGAAGATGCGTCTGTAAGGTCTAACACTTCTTCCGGGATCGTGATCTTATTAATGGTATTTAAAATAGCCGCCTCGCCTTTAATACGTACTTTCTGTGGCGTATAGGTGATATCCCCTGCCTGATATCCATCTGCCGGAGTTCCGGTTGTCAGGAATTCCAGTTCCACATCTTTCGTATTCAGGATCTGTGCGCTGATATTGACTGTGCTCACACTCAGCGTAAGCTTTGTCGTATCCACAACCTCTCCCTGTGCATCATAAAATACAGGTGTCACACGGTCTGTGATATCCGTTGACATGCCATCTACATTAATAGTCGCCACAACGGTATCGATCTGATTTACCACAGAAGCCGGACCGGATACTTTCATAACATTCGCATCTGTGATCTCAACATCACCAAGCGCGCATCCCGACGCAACCGTACCGGTTGTGTTTGTCTTGATCGGGAACTGCTTTGAAGCAGAATCCTCCAGTTCAAGATCCAGATACAGATCTTTGCTGGTAATATTAATACTGCTGTTGTTACGGTTACAGGTCACGACAACCGGCACACGGTAAGTCCCTGTTTTCTCATCATATTCAATTTTCTGTGCATCCGCCGTTGCTGTAAAGTTCGCATTGGTAAGTGTATTATGCACAGAGCGTTTTGCATACACGCTGAACGTGATCGTATTCTTTCCATCCAGATAATCTGCCCATTTTCCCATGGAGGTGATATAAGATTTATTTTCCAGTGAGACACTGGTTGTGTAAGGTTTTGAGTTGCTCGGATCATCAATATTCACGACTACGATCCATAAAACAACAGCAAACAAAACAGCAAGGATTTTAAGGCCAAAGTTATTCATTACTCTCTTTCCGAATTTTTGTAACATCTTTCAGCCTCCTTCTCCATGATTTCACTTTCGAAGTGTCCTGCTCACGTTTCTGAATGTAAGCCAGTTTATTTTTTAAGAATTCTGCATCTACATTCCGGTAAAGTTCACCGTCCAGTGCAATGGATACTTTTCCGGTTTCCTCCGATACTACAATTGTGAGTGAATCGCTCACCTCACTGATACCGACTGCCGCACGGTGTCTTGTTCCAAGGTCTTTGCTCAGGCTTAAGGAGTCCGTCAGTGGAAGATAGCAGGTGGCAGAAACAACTCTGTCTCCCCTCACAATGACTGCTCCATCATGCAGCGGTGTGTTTTTTTCAAAAATATTGATCAGAAGCTGGCTGGTCAGGATACCATCTACGGCAATCCCTGTCCTCTCATACTCCGTCAGAACGATTTCATCTTCCACTACGATGAGTGCTCCTGTTTTACTTTCCCATCTCATAGCAGGCTTTCACCAGCTCTGTGATAGTCTTGTCGGAAAACTTTCCATTCTCCACTTTGTTGAAATCAAAATTAAAAAGATTTACCAAAATGTTCTTCCGTCCGAGATTTTCCAGTGCCTTGCGCATCTCCGGCTGGAAGATCACGACCACAGCGATCATTGCCACGTTAAACAGTTTGTCGGCGATCCAGACGATCGTATTCATTTCAAACAAAACTGCAAGCAAAACAAAGGCAAGGATCACAAGGATTCCACGGAGAAGCATCCACGCTCTCGTATCTTTGATCCAAACCAGCATATAATAGATCAAAACTGAAATGATAATGATCTCTATAATATCTGTGAGGGACATCTGAAGCGTCAGGTAAGACACCGCTTTTTCCCAAAACGTCCGCAATATTACGCCTAAATTCTGCACCGGATTCACTTCCTTTAATCTAATAAATTTTCGTCTATGTCCATCTCTTCTGCAAATTTCTTCTTGTTCAAACGTTCCTTCTCGTTTTTGCCGTTAAAACGTTTGATCTGTTTATCCTTCTCTGTCACCAGAGACTTTGGAACTGCTTTTACATAATAATAGTAATCATCATCCTCGAACTGGAGTCGTTCCGTTCTGGAGTAATCCAGATTAAAAAACAGAAACTGGATGATCATGGCGATCACACCGGAGATCACGCTTCCAACGATCACACCGGCAATTTTGTCTGAAATCCCAAGTAAAATGTATCCTGCTGTCAGTCCGATCGCTTCAAATAAAATACCGGATGCCCATGCAACAGTCCATGAATGTTCAATGTCAAGCTTTCTCACCACATAGACAATGAGTGTCGTAATGATAAAAATGCCAAGAACAAGGTACATCTCTTTATTTCCAATCAGCTGGTTCAATGCCACTACTACTTTTGATACCGAAGAATCAGTCTCTTCCGCTGCATCGCTCAATGCGCTTGCATTCTCACTCACTCCATGGATAAAGAAATAGATCACAGTACCGCAGGCAACAGACACTACAGAATACGCCTCACTCAGCAGACCGGAGCCAACCGGTACCGCATAAGGAATATGCAGCTTAAAGCAGACCGGTGTCAGAATCGCATTGATACCACTCTTTGGGGAAAAACGGAAATAAATAAAATAGATGATTGCAAACATGAGAAGTCCTACCAGACACACCTCAATGGATAATGCATACAGATCCGCCAAAACGACCAACGCAGCAATTGCAATCAGTCCATTGGCCGGAAGCATGGAACACACAAGTGCAAGAATGACTGCAACCGGAGTCTTGCTGACCAGTTTCATATATCCAATACTGTTGTTGATCATAAGGAATGTAAACAATGCAAGTACAAACCGGATCGCCGGTTTCACATATATTTCATTTTTTCCGTAAAAACGGATCAGTTTCTCTTTCAATTCTAATAAGGTTGTCATTTTAGCCTCCCGCCGTTTGTTTTACTCCTGATTTTCCTGCCCCCGGCAGTGTTCAGGGATTATTCCCAGTCTTTATTCTCAGACATTTTCAGCTTGTCTTCCCTCTCGTATAACTGATTCAGCTTCTTCAGATTGCCATAATACTTCTTTACCTCACGGCGTCCCTTTGTATATCTTCTATTATAAACAAAATACGTGATCGCCATGTAAGCAAGCATAAACACAATATACTTTACCAGCACGGATGTCAGCAGTTCCTGAATATCCATTGCATTCAGGTTCTCCATTAACTGGTTCATGGAATAAATGCCCATGTCACAAGGATCAGCGCAAAGCCAATCGTTCCTGACACAAAGCTTCCAAGCATACGCAGCGAAACATAATCTTTTCTTGCATACTGTGTCATCGGCTTACATTCTTTTCCCTGATCGGTGTCAAATATCGCCATTTTTATCATATGATGTAAACGTTCTTCGTTAACCATGCAGATTTCCTTCCTGTCTGTCACACAATGTATCTACTATAAAATAAACCCATCTCATTTTCTGAAAAAGTACATTCTTCACGCAATTATGCATTCTTATTCATCATTATAACACAGTAGGCGGTATTTTCAAACAAAAAAAAGCAGATGCGACCTTTCTACGTTTCTATCTATAGAAATAACGTAGCTATGCGCCCTGCTTTTTTATAAATTCTGTCCTTATTTTCAGATATGTGACATTCTGTTCCCGTTTTTATCTCAGGAATCTCATCTTATCCCCCTCATCACGCTCTCCGCCCGATCTCTGCTGCATTGGACGTGGTCTGTTCAATGCACTCTGCAGATTATTTGCCATAGCAGCTTTACACTTGTCACAGAAGCGTCCGCTTGTGATCGGTCTGCCACAGTGTTCACACAACACACCATCTAAAGAAGCTTCCGAGAGGATCAGTCTCTCCTCTCTCACCCACTGTTTGATCTGTTTCACAGAAACATCCATATCCTCTGCCACCTGACTGATGGATGCCTGTGGATGTTCACCGATATAATCTTTCACGCTGCTAAATTTCTTCTCAAGCGCAGCCCTGCATTCAGGGCAAAGCTGTGCGCCACTCATATAATTAAAGAGTTTTCCACAGCCCTTACAATTTCTTACATCCATAGCATATTCCTCCTAAAATCCCTCGCCGATACTGATACATAGGAAATAAATCTCATCCACCCCTGCCTGCAAAAGTACCTCTGCCACTGCATCGATCGTGCTTCCCGTCGTATAGATATCATCTACAATTAATATTTTCCTATATTTTACTATATTTGGTACTAACTGGAAAGCTTTTTTTAGATTTATCTTCCGTTCGACATCATTTAATTCTTTTTGCGGCGTGGTATTCCGGATTCGTTTTACCATGCGCTTTTCCACCGGAAGATTCATTTTTTCTCCCAGAGTCCGCGCAAATACGGCTGCCTGATTATACCCTCTCCCCTTTTCCTTCAAACGGTACATGGGAACGGGTACAATTGCTTCGATCTGTTTTCTCCGGATCCAGTCTCCATAGATGCGCACTGCTTCTTTCGCATAAAAATCTGCATATTCGCGTTTATTACTATATTTAAAACGGTACATGGACTGGCGGATTTCTCCCTGATAAACAAAAACCGCTTTTCCCTGGGAAAAATAGTGTTTTTTCCTCATGCAGTCTGTGCAGTATTCCCTCCTCTGGTCTTCTAATGGCTTGCCACATTTTTTGCAGGACGGTTCCCCGATACAGATCACTTTCTTCCGGCAGTCTTCACAGGTATCTTTCCCAACATATATCACCTCATCACAGACAGGGCATCTTGGAGGAAATACAATGTTGGATAACCCCTCTTTTATTTTCATAAAATCCTTTCTAAAAATCTCTCCGGTTTCCATCCTAACACTTTTCTGCCCTGCATACTATAAAGGTTTTCTTAAGATTTTAAATCTTTTTCTTATGATCCTCACCGAAAAAATGAGTGTCCTTTACACATTTTTTCTCAAATTCCGGTTGACGAATCCTGTATGAGTGATTATAATTCAATCATTAAAAGTATTAATGCTTTAAAGCATTAAAGACTATGATCAATGATAAGGAGAATGAATATGAAAAAGATGAACAAAATACTCTCTGTCATGATGGCAGCTGCAATGACAGTTTCCATGACAGCATGCGGCGGCGATACAGCCTCCGACAATACCTCTGCATCTGCTGACAATTCAGCAGCAACAACAGAATCCGCTGCAGCAGGCAGTACCGATGGTCAGAAATATACGATCGGTATTTTACAGCAGTTAGAGCACCCTGCTCTTGACGCTGCTTCCCAGGGCTTTGAGGATGCACTGACAGAGCTGCTCGGTGCAGATAATGTAACATTTGACCTTCAGAACGCACAGGGCGAGCAGGCAAACTGTGCTACCATTGCAAATAATTTTGTTGCCGGCAACTATGACCTGATCCTTGCAAACGCAACCACTGCTTTACAGTGTTCTGCCGCTGCTACAAGCACGATCCCGATCCTTGGAACTTCTGTCACAGATTATGCAACTGCCCTTGAGATCGACGACTGGACAGGTTCTACCGGAAGAAATATCTCCGGAACTTCCGATCTTGCTCCTTTAGATGAACAGGAAGCCATGATCAAAGAATTATTCCCGGATGTAAAAACAGTCGGTATCCTTTACTGTTCCGCAGAGCCAAACTCCAAGTATCAGGCTACCCAGATCGAGGCTGCTTTAGATGCTGACGGCATTGCGTACAAAGAATATACTGCTTCTGATTCCAATGATATCACCTCTGTGGTACAGACAGCAGTTTCAGAAGTAGATGTTATTTATATTCCAACAGACAACACAATGGCAAACAACACGGAAACCATCAATAACATCGCTCTTCCGGCAGGTATTCCGATCATTGCCGGTGAGGAAGGCATCTGTTCCGGATGTGGTGTTGCAACGCTTTCTATCAGCTACTATGATATCGGATACACAGCAGGTCAGATGGCTTATGATATCCTTGTAAACGGTGCTGATATCACAACGATGGAGATCAAGACTGCACCACAGGTAACAAAAGAGTACAATGCAGATATTTGTTCCCAGCTTGGAATCGCACCTCCTGATGATTATGTTGCAATTGAAACAGAATAATGTTACTGTTCACTCCTGAATCACTTTTTTACGCAACAAAACAGCAAGTGTATTACTGCTGAGCAAACAGTAACAGAATAATCTTTCATCAGTGCAACAAGTTAAAGCTTTAAATCGTTTTAGTATTATGTTATAATATGCCTGCGGTATTTCGTCTCAACAAATACCGCAGGCATTTTATGCTGTGGGTATTTTGTTCTGCAAGCAATTGATTTCATGAATATTGTTTTATATTTGTAGATGATTTTTGCACCAAATAGTTCCGCACAGGCATTTTATAAAAAAATAAGGAGAGATTTCTTATGACGATGATGTTAACAACTTATTTAGCTTCCCTGAGCCCGCTGGCATTGCTCCGTTCCCTGCCGGGCGCATGCGCACAGGGACTCATCTGGGGACTCCTTGCACTCGGAGTCTACATTACTTACAAATTATTGGATTTTGCCGATCTGACCGTTGACGGTTCCATGGCGACCGGAGGTGCAGTCGCCGTTATGCTGATCCGCGCAGGCATGAACCCATGGCTTGCTCTTATCTTTGCTTTTCTTGCAGGAATGGCCGCCGGATTTATCACCGGAATGTTACATACCGCACTTGGAATCCCGGGAATCCTTGCAAGTATCCTGACGCAGATTTCACTTTACTCTATCAACTTAAATATTCTCGGAAGTTCCAATCAGGCAGTCAGCGTTGACAAATCAGCCTTGTTGTTTCACTCCGTTATATTTCAGACTCAACCGCAAGCAAAATCCGTATGTTTACGACCTGTATCCTCTTCTGCGTTGTACTCGTTGCCATTCTCTAACTGGTATTTCGGGAACAGAGCAGGGACATGCGATCCGTGCAACCGGACTGTAACCGGCAGATGGCAAGAGCGACAGGGAATCAACACTGATTTTCATACCGTACTTGCACTGATGATCTCTAACGGTCTTGTAGGACTTTCCGGTGGACTTTACGCCCAGTATCAGGGAGCAGCGGATGTCAATATGGGACGTGGTGCGATCGTTATCGGACTTGCTGCTGTTATCATTGGCGATGTCCTCTTTGGAAAAATGTGTGCCGGCAAAAAAATTGCATTTGCTTACACACTGCTCTCCGTCATTGCCGGAGCTATCCTGTACTACCTTGTTTTAAGTGTTGTTTTATGGTTGAAATTCCCATCCGACGACCTGAAATTATTCTCTGCAATTGTAGTAGCTATCTTCCTTTCAATCCCATATCTGAAAGCGAAACATAGCAGGAAAGGAGTGGCAAAATAATGGCTGAAATGTTAAAAATCGATCATATCTGCAAAACATTTAACGCTGGTACGATCAATGAAAAAGTTGCTTTAAACGGAGTTGATCTGACATTAGAAGATGGCGATTTTGTCACTGTTATCGGTGGTAACGGTGCTGGAAAATCCACAACTTTAAACGCTGTCGCAGGTGTCTGGCCAGTGGATTCCGGTAAAATATTTATTGGTGGTGATGATGTCACAAAATTATCCGAATACAAGCGTGCCAAATATTTAGGCCGTGTCTTCCAGGATCCTATGACCGGAACTGCAACCACCATGTCCATCGAGGAAAATATGGCAATTGCAGCCCGCCGTGGCAGAAAACGTGGGTTAAGCTGGGGAATCACGAAGGCAGAACGCGACACCTACCGGGAAATGTTAAAAACATTGGATTTAGGTCTTGAAGATCGTCTCACCAGCAAAGTCGGACTGCTTTCCGGCGGACAGCGTCAGGCAATCACACTGTTGATGGCTTCCATCCAGAAACCAAAACTTTTACTGTTAGATGAACACACCGCTGCCCTTGATCCGAAAACGGCCGCAAAAGTACTTGAGATTTCCGACAAGATCATCTCCGACAATCATCTGACCGCTATGATGGTAACACACAATATGAAAGATGCTATTGTGCACGGAAATCGCCTGATCATGATGCACGAAGGAAAAGTTATCTTAAATATTTCCGGGGAAGAAAAGAAGAAACTGACGGTTGAAGATCTGCTGCACCAGTTTGAAAAGGTCAGCGGGCAGGAATTTGCTAACGACAAGGCATTATTGTCATAACCGGAGTTTAACGTATGTAGTGTCGCAGATTCTGTGGTGTTTTCTCAGGGTTTGAAGGGCAGATATAAGCGTCCTCTCGCAAGTCGTGATTTTATAGGTTTATGAAAAGAAAAATGGTACAGACGAAATATGATGTTCCTGCTCGCCGGGCATTCCGCTGGGATTCTAAAAATTTTATGAAGCAGAGCTTCACGAAATTTTTAGAATCCCAACTCCATGGCTCACAAAGGAAATCATATTTGTCTGTACCGTTTTTCTTTTATTTACGTTATGGAACTCACGGTTATGGAGTGTCTATAAAAGAGGTAGGATAAGCTGCTTTGACTTCATGAATATTGTTTCTACAATAATCACAATCACATAAATCTTCACTTCTTATTTGATTGTAATATGATTTGGTTTTCTCAATATCCAAAGTGTTCACCTCCTCAAATTGGGATTTTGCGCGTAGCAATGAGCCATGCGCAGATGAACCGAATTGGCTGACGGGAGCTTGCTCACAGGCAGACATATTCGAGTTCAGATGCATACGGCGAACGCCGCGACAACGAACAAGCGCAAGCTTGTGAGTCTGTCGGCATGGCGAACAAACCTGCTAACTGAAATTTATCTTTTCTTATATGTCACCACAATTCCAAACCACCGAAGTCCAAAAAAACAATCGGTAGCGAGTCTTACAAACAAGAATTCAAACCCATGCAGTATTGTTCCTGCCACTGCCAACTCAGGATCATTGTAATTCCAATCCAAATAAAACTATTCGTAGATGCAAGTGCGATAAATATTACCACTATAACCGCACACAATGAAATAAGAATCCATCGAATCGTTTTTACCTTTGTTATACTTCTTTTTGCAAGCTGCAAATTAATAACTTCCAATTTTTCAGAAAGAATCTTTAAATCATCGGTAGTCGGTTCTGCTATAGGTTCTCCAAGTAATTCACTTACAGTAGTATCCAGTTCATTCGCCAAAATAATCAGCATACTGGAATCTGGAACTGACAAACCATTCTCCCATTTTGATACTGTCTGTCTTACTACGTTCAGTTTAATTGCCAGTTCTTCTTGCGACAGCCCTTTTGACTTTCTAATTCTTTTGATATTTTCATTTAGCATAATCTCTGCCTCCTTGTTTTTGATAGCTCAATTCTATATTCAATAGAGCCGTTGCCACAAGCAATACATATTAACATCCGCTTATTTATGGGCTTTTCGCAGACAAATTCAAAGTTTACTTCCCTATTTCTATTATTTAGTAAAATTCAATAATTCTTGAACCTTTTCTCGATATTCTTGGTTGTGATCTAACCATATTTCTGTATGTTCACTATCAGTTACCGTCCAAATCATTTTTAATTTCTTTCATTTTTGTATTTGAATCATATATTTCTTGTCCCATAAACTGTGGGGTTAATGTATCCGCTTCACTGTTTA
>ENA-OQKX01000304-OQKX01000304.1-human-gut-metagenome-genome-assembly--contig:-NODE-304-length-10807-cov-5.440449_pt1 | contig 10807 bp, 14 predicted proteins | sample MGYA00242654_ERZ504810 | MGnify/ENA primary metagenome ERZ504810 (study PRJEB26092, sample SAMD00036378) | human gut metagenome | host: Homo sapiens | study: EMG produced TPA metagenomics assembly of... | reverse complement strand
CCTCATATGCACATGTACGCTATTGAAGATGTTGTTAAGCAAGCATTAGTCCTATTACTCAAAGGACATAAATCGAAAAAGTGGTAATTTGCGTATTTGCTTTTTACCAGGTATAAATGACCGTTACCTCAGATATAAAGGCAAACTTGCAAAAATGGTTTAAAGGGCAAAAAATGTTATGATTAACGTGCTGCAATACAACCCGACGAGTAATTCAAAAATTAGAGCACCACAAAAACAAGAAAATGGTTGCGTTCAAACATCAATTAGAGCAAGCAGGACTTGAAGTTACTATGAGAGTTTCTCATGGCAGAGAGATTAACGCGGCTTGTGGACAGTTAGCTAATACATATAATAAAGCCAAAAAACAACAGAAATAATTTAATTAAAAGAGCCAGACGCACAGACGCAGAGCCGATAATATGCAGTTTGAAATACTGCTGTTATCGGCTCTTTTTTGATTTTAATTTGTGCCCCTAATAACCATATTGGAGCAAAATCAGAACTGTTGCTTGTCGTTCTTTGATTTCCGCAGCAGCTTTGAAAAATCAAAGCCGCCGTTTCTTTTTATCTTCTAATGAAATGACGCGGTATCACTGTTAAAAGCGGCGGCTAAAGGAGGTAGCCGCCATGAAGCACATACCCTATCGACAAAATCCGACGGTCATTGACATATCAAAAAAAGCCCGACCACCGCCGGGAACCTCTCTACCCTTGACTATGAACTGTCTAATCATCTAAATACTGCTTACAATACCTATACGCCTGTCCGGGCTTTTCGGACAGGCGTATTTTGCTGCTCAAAAAATTTTTTGAAAAAATTTCAAAAAATCTTCGGCGTTTTTCAAAAACGCCGTATTGCCCCGCGAAAAGGGGGAAGCACCACCAACTTTCCAACGAGAAAGGAGGTGAGAATGTGGAACCTAATAGCAGGGAGTTTTACAAACAATGTGCTTTTCAGAAGTTTTGTAATACGGTGCTGCACAATGAAGCGTGTGACGCTCACAGGGAGCTGCACAGGCATAAGGCAAGGGAAGTCACCTTTTCCGATTTGCCCTTAGACGAAGCGCGGCAGCTTCATACCTTTGATGAATATTTCAAACGGGAAACCGCCGAAACCGTCTTTGAGAAAGCCGGGAAGAAAATCACGCCGAAGCTGCTTCTTGAAGCAATCCGTACTTTGCCGGAAGAAAAGCGCAAAGCCGTACTCCTGTACTATTTCGAGGGAATGAACGACACCGAGATTGCGAAGTTGTTCAATACATCGAGAAGCACGATACAGTACAGGCGGACAAGCTCTTTTGAGAAATTAAGAAAATATCTGGAGGAAAATGCTGATGAATGGGACGAATGGTAACGAACCCGGCTACCCGGAAAATGCCCTTGTTCCCTATCCTGTCATTGTGGCAGCGACAAAGGGTGACCCGGACGCCATGAAGATTGTCTTGCAGCATTTTAGCGGCTACATAGCCCGCCTCTCCATGCGGAAGCTGTACGACGAGCGCGGGAACGTCTATTTCGGCGTAGACCACGACATTCGGGAACGGCTGCAAGCAAAACTGATGATGGCTGTCCTCACCTTTAGGACAGAGGAATAACCGCAACGGCGGCGGGACGCTTTCTCTCACCCCCTTTTCCGTTCCGCTGTTGACGCGGGTAGCACAGCCATTTTGAACCTTGAAAAAGAAAGCGGCGCAAGATAACGGCGGCGCAGCATAGGGCAAATCGGATACGTTCCTTTTGCGTCGAGCCATACGGCGGGTGCGCCATGACGCTATCCGGGCGAGGTTATCACCGCCCGGACAGCCGAGCGACCAACACCGCGCCGGAAAGCAAGTGTAGCGGTTTGCGGGCAACGACACGCAGAATATACAATGATACTTCCTTACAGCCACAGTCCGAGCGTTAAGAGCGTCGCAGGCAATGGGTAGGGCTGCATGAGAACCATGCCGGGGTGAAATTCCCATGAGGTTATGCTAATAACCGTCCGATCACAGCCCCTTTTCACTATTAACCTTTTACCCATTTTTGAAAGGGGGATTTATAGAATGAACAATGCTGATGTGCCTATTTGGGAAAAGTACACGCTTACGATTGAGGAAGCGTCAAAATATTTCCGCATTGGAGAGAACAAACTGCGGAAACTTGCGGAGGAAAACCCTACGGCGGGCTGGGTGATCTTGAACGGGAATCGTATTCAGATCAAGAGGAAACAGTTTGAAAAAATCATCGACACACTGGACGCAATTTAGCGAAAAAGATAGTGAAAAAGAGCCTTGAATGTGCTATAATAAATATAAGCATATCAAGGCTCTTTCCGACACGGAAAGGAGCAAAAACAATGTCGGAGAAAAGACGTGATAATAAAAACCGCATTTTGCGTTCGGGAGAGAGCCAGAGAAAAGACGGGAGATATGCTTATAAATATACCGATACTTTTGGTAAAGTGCAATTTGTCTATGCGTGGAAGTTAGTACCTACGGACAAGACCCCAGCCGGGAAGCGTGACGACATATCCCTTAGAGAAAAAGAAAAAGAGATACGGAAAGACCTTGACGACGGGATAGACACAATCGGAAAGAAAATGACCGTCTGCGAGCTTTACGCAAAGCAGAACCGCCACCGGGGGAACGTAAGGCATAACACCACAAAGGGGCGCGAACGGCTGATGAAGCTGCTGGAAGCGGATAAACTTGGTTCCTGCCCCATTGACAGTGTGAAACTGTCCGACGCGAAAGAATGGGCGTTGCGCATGAAAGAAAAGGGAATATCCTATAAGACCATAAGCAATGACAAGCGTTCTTTGAAAGCTGCTTTTTACACAGCGATACAGGACGACTGTATAAGGAAGAACCCCTTTGACTTCCAGCTAAACACCGTGATTGAGGACGACACAGAGCCGAAAGTACCTCTCACAGCGGAACAGGAAGAAAGCCTTTTATCCTTTATGCAAGGTGATAGCGTCTATCAGAAATACCGTGACGAGGTTATCATACTGCTGGGGACAGGGCTTAGGGTTTCCGAACTCTGCGGACTAACTGAAACCGACCTTGATTTTGAAAACAGGATAATCAATGTAGACCACCAGCTTTTACGGAGCGCGGAAACAGGCTACTACATAGAGAAGCCCAAAACAGAAAGCGGTATCAGACAAATTCCAATGAGTGAAAAAGTATATGAAGCGTTGGGGCGCGTGTTGGAGAACCGCAAGGGATCGAAGCCGATCACGATTGACGGTTACAGCAATTTCCTTTTCCTCAACCGGGACGGTTGCCCGAAAACGGCGACAAGCTATGATAATATGTTCCGGGGGCTTGCGAAGAAGTACAACAAGTGCCATGAGGAAGCCTTACCCAAAGTAATGACACCTCACACCCTGCGTCATACGTTCTGCACCAACTTAGCCAATGCGGGCATGAACCCGAAAGCGTTACAGTATATTATGGGACACTCCAATATCACCATGACACTGAATTATTACGCACACGCAACTTTCGCTTCCGCAAAGGCTGAAATGGAAAGGCTGATTGCAGCATAGCCGCAGAGCAATTTACTACTTTTTTACTACCATTGAGAGGGAAAACCTAAAAGGTTATGAGGGTATATAAGAACTTCTCCCCATATCTAAAATGCCGGGAAAGCCCGAAAATACGGGCTATACCGACATATAAGAACTTCTAAAGAGATAATCTAAATTCACCAATAATTTTTAAAGAAAATCTGGATAGCAATAAGAATCGGATAAATCAAAAGCATAAACCAAAAGATAACCGGATTAATCTGTATTAAGATTACCGCTGTAATAATCACAGTCACAATTTGTATCAGCAAATCAGAAAGCATACGGGAAGATAACATTTCTATATTATTAACATCTGCATTCATACTGGTCATAAATAGATTTGATTTCTTCTCTATTTCCTTCCCATCAACCTGAAACATTGCTTGTATCAACAATAACTTGATTTTAACAATAAAACCATTTGACATTTTGCAAAACAGATAGCTCAATGCCAATGCTACTGTAATAGATACAAGCTGGCATATAGCCATATATGCAACATTGGAAATCACAGCTCCTGGATTTTTTGCCGGAACCGCCTTATCCAGAATATTGGTAATTAACTGAGGATAAATATAGGTCACTATAGCGTCCATAGCTACCAATATAATCCCAAACAGATAACCCCATTTATACTTTCGTATCTGCTCCAAAACAACATTCTTTTTCTTCATAACACACATTCCTTCTTAAATGTTCAACCAGATTATACAAGGTACAAACATCACCTACTTTTATGGTATGATACTCCAACTTCGTGATTTTTAATTCCCTATATATCCCGCTGATAAAATCGTAAAAATTAAAGAAATTCACTCCTGTAATTTGGGAAAGAAATGGATACCTGCTGATTTCATCAAGGGAAGATGTGCAGCCAAACTCTAACAATCTCCTATGTACTTTTTCCAAAATCATCTGTCCCACTTCATCAGTCTGGAGCTTTCCTACATACTCTAAATCAATTTCTTCTAAAGGATCATCTGTCTTTTCCAGTATGTTTAATGCCTCCTGTATGCTTTTTATATTCGGTGCTGTTTGCATAGCTCTGGCCAGAATACCTGCCACATAAGCATTTCCCTTTGAAGTTCCCTTAAAAAAATTATATCGTCCGGATTTTCCTGCAACAAATATCGGGGAAATATCCGCCAGAACCTGAACGCTTGCCGCCCTGTCTACAAGAACTTTTTTCTTTGCATCTGGTAATAATTCTCCAACACCAATCACACTTTTATAAATTGCCGGTATGGTATCCTTTGCATTATTACATTCCGAAGCACAGATAATCTTTCCCTGTTTTTCCAGGTCATTACAAATATCCCTCAATTCCTTTTCCATAGCAGAATTAAGCATTTGTGTTACGGAAAGGCTTAAACAGATAAGATCTACCGGTAGTTCCCTGCACTTTTCCAGCGCAGCAAGCAGTAAAGAACTGGTCGTTTTTCCTAATTCATTTACAATTTTTATAGGATAAAATTGTGCCTGCTCTGCAAATTGTAAGATACAATCAATGCAGTTGGTTCCATGACCAAAAACATCATCAAAATTTTTCTCTTCAATAACTCCATCTTCTTCTGCACTCTTTTGAAAAGAAAATCCTTGAATTACATGCTCCATGATTTCCTGATTTTGTGTATCTACACCGGAGTCTACAACTGCCACTTTGGGACTATACATGGAATCCCTCCAATATATATTTATACTTTTTATAAATCCGATAAACAATATCTCTTTCATTGCACTGGAAAGCAGAAACAGTGTAGTAATCTCCGGTATATGCTTTATTAATCAGTTTACATACCTGGCTGGAACAATTCTGCTTAAATGTACAATCTCCGCACCCTGTCACTGGAATTTCGTTAATCTTATGGAGAGCCTCTAATTTTTCCGGCTGTAATCCTTTCCAAACATCTCCTAGCCAATAATCCACTTTATCAGCAGCTAATGCGCATGGGTAAATTCCACCATCCGCAGATATATGGAATGTATTTGTTCCACCGTCACAGCCAGTACGTCTTCTGAAGGTTGCCTCTTTAATATTAAATAATAAATACTGCGCTGCTTTTTTATCTTTTTCTATCATGTAATCCATGATTTTTTCGTAGTTTTCATAATATATCTGCATATCTTGTTGGTTCCATGCAGCTCCGGCATCTAATGCAAAAGTTACTACTCCCATATTCATCTGATCCAGATAAATATAATTTTCAGCCATAGCCGGAAGGGTTTCCTTATTGACAGTCATTCTGACCCGGATGTATTCACCTTGCTCTTTTAAAAACTTTAAGGTTTTCACTACTTTATCAAAGGAAGATTCACCATTTGGATAAATACGGTTTGTATCATTTGTTTTCCTATTTCCATCAATGCTTACAGAAATCTGTACCTTACCCTTTATAAAATCGTAAATATCCTTTTCAAACACTGTTCCATTTGTTGTCATTGTAAAAATGATATGACCATCATATCGCTCTTTTAAGGTTTCTACAATATACCGAATAACATCAAAATTCAGTAATGGCTCACCACCATGTAAAGCTACATTAATCCGTTTTCCTGCTGCAACAGTTTCATCAAATTTATTAGTAAAATATTTGATTGTCTGTTCTGCGGTTTCCAATGTCATTGTTTTAGGCTGCTTATGTACATAGCAGTATTTACAAGCTAAATTGCATCTTTCGGTTACCCAGAATGTAATATTCATACGGTTTCCCCCTTTCTTATGGGATTAGTATACTTACAAAATCTTACCAAATTATTACACTAGAAAAAATATGTACAAATGCAAAAGTGTCCCTGCAGGAAAACCTACAGGGACAGACATTAAATTTTCCTGGTATTTCTACCAGAGTGATGTTATCACCATATCACAGTTATTCGTCCCTTCACGCTTACAATCATGAAGACATTCATCTGGATTACAATACTGAATTTCTACATCAAACGCAACTTCCTGGATTTTTCTCTCCATTTTCTCCATATAGCGTTCCTCCAGTCTTACCAAATTTCTGTAAAATGAGCATCACAGTTATTTGGACCTTCATGATCACAATCATGATAACAGTCACTTGGATCACAGTACTGTGTTTCTACATCAAATGTAGTTTTCTGAATTCTGATTTCTAAATTTTCCATAAAAAATATCCTCCTTTACCACAATGAAGTTACATGTGTGTTACACCAATCCGGTGCTGTTAAACAATCATAGTCACAGTCATCTGGATCGCAATACTGAACCTCTACATCAAAAGGTTCTTCCTGCATTTTCTTTTCAAGCTCTAACATATTCTACACCTCCCTTCATTTATACTCTGGTTTATCAGCACTTTTATGCTGTAAATCATCTTACCTATAGATTTCTAAGGTGTTCTGTAATACTTCCCTTTTCCCAAAGATAAATTCCAACCTCAGAAGCTATGATAGATATTATTAAATACAGTACTATAATGGTAGCTGCTGGAAATAAGGTAAACTGGAAAGTAAACAACCAAATAGAAGAACAAATACCCCTGACTGCTGTCATACTAATTAGTGTTGCAAGTATAAAACCACCAATTGCAGCATAAAAAACATATCCTACACTCTCTCTTATAATCAATTCACGCAATTGTTTTTTTGTTGCACCTATACTTCTAAATGTTGCAAATTCTCGGTTTCGCACAATTAGGTTTGTAAAAATAATATTCACAAGATTTACAATTCCAATTACACCTAAAATTCCTCCAATCAGCACACATAAAATTCTGACCAGCATTTTATAGTTCTCAATTTCAGAGTGCCTTTGTTCTGTAGTTTCAAATCCCACATTGGTAAATTTTTCTGAAATATCCTGTAACATTCTGTTCACAGCCGGAGCATCGTTCTCATCTGCATCAAAAGAATAATTCACTAAGTTACCTTCTCCATACAGTTCTTTAAATAAGCCTTCGCTCAAATAAAACCAAGGACCTAAGATTGTTCCTCCCCCTGTAGAGCTTCCTCCTGATATTTGTTCTGAGTCTATTACTAAAATTTGAGAAGAACTTCTACCTCTTTTAATGGTTTTCCATCTTTATAAATAGTCACAACATCGCCGACTTTAGGTGATATTTCAATACCATCTGTACTAGGCTTTCCATTATCATTTGCACGAATACCAACTAAAATATAATCTCCACGTTTTTAATTTTTCTTTAATAGAAATAATATTTTTTTCTCCTTCTAAAATCTCTATTTTCCCCAAAAAGTTTTCTGAAATTCCGCATACATTACATATGGGTTTCTTATCCTTACCTAAGGTTAACGTACCATAATTGGTTGTTGCACTATTAGTAATTACTCCATCAATTTCTATACTGGGTATTTTGACATCTATTACCTCGACCCCCCAATCAAAACTTATATCAAAATTATATACAGATGCATCTATTGCATTTTTATATAACTTTGTTCCATTCTTAATCATGGCATTCTTTTCAAGTTCTTGAATGGCTTCTTCATTTAAGGACGCAGAAGGTTTGACATAACCAATACTAGGGTTTAATGTATCTGTTGATGCAACTAAATAATCCCTTCTCATTTGTACATTAACATATTTCTCTTCATCAAAACTATTAGAAATAATCCATAAGGAATTGACAAAGACAACACTTAATATAAGCGATGTAAATACTAAAACGGTTCTCTTTCTATTTCTCTGCAGATTGCTTCTTGCTATATTTTTAATAGAGTGAATATCTTTTTCTGCAGTTTTTTTCTTCACCTCTGTATATTTTGCTGTTTCAATCGCCGAATACTTAGCAGCCCTTTTAGAAGGTCTTCTCATGCTCAAAAATACTGTAATCAATACAAAGAAAACTGTTAATATAAAGATAGCTGGGTGTACCGACTGCACAATAGTAAGTTCTTCCTCACTGTATTCCCAATTCTTCAGAATGACTGGTAGCAAAAGTGCCCCTAGCCCATATCCAACAACTAATCCAATCGGAATACCAATAAGAGATAAAAGGAGCATCTGTCTTCGCATTAATCTCTTAATCTGTTTGCCGGTCATTCCAATCGTTTTCATTATTCCAAATTCTTGAATGTCCTGCATAACGCCTATATCAAAAATATTATAGATCAATAGGTATCCACACAAAATAAATAGTGCTCCGAAAAAGACTATGGAAAGACCAACTCCTGTATTTCCGTCTTCTGAATACAACATGGGATTGACTGCTACATTAACATAATTGTTTCCGTCAGCATTTTCTGTTTGTGCCCCAAGACTTTCTGCATATTCTTTAAGATTTTGCTCAATATTCCCTGTATTCTTTACACAAACACTTGCATAATAAGTTCCTAAAATCTCTTTATCAATATCGTATGTATTCTCTGACACTTCAGGATTGTGTTCTAAAAATGTTTCTGAAACGATCAAAAAATTAACTTTAGGACCGCCTTTGTACCAGCCTGACAATCGCATGTCAAAGTTATATTCTTGACCTCTTAATGTAAAAGACACCGGAACATGACTTCCTACTTCTTTTTTTATTCCCAGTTCTTCTAATGCTTGCTCTGATAAAAGCACTTCTTTTTCATCTTCCGGCATCTTCCCTTCTTCCAAGGAAAGATAATACGCTTCCATACCTGCTTTATCCAGATAGTCTATTTCGATAGGTCGCTTCGTTTCCCCTTCCATAAGAGCAATGGGAACTCTTCCTCCCACGCTTTCAAATAAATCAGAATTTTGAACTTTCTGAAATTGTTCTTTGTCCAAAAATCTAAGTTCTGCGTCTGCTTTCATTCCAGATAATTTTAGTTGTGTTTCCTGAATGGATTGCATACCTCCAAATCCAATTTCCAATACTGAGGTAAATAAAATGGTCGTTAAAGTAATTGCCAATACAAGAAGAAGATTTCTCTTCCTATGTACTTTCAGATTACCCTGAACCATTTCTTTCATTATTTTCTTTTCATTACTCATACGATTTTACCATCTCTCATTCTTATAATCCTCGATGCCGTTTCTGCAATTTCTCTACTATGGGTAATCATAATAATCGTCTGATTATAACGCTCCCCTGACTCTCTGAGCAATCTAAGAACTTCTTCACTTGATTCACTGTCCAGGTTTCCTGTTGGTTCATCTGCTAAAACAATATCCGGTTTGGTGATCATTGCCCTGGCAATGGCAACCCTCTGCTGCTGCCCGCCTGATAAGGTATTCGGTAAATTTTTCAACTTATTTTTAATACCCAGGATTTCTACAATCTCTTCAAAATATGCTTCGTCTATTTTGCTGTTTCCCAAATATAAAGGGAGCAAAATATTGCTTTTTACATTAAGTGTTTGAAGAAGATTATAATTCTGAAATACAAATCCAATCCCACGCTGACTGGCCGGAACATCATTTACCACTTTTCCATCAATAATTACCTCTCCGCTGTCCGGGGTTTCCAGACCTGCGATCATTCGAAGAATAGTTGTTTTTCCGCTTCCGCTTGGTCCCAACAGACCAATCAGTTTACCTTTCTCAATTCCGAAATTCACATTCCTTGATGCCTGGTAAAAACCATATGTCTATTGATATTTTTTAACTCTACATACATATCAGGCTTCCTTCTTTCCTTTATATTCAATCAGGCTTCTGACTACCAGAATGATAACTGCCAATGATCACAAGCAGCGAAGATACGGCAAACGCCGGAACATACTGAAACTCATTAAACAAAATCTCTACATGAAGAGGAAGTGTATTGGTCTTTCCTCTTAAATGTCCGGAAAGTACAGATACCGCTCCAAACTCTCCCATTGCTCTTGCCGTACAGAGCACAACTCCATACAGTAATGCCCATTTGATATGAGGGAATGTGATCTTCCAGAAAATGGTCCATCCACCTGCTCCCATCAGGGCTGCCGCTTCCTCCTCATCGCTTCCTTCTGCTTCCAGAACCGGAATCAGTTCTCTGGAAATAAAAGGAAAGGTTACAAATACAGTTGCAATAATGATTCCCGGTACAGAGAATACAACTTTAATCCCTAACTTCATGAGAAAAAAGTAAACAGGACTCTGTCGTCCGAAAATCAGAAGAAAGATCAAACCTGCAATAACAGGGGAAATAGTAACCGGAAGGTCGATCAGTGTGGTAAGAAGCTTTTTACCCCTGAACTGAAACTTCGTCAGTGACCCAGGCTGCAAAAACACCAAAAACAGTGTTAAAAACAACTGCAAAGAGTGTTGCCTTCACTGTAAGAAGAAGTGCTTTGATGGTGGTACTCATCTGT
>ENA-OQKX01000303-OQKX01000303.1-human-gut-metagenome-genome-assembly--contig:-NODE-303-length-10811-cov-2.193654_pt1 | contig 10811 bp, 17 predicted proteins | sample MGYA00242654_ERZ504810 | MGnify/ENA primary metagenome ERZ504810 (study PRJEB26092, sample SAMD00036378) | human gut metagenome | host: Homo sapiens | study: EMG produced TPA metagenomics assembly of... | reverse complement strand
AAATCTGCGGTACAGGTACATTTTCAGTGTCAAAACCAAGATAATAGCTTAGGTGTGTAGGCTGATTGTAACAGTCGTTTTGGTATGCAACGTGCATTCTGTATTGAATGTCGTGCATAAGTGTAGGGATTTTTGTAGCTTGTCGGTGTAGTGGTTGTGTAAATTCTCAAAGCACTGCCGTCCTTTAGCGGATACATAACTTCTTCACGCCAATCGCCGAAAAGATCGGCGGTAAGTGACGGATTAGCTTTTGTACCGTTTACAGTAAGTACAACCCGAAGCGGTGAAGATAGTTTCAACCTTTTCTTTTTCGGGATTCCACTTGCTGATATAAATGTTGTCCTGAACTTCAACGGTCCCAAATCGCCGTCCCAATAGCATAGGAAGTTTGCCGGCATAGTGTATTTTGTTGAAATGACGGTACCGTCTGCGGCGGTAAGTATTCCTGCGGCTGACCAGCCTTCGCAACCAGGATAACGCGGGTCTATGTCATCAGATGTGCCGCGACCGTTGTCACTGTCCCATTTGTTCGCCGCCGACAAGTATTTTCGCCTTGTACGTGCGTCACGCATTTCAAAGCTGTATTTTTGCTTGAGTTTCTTCGTGACAAGAGTAAACTTCAAGTCCCGGTCTTGACGTGTCAAGGTCACTGACGTGCTGTGCGTCACCGTGTCCCAAACCTGTCGAATACATAGGCTTGCCGTCGTTGTCTATTGCAAGCGCACCGTATATAAGCTCATCGCAACCGTCATAATCAACGTCTGCGGCACTCATTGAGTGGTTGCCCTGTCCGATATATTTATTGTTGTAATCCATTGTATCAAAGCGCCATTTCTTAACAAGTTTGCCGTCTACAAGATCGTATGTTGCAATAACTGTTCTGCCGCCTGTTTCACCCTCAGGACCTGTGTAATAACCTCTTGCAAAAACCATGCTTGGTCTTGTGCCGTCAAGATATGCAACGGCGGCAAGGTATCTTTCGGAACGGTTTCCGAATGTATCGCCCCAAGAGCTTATATCCCATTTTTGACCGCTTGCGGTTTTGCCTGTGATTTGCGGGTCATAGTCAACTGTATCAATTACAGAGCCGTCCTCACCCTTGAATACTGTAAGATAAAGCGGACCTGTAAGGTTTTTACCGTTGCTTACAACGGCATAGTTTTTGTTTGCGTCACCGATAACAGAGCCGTCACCTGCGATTGTGCCGTCAGCCGTACGGCAAGCAACTTCGGCTTTGCCGTCACAGTCATAGTCGTATACCATAAACTGCGTGTCGTGTGCGCCTGCACGAATGTTAAGGTCCCATATTTATACGCCATAGACGTGTACCGTCAAGCTTGTACGCGTCAAGAATACATTCACCCGTAAAACCTGCCTGTGCGGCGTCTTTTGCGTTTGACGGGTCCCACTTCAATACGATTTCATATTCGCCGTCACCGTCAAGGTCTGCAACAGACGCGTCATTTGCGGTATAAGGATATGAATTGCCGTCAGGGTCAACAAAGTTTTCAGGCTTGTCAAGAGGAATTGATATATAAGGTGCATTTACAACTTTAACTTCCGCACCCGTTTTTCTCAGCCTTATTACCCTTTACGGCTTTGATTGTGTAAACGTCTTCCGGTTTACCGTCTTTGTCAAGATAGTTTGTAGAATCGGTGATTACGTCTGTAATCTTTTCACCGTTTCTTAAAATTATAAAGTTAATGTCCTGTTCGTATTCATACGCATTAAGACGCCAGCTAAGGAATACGCCGTTTTCTGTCATCATTGCAACGGCACCTCTGCCCAACGTTTCCATTTTGCGTTTCTTCGGCTTAGCCTCCATATCTATTGTTACCTCACTGCGTTTTGATATACCGTCTTGTCGTAACAGCCTCAACCGCATATACGAAAGGTACGTTTGTTATTACTTTATCATCAATGAAATGTGTTTCTTCTGTTTTTCCTATGTACTTGTAAATACCGTAAGGTGCTTTTTGATAAATGTTGTACCAAACCGCCTCCTTAAATCCGTTCCACACAAGTGTTACGGAATTAGGAGTTTCCTTTGCGTCAAGCTCTGTTATCTCACCGGCAACGCTCTTGCCGTCAACGACTTCAACATCAATCGTAACAGACTTATCCGAACAGAACTTATGTGCATACAATGCACACACGCTGTATTCAAATTTATCGCATATTGTAACGTCACCGTCAACAAATTCCTCTGTAATAACTTCCTGAACCTTATCAATTTCGTTATTCTTCGGATTTCTGCGTGACACTCTGTAACCGATAACGCCGTCGGCTTTATCCCAAGTCAATTTAACCGAAGCCGTATCACGTTTTGCGATAACGGCACTTTTAACATTCTTAACTTCAATGTCTTGCTTTTGTGCAATATCAATGCTGTTAAGGCAAGTATGCTTACCCATTTCAAATGCAAATTCAATCTTACCGTCAGTAACTGTAACAGGGAACACTCTTTCCACAACAGTACCGTCACTTACCCATACGCCGTATTTTTCACCGTTGACGTTGTAGAATGTCATAACATCGCCTTCGTCAACATAGTCGCCCGTAGAAACGCGTACAATATATTCGCCGTTTTCAATATCAACGATAAATGACTTTCCGCCCATAAAAAGAAAATCTCTGTTTAATTCCTTTTCACCGATTTTTCTTTCGTCAGCCTCTGCGACTTCCGAAAGTCCAAAACCTTTTTCCTTTGTGTAAACAGATTTTTCAGTCACTTTTGTGTAACCGTCAACAGGCGGTTTCTTACCAAAATCAAAACTTGCCTCTTTCATTTTATCAATTTCCTCTCTAAAATACATTATAATAATTTAATTATACACCAAAATGATGAATTAATAAAGTGTTAACTCTGTGGGACGCATCACAACAATTCCAAAGGGAGCTAAGATGAGAAACATATCCATGATGAAGGTTGTGCCGGCACTTATGAGTAATGGGTTTGAACTTATTGGGAAGATGCCAAATATCTTTGCACTTGGAAAGAATAATGCAGGAGACGAGACCAGCAGTGAAGATGGGGCTTTTCAGGAAAATACAAGAGAAAAGATAAAGAGCTATTTAAAGCGACTTGGAGAAGGCGAAGACTTAGAGAGTGTGCGCAAAGACTTCGTAGAGAATTTTTCAGAGGTAGAGGCATCTGAAATTATGAAAGCTGAGCAGGAGCTAATTAAGGAAGGCACACCAATCACAGAAGTGCAGAAATTGTGCGATGTTCACAGTGCCTTATTTCACGGTGCAACAAAGGAAGAAAAGATTGCAAATGCAGAAAAAGCAGTAGAAGAGTCACTTAAGAAAGAGGAGACATCTAAGAAACTGATGCCGGATGCATACAATCAGAAGCATGCTGCAGCAAAGACTCTTAGAGAAACTGTTGGACATCCGATGTATCGATGGGCTCTTGAAAACGAGAAGATAGCCGCATTGATTCATGAAATTCAAGGGGATATTGAGTCTGGGAATGATGTAGGAGAGAAGCTATCTGAGCTTCGACAGATTTCTATTCATTATGCAGAAAAAGGAGATCTTGTCTATCCGGTATTAAAGGTACGCTATGAGATCTCAGGACCTTCGGATGTGATGTGGACAGTGGATGATGAAATTCGTGATGAGCTAGCTGCACTTGATAAAATATCAGATTATGATGAAGAATGGATGAACCGACTTCAGACAGTTCTCAAACGAGCAGATGAGATGATCTATAAAGAAAATAATATTTTATACCCTATCTGCGCAGTGAATTTCAGCAGGGAAGAGTGGTATGGCATTTACGAGGATGCTAAGGACTATGCACCTGTGTTTGGAGTAGAAATGATCTGGGATGAGGCAGAAAAATATAGTGCTGATAAAAAAGCAAGAACAGAGGCGGCTCTAAGCGATGGAGAAATCATATTAAGTGGTGGTCATATGACAGTTCCACAGCTGGAAGCACTTCTCAATACATTGCCTATCGAGATTACATTTGTGGATGATAATAATATCAATCGCTTCTTCAACGAAGGACCAAAGGTGTTCAAACGCCCTCAGATGGCGATTGACAGGGAAGTATTTTCTTGCCATCCACCTAAGATAGAACCGATGGTGCGAGCAATTTTAGATGATTTTAGAAATAATAAGCGTGACAGAGTTCCAGTTTGGATGGAGAAGAATGGAAAACCATTCCTTGTAACATATATGGCAGTAAGAGATAAGAAAGGCAATTATCTTGGAACGGTTGAAGTAGTACAGGATATGCAGTTTGCAAAAGAGCATTTTGAACAATAAGGAGGGCAAGGATATGCACCGAATCGTGTGATTGGATCAGGAACGGTTCTGGATACAGCAAGACTAAAAGAACGTCTCGGGGAGCATCTGGAAGTAGATAGTCGAAGTGTTCATGCGTTTATTGTTGGAGAACATGGAGACAGTGAGATTGCCGCTTGGTCAAGTGCCAACGTGTCAGGTATTCCACTCCATGATTTCTGCGAGATGAGAGGGCATCATGACCATGAAGGAGCTACGTCAGAAATTGCGGAGAAAGTAAAAAACAGCGCCTATGAAATTATTCAAAGGAAGGGTGCTACTTATTATGGAATAGCAATGTCGGTAAAGAGAATATGTGAAGCTATAATCAGAGATGAATGTTCGATACTTCCAATTTCAACAATGATGGATGGAGAATACGGAATCAAGGATGTAGTTCTGTCTATGCCAAGTATTGTAGGTGCAGAAGGATTTATATCAAAGGTTCCCATTTCACTATCTGAAGATGAAATCAAGGCATTACACAAATCAGCTGAAACACTGAAATCAGTGCTGGAAGAGGCATTGGAATAAAATTGTTGTGAAATCGCATACAGCGTATGTGGCAAAGGGGATGGGCGCATCCCCTTTTTTCTATAGTAAAAATTTCATTTTTTTATCGTTAACTTCTATAAGATTTTCATCTTGCATACGACCAAGTTCTCTGGACAGTGCACTTCGGTTTACACCTAAGAATTCTGCAAGTGCTGTCTGTGTAAAGGGAACATGGAGATACCCTTCTGAGTCTGGCGCTAAACTATGCAAATAGATTAGAATTCGATCTCTTAAAGATTTCTGATTTGCAATTCTTAGTTTTAGATTTGAAAAAACATTTTGTGAGGCAAGTATTTTGAGCATGTTAGTGGTTAAATTCAGTTGGTAAGAGCATGGACAGGAAGAACCGCTTATAATACCTTTAAGATTAATTAACATAATGGTGCAGTTAGTCAATGCTTTTAGCTGTATTGGACTGTATGGTGTTTGCACGCATGCCAGGGCTTCTGCAAATGATCGACCACGTTCAAAATGATTCATATTGATTTTGCTGTAGTTTTCATTGATAAATGATCCTTCAACTGTTCCATCAAGCACAATTCCGGAATATAACAAAGGTTCTCCTAGGTGTTGAATTAATTCGTCTTTTTCAAAAGAGAGAATTGAGGCCTGGAGGAAGTTGAAAATTTGCGGATAGTGTTCAAGAGGAATTCCTTCAAATAGCTTTGCTTTCGATAGTATCGGAAGATACTTCTGATAATCATCTAGTTTCTTCATATGCTTATTACCATCCTTTCAAATGAAATTTTATCATATCATCGATATTGTTGCTACAGCAACAGAAAAACAAGAGGCCTATGGATAAAATAATAGATGTAAAGAAGAGAAAGAGAGGTGGAAACGATGAAAGAACAAGCTGGAAAAATTATAGATTTTGTAAGAGAAAACAGAACAGTGCCAGGGTGTACCATCTCGAAGCAAATCTATCATGAGAATGGCACAGGGATATCAATTTTTTGCCTGGAGAAAGTATTCTAACACCTATTCAACGGTCGGTTGGAGTTAGTGCAATAAAAGATTCTATATATAAAGAGATTGAATTTCGAAAGGAGACTATTATGAACGAGGTAATCAAGGCGGGAGAAGTATTTAAGTTAGCAGAGTTACTTCCATATCAGGAAGGAAAGATTGTAAATATGGATTTGGCGCATAATGACAAGATGAAATTTGTTGTTATGAGTTTTGATGCAGGAACAGGTCTTTCAGAGCATGCAGCTCCGGGAGAAGCCCTTGTGATGGCACTTGATGGAGAGGCTGTGATTGGATATGAGGGACAGGAGCAGGTGATCCACGCAGGAGAAACTTTTAAGTTTGATAAGTTTGGAAAGCACTCAGTAAGTGCAACAAAGCAGTTCAAAATGGCACTGTTATTGGTTCTTGAGTAAATATGAGGAGATATCGCTATGAACTATTTAGAGATTGAAAAAGTAATCGGAAGACAGATTATTGATTCCACTGCCCCATTGGAAAGCAGCAAGTGCATATAACGAATACTGTGAGCGGGGAGTGGCTTTTAGTCCATCCTCTGCCTTATTACAGTCAATGCGTAACATATATCCGGCAGATGTATAAATGTCAATGCTGTTGTGATACATGTTGTATTTTGCGTAAATGGTATTCATGTTGTGTCTCCTTCAAATCAATAAAAATATAGAAGCATTTCAATCAGTTCACCATGTCATTTTCATTTTATGTTATAATGTGTTATCAGATTTTTTTGCCCTTGTATTTTCCCTTATCAGAGTTCGTAAACTTATATGGGAAGATATAACACAAGGGAAACAATAAGGGAAAGCTCACCTGCGACAAATCCAGCGTTTTCAAGGGTTTACAGTGAATTTAATAACAAAATATAACAGTCAAAGGGCAGGCTTCCACGTGAGATTATTTCGACTCTTGGGATAGATCCAAATATCTTGGGGGATTCCAGAATAAATGGTCTGAAAACCATGATTGGAAATGAAGTAAAAAAGGGAAATGGTTTTCGAGATCTTAACACCTATGCACAGGGCTGCAACGGATATCTTTCGGCTGAAAATCGGATAAAATATTTAGAAATGCAACTGGCATATAAAGATCAGGAGATTGAGTTTCTAAAAAAAATTGTATCTTTAAATCCGGAGGCTCCGGAATAATGAAAATACCAGCCCATGCAAAGTATCAGATTATTTATGATACTTTGCAAAAAAACGATAATCTATTGAATGTAGCTGCCATGTGCGAAATTGCAGGAGTATCCCGTTCGGGATATTACCATTATCTCTCAACAGAAGACCAACGAATGGAAAGAGAGGAACGGGACAGACAGGATTTTCTTTTGATTCTGAAAGCATACCAGTATCGAGGATACCATAAAGGTGCCCGTAGCATATATATGAGGTTGTTGCACATGGAACCGCCTATAGTGATGAATATCAAAAAAATCCGTCGGCTGATGAGGAAATATAACTTACAGTGTCCTATCCGCAAAGCAAATCCCTATCGGAGAATGGCAACCGCATATACCGCCCCCAATATAGTAAACCCGTGAATTCGAGGAACACGGACCAGAAAAATTCTGTTAACAGATATCACGTATATTATAAATGGTAAAAACGCAACCCTGGTGCTATATGTCAACAATTATAGATGCCTGTACCAAGGAACTGCTGTCATGGGTTCTCAGCGAATCACTAGAAATTGATTTTGTATTAGAAACAGTAAAGCAGTTAATAGAAAACATGGAACTGATTTAAGCACAGAAACATTAATACATAGCGATCAAGGTTCCCACTATACCAAGCATTAAATTTATCCAATTGTTAAAGGATAATGAACTGAGACAGTCTATGTCACGTAGAGCAAACTGTTGGGACAATGCTCCTCAGGAATCATTCTTTGGTCATATGAAAGATGAATTAAATCTATCAGAGTGCTACAGCTATGAGGAGATATTAAACGCAGTTAGGGATTGGACAGAATACTATAATACAGAACGTTATCAATGGGACTTAGCAAGGTTGTCACCTGTTGAGTATTATCAATATATGACAACAGGAATTTATCCTCTGATAATCCCTAAAGCAAAAGGTGAAAACAATCAATCAGAGGCATCACTTTGATGCCTCTACACAACAAACAAATATAAAATAGAAATCTGAAAAGGAAAAGTCATAGTGTCCTTGACAAAGGGTACACTTTAATTAAATCTCTTAAAACAGGTGAAATCTCAATCAGAAGTTTTAGATTTGAGGTATAAAAGGAATGAATGCTAAAGAGTGTATGATTGAAGCTGATAAATTGTTGCAAAAATGGAGTTGTTATTCTATAGAAAACAGAAGGTATATTGAGAAAATATTTAATGGTTCCAATAGGTATGACATGATGTTAAACGTAGATGTAATGCAGAAACAGGCAAAGATTTATGTATTGGAAAGAGGAGTGACAATTTATGAGTACAGAACGGAGAGGAAAGAGATTGTAATATATGCTGTTCTTCGTGATATTATTGGGATAATTTCCGATACATTTATATGTGATTCACATGTTGATGAAAAGGGATACCTGCATTTTACTGAAAATGTATCCAATTATAGAAAGAAAATAACCGATGAGGCATTTTCATTAATGGGAGAGCCATATAATGAGTGGAATCGACAAGGGATTTCTATTTGGGATTTTAACCGAAGTTTTGCGGGGGAATAAACGCCCAACTTTCAGTAATACGCTCTGTTGATGTGCTGATTTTTCTACGATATACTCCTTCAAAAAGGAGTGTGCTCTTATGGGTAGAGAAATTTATGACATCATCAATGACATGGCAGAAGTATTAAATGCATCGCAGATGCAGAAACTACAAGAGGTGTTGGTAAAACGGTTATCTGAAAATGCCGTATATGATTATTTGCAGACAACAAATATGGACTTTCTAGATATGTTTTTAACTGCAAAGCATTTAGAAGGGTGTTCTGACAAAACATACGCTATTATAGGTGTAATATTGAAAAGATGTTGGATACAATAAATATTCCAGTCATAAAGATAACGACCGAGATGCTACGAAAATATCTTGTAGAGTATCAAACGATAAATAATTGTGGAAAGGTAACTATTGATAATATTCGTAGAAGTCTTTCCACATTTTTTTCGTGGCTAGAGGAAGAGGATTATATTATAAAAAGCCCAATGAAAAGAATTCATAAGGTAAAGACTGCCGTTATTGTAAAAGATACCATTCCGGATGAGAAAATAGAAATTCTTAGAGATAATTGTAATAATCTGCGTGATAGGGCAATGATTGATTTTCTGCTTTCAACAGGAATTAGAGTAGGCGAATTGGTAAGGCTGAACATTGATGATATAGATTTCTCTGAGCGGGAATGCGTGGTTTATGGCAAAGGAGACAAAGAGAGGAAAGCATATTTTGATGCTAAGACCAAAATTCATTTGTTGAATTATATTGAATCAAGGACAGCTAATAATATAGCGTTATTTGTGTCGTTAAACAAACCACACAGTAGACTTACTGAAAGCGGTGTGGAGTTACGATTACGAGAAATGGGGAAGAAGTTAGGTGTAGAAAAGGTACACCCACATAAGTTCAGAAGGACTATGGCCACCAGAGCAATTGAGAAAGGTATGCCGATTGAACAGGTACAGAAAATTCTGGGACATGAGCAAATAGATACAACGCTCAGATATGCAATGGTTAATCAAAACAATGTGAAGCTATCGCATCGAAAATATATTTCATAGATTGACTTGTAACGCAAAAGACGTTACAATAAAAGAAAGATGGAGGTGTATTCTATGGGAAAAACAGCAACATTAAATATAAGAGTAAATCCAGATGTAAAAGAAAATGCAGAAAGTGTATTGGCACAATTAGGGATACCAATGGCTACTGCTATAGATATGTATTTAAAACAAATATCATTAGTAGGAGGAATTCCCTTTTCTATTGTATTACCAAAAGCAGCTAATTCAGTGAATGCAGATATGATGTCTGCTACACAGATTCATCAAAAGTTAGAAAAAGGATATGCCGATATAGAGAAAGGAAATGTTGAGGATGCAGCTAGTGCGTTTGTGGCATTTAGAGAGAGGCATTAATGAAGCAATATAAGGTAGAGATTACAAAAGAAGCTTTGCAGGATATGGAAGATATATACAATTATATTGCTATAGATTTGCTTGCTCCGGATAATGCAATGGGGCAATATAATCGCATTGCTGATGAAATACTTACATTAGACACTTTCCCGGAACGATTTAGGATTATGGATTCTGAGCCGGAAAAGAGAATGGAGTTGCGTAGAATGCTCGTCGATAATTATTCAGTGTTTTACACAATCCGTGACGAAAGGGTAATTGTAACGGATGTGTTATACACGGCATCTGATATAGAAGCACGTTTGAGAGGCGAGCTATAAAAGCACGCGTTTATTTGAATTTGTGAAGGAACTGATATTATGAAAGTGACTATTGAAGAACTGGAAGCATATTTGCTTGACCATTACAGTAATGGTCAAGCAAAGTTTATTTATGAAACTCGTAGAAGAAATCGGTGAAGTAGCCGAAGTCCTAAATAAAAAAGCGGGAAGAAAAAATCTGGTAGTGAGGATTTGCAAGCTCAACTGGGTAATGAACTGGCGGATGTGATACATTACGCTATTGCTATTGCTGCTTTGAATGATCTAGATATGAATCAAATCATTATCGAAAAGGATAAAGCCGCTTCTGTGAAATACAATCATAGAACCAATTTGGAACAGTTCATTGTTGATATGAGAAATAAAGAATTGGATAACTAACCTTCAGTCTTGTGGAGAGATTGAAAGCAACAGAAGATCAGAATTTGTAAAGGAGATATACAACATGAAGAAAGTCTGCTTAGCGGTTTTGCCAGCTTTAACAATAGTGTTAGAATTATTACCCTTGGGAGCAGTTTGTATTTTTGCAACATCTCCAACAGAAAGAG
>ENA-OQKX01000302-OQKX01000302.1-human-gut-metagenome-genome-assembly--contig:-NODE-302-length-10853-cov-2.332929_pt1 | contig 10853 bp, 9 predicted proteins | sample MGYA00242654_ERZ504810 | MGnify/ENA primary metagenome ERZ504810 (study PRJEB26092, sample SAMD00036378) | human gut metagenome | host: Homo sapiens | study: EMG produced TPA metagenomics assembly of... | reverse complement strand
GTGCCCTCGCCAGTCAGTTCGCCGGACTCACGGCCCGCCAAATCGGCCAGCAGCTCGGTTGCACGCCTCGGGTTTCGAACGCATACGGCGGGTCGATGAAGATCACGCCGAATCGGTGCAATCGCCGATGCGCCGCCGCGTACTTTTCCGCACGCGCCTTGACCACGCGGGCGCTCATGACCCCGGCTCCCCAGGAACCGGTTGTGCTTCAACGCCGTCAACGTCTTTGCGATCAGCGCGGCGGCCGGTGCAGCCGATTCCACCGCCACCAGTTCGCGCGCGCCACGGCTCAGCGCTTCGATGCCCAACGCGCCGGTTCCGGCGAACAGGTCGAGCACACGTGCGTCATCCAGCACGCCCCACGAATCGAGGTGCGAGAATATCGCTTCCTTGGTGCGGTCGGTGGTTGGCCTGGTGCCCGGCTTCGGCGTGGTCAACGCCATGCCTTTGAATCGTCCTGAAATTACGCGCATAGCTATCGAGCCTAGTTGCTGGTCAGGAACGTCTCGTTGCCGCGCGTGAAGTCGAGCACCGCGCCGGCAAGCTGCACGTACCCTCGCAACGTGGGGTCTTCGGCCACCAGTTTCGCGGCTTCCGCTCTGGCTTCCTCGATGATCTTCACGTCTTTGACCACGCGCAGCAGTTTCAGTCCGGATTTGCCGCCGGATTGCGCGTCGCCCAGCACGTCGCCCGCGCCGCGGAATTCAAGGTCGGCCTGTGCGATTTCGGCGCCGTCCAACGTGCCGGCAATCACGTCAAGGCGTTTGGCCGCATCGCTGCCTTCCGGCGCACGTGAAATAAGGAACGCGCCCGATTCGGTGCCTCCACGGCCCACGCGTCCACGCAGCTGGTGCAACTGGGACAGGCCGTACCGGTCGGCGTCGAAAATCACCATGCAGCTGGCCTGCGCCACGTCCACGCCCACTTCGATGACGGTGGTGGCCACCAGAATCGGCGTCACGCCCGCTTCGAAATCGGCCATAATCTGCGATTTCGTCTCGTCATCGTCGCGGCCGGTCAGCGTGGCGATGCGGATGCCGGCGAATTGCGGCAGCGATCGCAAGCGTTCCGCGATTTCCGCGACGGAATGCAACGGCGGCCGCTGTTCGCGCTGTTCGTCGTCCTCGCCCAAATCGTATGTGGCGTCGAATGCGGAACCGACTTCCGCATCGCCTGAACCGCCCGCATCGTCGGCATCCTTCGCGTCGGCGTCGATGCGCGGGCAGACCACGTAGGCACGTTCCCCCGCGTCGATACGCTTGCGAATCAGACCGAACATTTCCGCCATCAGCGGGCCGTTCGCTTCGGGCACGACGAATGTGCGGATCGGCTTGCGGCCGCCGGGCAGTTCGGTGAGCCAGGAGATGTCGAGGTCGCCGAACCAGGTCATGGCCGCGGTGCGCGGGATCGGCGTGGCCGTCATGACCAACAGATGAGGCGCCGTAGAACCCTTGGAATTCAACGATTCGCGCTGTTCCACACCGAAGCGGTGCTGTTCGTCGATCACCGCCAAGGTGAGGTTCGGCGCCTGGAAACTCTTGGAAAATGCGGCGTGCGTCGCCACGACGATACAGGGCATGCCCGATGCGGCTGCTGCGAGCACGCGACGACGTTCGGCAAGTCGCATACTTCCCGTGAGAAGAAATACAGGAATCTCCCCATCTTTTGTGCCAAATATATCGTTTCCTTTGCCGGAAAATCCGGTTTCCACATCATCAGATGCGGCCAAATCAAGAAGGTCTGCAAGTTGTACACCTTTATCCACAGCATTATTGTGAATTGTTTTTAGCGTCGAATTCCCCATCTTTCGAACTTTGCGTCGGACCGTTTTATTGCTTCGCCGCGCATTGGCATCATCTAGATTTTTTTGATTATCACTCGAATTTGCGTCGCTTTTTCCCAGTTTGGATACCATTGTGGAAATGCTCGCTATAATGCTGTTCGGCAAGAACCTGCGTTGGCGCTACAAGCACGGCCTGGCCGCCTGATCCGACGGCCTGCATCATGGCAGCAACCGCGACCACGGTCTTACCGGAACCGACCTCGCCTTGCAGCAATCGTTGCATGGGGTAATCATGCGCCATATCGGCGGAAATATCGGCGATGACCTGCTGTTGGCCGTTCGTAAGGGCGAATGGCAGCGACGCGATGAAATCGTCTTTCAACCGCGTTTCAGGGCATGCGGTAGCCTTGGATTTGCGCGATGCATCGCGTGATTTGACGAGCGCGGTCTGGCAGATCAGCGCTTCCTCATATCGCAACGTTTGCAAGGCGTTATCGAAATTCTTGCGATCAACCGGATCATGAATCGCCATGAATGCCTCAGCACGATGCATAAGCCCATATTCCTCACGAAAATCTTCCGGAATAATATCGGGAATAGCATTACCGAGTACTTTAATCTGTATTTCTCGATCAATTTGGGGAATATCAAAATCCCCTTCTTGCGTAGGATTATCTAAGAAATTCCCTGCATTTTGCGTTGCCAAATATTCGGCTCCGCGCAACGCATCCATATATTTCAATACCGATTCATGAATATGTTCGCTGGAAATTCGCGAAGTTGCATGATATACCGGTCGTGGACGGCAAACTCGTTTCAGCGCTTCGTCGATCGTTTGCGCATCGTATTTCAGATTGCCGAGAGGCGGATTCGCAGGATCGCCGAAACCGTCGTTCCATTCCCCGTTTTCCGACTGCGATTGCACGGGATTGATGGTGAGCAGGTCGGGATGCGTGAATTGCAGACGATTGTCGTACACGCTTGGCTCGCCTGCGACGACGAGCAGCGCTCCCGCGTGCAGTTTGCGCTGCACCCAGTCAACATACGATTTGCGATACGAAAAGAAGACCAGCGACGCCAACGATTTTGGGGTGTTGCGACGCGCTGCGAAATCGTCGTCCGTGACTGTTGCGATCAGGCGGAAGCCTCGACGTGCCATGGGGAAAACGCGCGTTTCGAGCACATGCGCGGCGAACGCCATTTTCTCCCCGATTTTCGCTTCATACAGTGAGCGCGCGGGAACCGGATCGGTTACGCGGAACGGATAATAGGTCAGGGCGTCGCCAACTGACACCACACCAAGCGATTTCAGCGCGCCGACTCTGCGGCGGTTGCTCTCGATTGATGAAATCGGTGTTTCCAGTGTGGTGCTCATAACGCACCATTCTCCCCAGTTATGCCGACAGATGCGGCTTCTACCACTGGGTACGACTCAAACCGCCCAAATTCCCCACTCGCTGGAGGAATACGGACGCAAACCAGCCCCTCAGCGGGCAAAAAGCTCCACCCACTGGAGAAATCACCCCGTCCACAAGCCCCTTAGCGGGCAAAAAGCTCCAGTCGCTGGAGAAATCAGGACGCAAACCAGCCAACCAATGGGAGTATTCCTCCACCTACTGGAGGAATACGGACGCAAACGCCACTGTAAGCGGGAAGATTTCTCCATCGAGTGGAGAAATCCGAACGCTTAAAGCCCTGGCGGGATCAAGATAAAGCAAAACCCCGGTGACCATTGGTCTACCGGGGTTTCAAGCTGTTATTTCGCGATTCACGCTTCAACGCGCTGGACCTTGCCAGCCTTGATGCACTTCACGCAAACGCGAACGCGAACGTTCTCGCCGTCGATGGTGGTGCGAACCGGCTGCAGGTTCGGGCGGAAGGTGCGCTTATTGCGAATATGTGAGTGCGAAACGGTGAAACCGGTCTGCGGTCCCTTGCCGCACACTGCGCAACGAGCTGCCATAATGGACTCCCTATAATTACTATTGACTTGCAAGTCTGCGCGTTCGACACCACACAACGAAGTGCATGGCAGAACACACAACTTCTCAACTATACAACCAGCCCCAGCCAATCGCAAATTTGTGGATAGCAATCGCCTTAAATTCCCCGGATTCCGCCGTTTTTGCCATGTCTCGACAGCACGCGTATGCGGCCCGTACGGGCAGAACATGCTTGTTCATGCGCTGTTCATGTCGAATGGTCTGTTACCACCCGCCACGCCCGTACGATGAAGTAATGGAATAAGATGAGCCATAAGATTGACATTTAGCCGAAAAGAGTCAACATTGACCGACACAGCCGAGCCGCAGACCCAGCCGTCCCAGCAGAACGCGCAGGCCCAGCAGCCGCAGCAATCCAAGCATATGATGACGCCACGCGAGAAGAAGTGGATCGCTACGACGTCGGCAATTCCGCGTTCGTGCTGCTGTCCACCGCCGTCGTGCCGATCTACGCGAATTCGCTGCTCAAGGCGGCCGGCGAGACGAACATCGTGTCGACGTGGGGCTACGCGCAGACCATCGCATCGCTCGTCATCGCCGTGCTTATGCCGCTGCTCGGCTCCATCGCCGACGTGCAGGGCATGAAGATCCGCTTCTTCACCGGCTTCTTCCTGACGGGCGTGGTCATGTGCTGCGCGATGGCGATGCCGCTTGGTTGGCTCGCGTTCATCATCGTGTACGTGCTGGCCACCATCGGCCTTAATGGTTCGCTTACGTTCTACGACTCCATGCTGGTGGACACGACTTCGAACGAACGGATGGACCGCATTTCCTCACACGGCTACGCATGGGGCTATATCGGTTCGACCGTGCCGTTCATCGTCTGCATCGCGCTGATTTTCGGAGGCCCCGCGCTGTTCGGCTGGTCGACCACAGCCTGCACGCGCGCCTCGTTCGTCATCACCGCGCTGTGGTGGGTGGCGTTCACCATTCCGCTGCTCACCAGCTATAAGCAGGTGCATTACCGCGCCACCGCGGGGCAGGCAGGCGAGGCCATTCGCGGCACGTTCGCCGAGCTCGGCTCCACGTTCCGCGCCATCCGCAAGAACAAGCCGCTGTGGATGTTCATGATCGCGTTCTTCTTCTACATCGACGCCGTCAACACCGTCATTTCCATGAGCACGTCGTATGGCACGCAGCTGGGCATCGACTCCACGCAGCTGGTCGTGGCGCTGCTCGTCACGCAGTTCGTGGCGTTCCCCTGCTCCATCATCTACGGCAAGCTGGCAGGCCGGTTCGGCTCGAAAACCATGATCACCGCCGCCGTGGTGGCGTACATGTGCATCGTCTTCTTCGCCGCGTTCTTCCTGCGCGCCGCACTTGAATTCTGGATTCTGGCGATTCTGGTCGGCATGTTCCAAGGTGGCATCCAGGCGCTGTCCCGCTCGTATTACGGCAAGATCATTCCGAAGGACCATGCCAACGAGTACTACGGCTTCTACGATATTTTCGGCAAGACGGCGTCGATTATCGGCACGTTCCTCGTCGCTACCACGACGTCGCTGACTGGCAACGCGTCGATCGGCGTGCTGTCGATAGCCATTCTGCTGGCCGTCGCGCTCGTCTTCCTGCTTCTGCAGAAGGATCCGACCAAGGGTTCGACGGAAGCCGCAACCGTCGACTGACAGCTGCCGTCCGACAGCGTTCCGCTCGACAGCGATCGCTCGATAGCATTCCGCCTGACAATCGTCGTTCGGCGGAATGCGCTGTGTCGGCCTGCGGGAAACCGCGTAGGCCGGCACAACTTCGACAGTTACCATCTGGTATGTTATACTGGCATCGTTTGCACACCGTGGCGCAACGTAGCGCCGCTCCAGCAATGACGCAGAGAGAGGTAAACGATGTCATTGGCAAATGAACTAGTCGAAGCAGTGTCCGCATGGCCGGAAGTCGAGGCCATCACGTTGGGTGGGTCACGCGCCACCGGCGATAACGATGAAAAATCCGATTACGACGTCTACGTGTACGTCACCGCGCCCGTGTCTGCCGAACGCCGCCGCAGGCTGCTGCGCAACTATTGCAGCCATATGGAAATCGACAACGATTTTTGGGAGACCGAAGACGACTGCACGCTGAACGACGGCACCAATATCGACGTGCTGTACCGCGATCTGGACCAGTTCGCAGCCAATGTCGCCGACGTGGTGGAACGGTTCCAGGCCAGCAACGGCTATACGACGTGCATGTGGCACAACATGCTCACCAGCAAGGTGCTGTTCGACCGCGACGGCCAGTACGCCGCGACCCGACAGCGGTTCGACGTGCCGTTCCCCGAGGAACTGCGCCGCAACATCATCAATCGCAATATGCGCCTGCTTACCGGCAACCTGCCGTCGTACGACGCACAGATCCGCAAGGCCGCGAGCCGAGGCGACAAAATCGCGGTCAACCATCGCATGGCCGCGTTCATGGAATCGTATTTCGATGTGCTATTCGCGCTGAACCGCCGCACGCATCCCGGCGAGAAGCGTCTCGACAAGCTCGCCGAACGCGACTGCGCCATTCTGCCGAAGGATTTCCGCAAAAACATCGATACGCTGTTCGATTCGATGTACGCCGATCAGGCGGTGTTCAGCGAGATTTTGGGCGAAATCGTTGACGACCTGCGTCAGACGGTCGACGCGAACCTGTGATTTGACCGCGAATCCGGCGGTTCGACGCCGGTAGCGATTGGTTTTAGAAGAAGTTGAGCGCGCGGGCCACTTCGTCGACGATGTCGAACATGGCCTTGCGCGCACGTTCCGGATCGCCCTTCGCTATCGCGTCGGCGACCGCATCGTGCGCGTCGAGCGCGGCCGGCTTCGGCTTCATCGGGTATTTGCCGAGTTCCACACGGCCGCGCAGCACGGTGGCGATGGTGTCGGCAAGCGCGGCGAACAGCTCGTTGCCGCTTTCGCGCAGTATCAAAGTATGGAATTCCACGTCCAGATCGTGGAATTTGGTCAGGCCGACAGCCCCCTCTTCGTTTGATTCGGCGATTTGGCGCATCTGCGCCGCGTAGACGGGGAATTTCGCCTTGACGTCGATGGAGGCGAGGCGTGCCGCCGAGGCCGCCGCAGCCGGTTCGACCGCCAATCGCAATTCGGTCAATGACGACAGCTGCCGCTCGCGCTGCGTGGAGTGGAGTCGCCATTCGATGACCTGATGGTTGAGCGCCTGCCAGTCGGAGAACGGCCGCGCCACCAATCCGACGCGTCGGCGCACCGTCACCGCGCCCATGGATTCCAACGTTTTGGCGACTTCGCGCGCCACGGTACGGGAGATGCCGAAACGGTTCTGCACGTCTTCCAACGTCAAGCTTTCACCGGCCGGCCATTCGCCGTCCAGCATTTCGATGGCCAGCGTGCGGCACACTGCATCCTGCAGCAGTTCGCCGCCGTTTTCGTTTCCTGCCATCCACAATTCCTCTCGTTGTGCGTGCAAATCTTTTTTCAGGTTTTTGCGACACGCCGTATACGATTGCCGTTCGCGTGACGTCCGAATAATTACCCCCGCACGATTCGCGCGTATTTGCCGCCGATTTGTACTACCTACAGCATAGCAAGTCGCATGATTATTTTTATTCGTAGTACTTTTAACTTGACTAGTACTACCTTTCATAGCTATAGTGATGTCATCGCCGATGCGAAGTGGCACTGGCAATACAGCAGAGTTCAAGGAGGACAACATGAGCATTCACGTAGTGGTGATGGGTGTTGCAGGATGCGGCAAATCCACCGTGGCAGAAGCCATTCACGAACGTCTCGGATACGTGTACGCGGAGGGCGACGACTTCCATCCGCAGGCCAACATCGACAAGATGAGCGCAGGCATTCCGCTGACAGACGAGGACCGTTGGCCGTGGCTCAAGGTCATCAACACCTGGATGGTGGCTCGCGAGGCGCTGGACGAGAACACCGTGGTCTCCAGCTCCGCCCTGAAGCGCAGCTACCGTGAGGTGCTCGCCCAGAACGTTCCCACCTTCTTCGTGCATCTGACCGGCTCGCAGGAACTCATCCAGCAGCGTCTCAACGAGCGCAAGGGCCACTTCATGCCGCCGGCACTGCTGCCGAGCCAGTTCGCCATTCTTGAGCCGCTCCAGCCAGACGAGAACGGCGTGGAAGTCTCCATCGAAGGCAGCGTCGAGGAAATGGTCGAACGTGCCGTCGCCGCAGTGAACGAGTACGCGGCGAAGGTGGCCTCGCAATCGCAGCAAGCCGAGTGAACGGCGCAAGCCGCAACACAGCGCAAAATAATCGCACATAACTAAAAATCGAAAGAGAAATTCAACGAGTCAAGGAGGATTCATGAATCTCATCGCAGCGGCGATCATCGGCATCGCCGTCATCGTTCTTCTCATCGCGGCATGCAAGGTGCATCCGTTCCTGTCCCTGCTCGCCGGCTCATTCGTCATGGCCGTGTGCGCGGGCGTGCCGTTCGACAAGGCGTTCGATAGCTTCACTTCCGGCGTCGGCGGCACGATTTCCAACGTGGGCCTGCTTATCGCGTTCGGCTCGATCATCGGCACCATCCTGTTCAAGTCGGGCGGTGCGGACACCATCGTCGACACCATCATGGCCAAGACACCGTTGCAGCGTCTGCCGTGGGCCATGGCACTGATCGCGTTCATCGTGGGCATCCCGATGTTCTTCGAGGTCGGCGTGGTCATCCTCATCCCGGTGGTGCTGTTCGCCGCCCGTCGTTCCAAGTCCCCTGTGGTGCTGCTCGGCATCCCGGCCCTCGCCGGCCTGTCCACGCTGCACGCCTTCGTGCCGCCGCACCCCGGTCCGCTGACCGCCATCGGCGCGCTGAACGCGAACCTCGGCATCACCCTGGCCCTCGGCCTGATCGTGGCCATCCCGACCGTCATCATCTCCGGCCCGCTGTTCGGCAGGCTCGCCGCCAAGTGGGTTCCGATCGCAGCTCCGGAGAACGAGGCTGAGGCCGAAGCTCCGAAGTCCGCGGAGAATCGCCCGTCCTTCGGCACCGCCCTGTCCGTGATCCTGCTGCCGGTCGTGCTGATGCTCGCCGCGTCCATCGTGGATCTGACCGGTCAGAACACCACCGCCTGGGGCCGTGTGATCGCGTTCCTCGGCACCCCGCTCGTGGCACTGCTCATCACCACCGTCTTCGCCATGGTCGCCCTTGGCTACATGCAGAAGTTCTCCCGTGACGCCGTCAACGGCATGGTCGGACAGTCCTTCGGCTCCGTGGCCGGCATCATCCTGATCGTCGCCGCAGGCGGCGGCTTCAAGCAGACGCTGGTCGACTCCGGCATCGGCGACGTGATCGCCAACTCCATCACCGAATCCGCCATGAACCCGCTGATCGCAGGCTGGCTGGTGGCCGTGCTCATCCGTCTCGCCACCGGTTCGGCAACCGTGGCGACCGTCACCGCCTCCGGCATCATGGTGCCGCTCGCCGCCGGCATGAGCCCGACCCATCTGGCACTGCTGGTGCTGGCCATCGGCGCAGGCTCCGTGTTCTTCTCCCACCTCAACGACGCCGGCTTCTGGCTGGTCAAGGAATACTTCGGCATGAGCGTGGGCCAGACGCTGAAGACCTGGTCGCTGATGGAAACCATTCTGTCGGTGGTCGGTCTGGGCTGCGTGATGCTGCTCTCGCTGGTGCTTTGACGCACTGAACGCAGCAATCGCAACCACACTCACATAACCCAAAACATAACCAAAACTTGCCGCCCGCAAAGCTTGCCGCAACCTTCTTTTCTGCGTTGCGGAAGGCGCGGGAAGCCAACGGGCGGCATCAATCCTTATTCAAAATCGCAAAAACTTTTCAACCATTTTTAGAGAAAGAAGCACATCATGCAGTTGGGAATGATCGGCCTGGGACGTATGGGCGGCAACATGGCGAAGCGCATCGCGGCGGCAGGGCATGAGGTGGTCGGCTACGACCGCTCCCCCGAGTCGGACCGCACCGTGGCAAGCCTGAAGGAACTGGTGGCCGCGCTGAAGGCTCCGCGTCTGGTGTGGGTCATGGTGCCGGCCGGTGAAGCGACCGACAGCACCATCAACGAGCTTGCCGAGCTTCTTCAGCCGGGCGATATGATCATCGACGGCGGCAACTCCCGTTACACCGACGACGCACGCCACGCGGCCGAACTGGAGCCGAAGGGCATCCATTTCATGGATTGCGGCGTCTCCGGCGGCGTGTGGGGCATCGACCGCGGCTACGCGCTCATGGTCGGCGGAAACAAGGACGATTTCGAAACCGCACGTCCGATTTTCGAGGCACTTAAGCCGGAAGGCGATTCCGGACTGGTGCTGGCCGGCCCGGTGGGCGGCGGCCACTTCGCCAAGATGGTGCACAACGGCATCGAATACGGCATGATGCAGGCCTTCGGCGAAGGCTTCGCCACCATGGTGAAGTCCGATCTCGTTGAGGATCCGGCGGCCGTGATGAGCTCCTGGAGGGACGGTTCCGTGGTGCAGTCCTGGCTGCTCGACCTGCTGGCCATCGCCTTCAAGTCCGACCCGACGCTCAAGTCCATGCCGCCGGTCGCCAACGAGTCCGGCGAGGCGAAGTGGATGATCGAGGCGGCTCTCGAACTCGGCGTGCCGACCCCGGCCACCGCGGCCGCACTGTACGCACGTCAGACCTCGCGCGGCGGCGCCGACGACATTCTGCGCGTCGTGTCCACCATGCGCGCCCAGTTCGGCGGCCACGTCACCAAGATCGACGAGATCGCCACCCACTGACGGATTCACGCATTAACCGATTCAGATTCCTTCCTTCCCCATAACAGACTTCGCCCGGAGCTGGACCCCACCAGCTCCGGGCGAACCTGTATCAACGCACACGGTCCCGTCAGACAGTCGGCTTGCCGCCCCACAATCCTGCACTATCTCGCTTATAGATGGCGGATTTTCCAAATCGCCCCACGGTATCTCGCTTATAGATGGCGGGGTCCTACAGCAAAAAGCCGGTTAGGGGGCAATATCCATACCCTCCAACCGGCTTTTCCCCGCATCATCCGCCATCCATAAGCGAGATGGCATCAGGCACGAGAGCGAATCCGCCATCTATAAGCGGAATATAGGCGAAATACGCGAGCGGCTCAGCGGCCGTAC
>ENA-OQKX01000300-OQKX01000300.1-human-gut-metagenome-genome-assembly--contig:-NODE-300-length-10870-cov-2.927674_pt1 | contig 10870 bp, 10 predicted proteins | sample MGYA00242654_ERZ504810 | MGnify/ENA primary metagenome ERZ504810 (study PRJEB26092, sample SAMD00036378) | human gut metagenome | host: Homo sapiens | study: EMG produced TPA metagenomics assembly of... | reverse complement strand
CGCGAACGAATGGTCGACCCGCCGCTACCTCGACATGTCCCGGTTCGATGACAACCTCGTGGAAGCGAACTGATCATCGCTCCATGGACGGCCATGATCCAAAGTGCGCAACTTTTCGGGCACTACCTCGGGCATGGCTGCGCGTCCTGCTTTCCAATTGCGATTCTTTGTTTGGCGACTGAAAATCGTACACAGGACGCGGGCCATGCCCGCTTCAACATCTCAACGAAGAACAAAACCGAAAGTGCGCAGGAATTCGGACGTTATCTCTCACTGGATTTAAGTTAGATTTATTCCAAATTAAATCATATTATAGGATGAAAATAGTGCCGGCAAAATCCGAATGAAAAAATGTTATGCGATAGCTCACGCTCAAATCTTAATCGAAAAGACGGTGGTAGGCACCCGTCCGTTCATTTCATGCTAGCGCCATTTTAAGGAATTGCTCGGATGTTGCACGCAGTTCATTGAGCCGTGCAACATCTAGCTTAGACACAAACGGCTTAATTCTCGTTCCGCCTTCGAAATCGGGCGGCAACAAATGCTCTTCCGACAATCCAAGCTTGGTGAGAAGCGTCTTCATGCGAGAGCTGCTCTTCTCGGTTCCGAATGTGAGGAAAGGCTTTCCATAAAGAATAGAGAACACCGTGGCATGAAATGAGTTAGATACTACGCACGCGGCCTTGTCGATTAACGTAAGGAAGTCAGCAGGACCAATCCCCCACACGTTGATGGAATGCGCTTTATAATGAATTGGGTTCCTCGAGTAGTAAACGATGGTCAGGTTTCGTTCTGCCGCGAGCTCATCAATGTATTTCACCATGTCTTTATTCGGCCACAGCGTATATGCAAAAATATACTTGCCTTTTTTGAGCTTCTTCGGAAGTTCAGGTGCTTGAATATGCCGATAGTCCTTCAAATCAAGCAAAAGCGTCGGATCAAGCGTTTCGACGATGGATTTATCCGTCAAGTCTTGGAATTGCCCAGCAACGGAAATCTCACGCACGGATACCGAGTCAAAACGATTTAGCCAACCGGAAATCCTCTTCTTATCTTTTGCGGTGAAATTCTTTTCTTCAAATCTAGCATGCGACATACTTGGCGCATACGCGATTTTCTTGGTGCTATCAGGCGCAAATGAAAGGAAGAACGGCGGAACAGGACCAAGGGTACAATCGAGATTCCAGATTTGATCACTTCCACAATAAACGCATCAAAGTCTTTCAAATCCTGAGCCATCTGCAGGTCTGTGTCGACGCCTTCGTAAGTATGATTAGTCAGATTAAAATGCTTGTGCCAAAAAGTCTGGAAACTGTTGCGTCTACGCAGATTACCCGGGAGGAACAGCAAATCCACGGCAAACGATTTGATACCATATTTCCGGAAAATCCAGTAATTCCGGAAATCCTCACTACGATAATCGATAACGTGCACATCATGCCCGAGATCAGTGAGATACTTCTTCAACGCATAAGTTTGCAGAGCGGAACCAAAATTATACGCGCAATGGAAAGTAATTGTTCCGATTTTCATTTTGTTCATCTCCTCAAATCTTTGTTTCCCCAACATGTTTTCCGTGCTTATTTCCTGAACCCTTGCCTTTGACTGCAACGGACAGGGTTTTCACGGACGGATAGATATCTATGGCAGACACCACGAGCACAGCCAAGAACAGCACAGCCGATACCAGCATATATGCAGTCGGGTGCCATGCCAATACACATGTTTGGACAGATACCAGCAGAATATTTACCAGCATAAGTGGCCAGTTCACGTCGATCTTGACAATCTGATTGGCCATAACCACACGTATGACGTACATGACCAAATTACTGCCAACCATAGCCCATGCAGCACCTTGTAGACCCATAACATGAATGAGAAGCCAAGTTAGCACGATGACCACGATCGCCGCTGCAGCTGTAGATGTCATCAAGTGCCGAGTCTTCATACTCGCAGTGAATACCGTCCCATAAAATCCCGCAAATACATTAAACAAAAACGCCAGAATAAGAATTGGTATGATAGGCCATGAATCATAGAATTTTTTCTGCAACAGCAATGAAGCGAGCCAAGGAGTCAGCAGCATGAGTCCCGATGCCGCAAGAAAGCAGAATGTACGGAATACAGCGAACACGTTGCTGTAGAATTTGCCAGTATCCGTTTTCTTGAACTCCTGGAATGCGGACAAACTCCATGCCTGCCAGAACGTGGACGAAACCATGTTCATTACGTTAGGTATCTTACTGGCCGCAGCGAATAAGCCAGATGCTCCGATACCAAGCATGCTGGTAATGAAAAAACCTGTTTACACTCGTGCCGACCCACCAAAAAATGGCATTCGGCATCAACGGCACGGAATACAGCAGCATCTTTTTAAGGATCCGCCGATCACGCTCTTTGCTTGGAAAGGCCACATATTTCCAAGAACCTCCGAATATGAGATACAGAACGACCGCGACCAATCCTCCGAAGATCAAGGAAACGAAGTATCCCTCAACCTTCCAGCCGAGCAATCCGATAAGCAGGCCGGCCGAAGATGCGGATGCAAGGGACGATGCAATGGATGCCCAGGTGATGAGCTTTATCTGGTTTAAACCGCGAGCTACATTCGCCAAATATGCGTTGAATGCGGACGAGACAAAATATGCCAGATAAAGCCATTCATAGTTTCCAAGACCGCCAAATATCGGCAAATTTAGCAGTGGAAGCAACAGAAGCATGAGCAGACAGCCGAACAGTGTGACCCAGAATCCGACAGATATGTATTGCTTCTTATCGTTCGGATCATCAATGATATACCGCGTTGTGGCATCGCCGATGGACAAGGTCAGGACCGGTGTAATCAAGCCAGCCACGGTCAATGACATGTCCGTCACACCATACTGCGCCGTCGTAAGGAAATAGGTATACAACGGTACCAGTAAGAACGTGATCAGTTTCGTCGATACGGTATTCAGCGTAAACAGGCCGATATTTACCAGCAGATTTTTGTACTTACCCAAAAAGCCATTTCCTTTCGTGAATCAATTAATGTCTAATGGCTTTCAGTGAATCAATCACTGTTTTCGGCAGTATCGTTTTGGCTATTTTTTTAATCCTTGTTTTTGAATCGACACGATCATCAATGGAATCGATGAAATCCCTTGCATTTCTTTCGTCCTCTTCACGCGTAAAACATTCGAACAAAATAGGCTTCTTTGCATCCTGCGATACAAAGCGCTCTTTAATAGCATTGAATTCGTCTTTCGAAGATGCACATAAGTACTCGAATCCAAGAGACTCCGCCCACGCACGCGCTGACGAGTGTTTCTTATCAATGCCATTTGCGGAGATGTTATGTCCAGCCGCTGCAATAAACGAATCAGCGGGTTTACCAATCCGGCTACCTACGTGATTGGACAATTTAAAGGTCATTCCAAGGTTATTATTAATTAGAAGTATACGAACATTCGAACCGATTTCTCTGCATCCCAATGAATTCATATCATAGAAGAAAGCTAAATCTCCTGTGATGCAGAAACAAAGTTTATTTGTGGCAAAGCTTGCTCCGATTAATGTCGACATGCATCCATCAATACCGAATCCACCAACATTCGCACTCGAATGGATGTCCTTTGACATTGGGAAATAATCCCAACTGGACAACGAGCTCAAAATTGCTGGATGAACAACCGACCCATCAGGAATCATAGGAGATAGCTGCTGCGCTATCCAGATATTTGAGAACGGGAATTCCGGCATATTCTTTCGGAGTTGAGCATCATATTTACGCCATAAAGAGCGGTACTCTGATTCGACAGATTCATCCCCAATATAGTGAGAAAGGAAAAATTCAATTGTGCATTGAAATACATTTTCGAGTTTAGCAAAATGCTGACGGAACTCTCCATCTGGAGATACTCTCCAAACAGGGCAATGAGTTCCAGTCAGGAAGCCCATGGTATTGTAATCCCCCGTCATCTCACCTAAATGTATAACAAGGTCGGGGTTAAATGCAGAGCGCGCAGGATTATCTTGCAATTGAATGCAAGAAAGTGCTGAACCAAATGAGAACTTACCACGATAACCGCTTGAGACGTCAGAAAAGACTACTGCGTTGTGCGTTTCAATAAAATGTTCTAATGCTTCAGACTCCGCAGCGCTGAAAGTACGATGAGCTCCAAGAAGCACAGCAATCTTACTCTTTGAGGATAACTCCGGCCATTCATCAACTCCTTCCGGAAGGAATCGATTAATTTTTTGAACCTCCGGCAGCGAGGAAGCGCCAAATGTGTAGTTACCATCAGTGATAAGCTGCACTACTACTGGGCCACCGCCATCCCGAGTAAGCTCAGATAAAGCGATATTGATACGCAGTTCCTCATCCTTGGCCATTCTCTCGTTCTCAATCATCTCAAAGAGAAGTGTGATAACGAGCAATATCATTTGGAATAACCGAGCGATCAAGAATTTGCGTAGACAGATTGCCGATGTCCTCAGTGAAATGCATAGAAGTGAGAGCAAGAACAGGAAGTTTACGATAAAAAGCTTCCGTCAGACCTGGCATATAGTCACGAGAGGCTGTGGCACCTGTGCATGAAAGTACGACCGGCTCTCCTGATTCTCCGGCAAGACCACAAGCCATATATGCTGCAGAGCGCTCGTCAAAAGCAGAAAGTACTCTGAAAAAAGAGTCGTTTTGCACACTATACACAAATGGAACATTCGTGGTACCCGGAGATGCAATCACATTCCTGATTCCGTATTTCTTCAACAAAGCAATAACCAACTGCACATTACGCGCATCAGAATATTTTGCCATAAAACCTCCATTTTTTAATTCGTTCCAAATAACTTATGTCAGATAATATCTAATATAGGCATATGCAAACTCATATCTACTTAGATAGATTCAACATTTCTTTATAAAATGTTTAATGCCATGTTTGATATTATGTACACTGTCTAATGCGTAAACCTTCAATAATATAAACTGGATTCTGTTAGACAGACTGAGATTCTGATAAGCACGCATCGAACAAGTCTCTAGCACCTTTCTCCGTATCGAATGGCGTAAATTACTTTTTTCCTTTGACGCCGGACAATCAATCAAGAGAGTATATATATACAGATATAAACGCACAATATGTGCATCAAATCTAATGGAGGAACCTTCCGAATGCGCTATTCGCTGAATCTCGGACAACGATTTGAAAGCACTATCAACCGTTGCGAGCGAGGTCCTTTTAGAAAGAGACCCTTCAGTAATGCGATATCTGTAACAAGGCTTGCTCACATAAGCAACACGGCTGCATTGTCGCAGAATCTTATTCAAAAAGAGAGCATCTTCAAGAAGAGCAAACCCCTGAGGATACAAAATATGCAAATCAACAAGAAACTGTCGATCATACATAAAAGCCCAGGAAAAATAACCTATATGCTCAGCATAAATATACTCAACGCACTCATGCCCAGTACTTGTTTTTACATCCGGAAAAGAATACTCGACCGGCCTTTCCCCTATGGAGCCATCTGGGAATAACGTCTCAAAATTGAAAGACACCATCTGAGCTTTATTTCGTTCAGCCGTTTCAACCAGCAAAGACACGGAATCAGGCAAATATGCATCATCCGAGTCAAGGAGTAAAACATACTTCCCGTGCGCTTTGCTAATCCCAAAATTTCTCGCCGCAGAAACACCCTCATTATCTTTAGAGAAAACAAGCACTGAGGGAAAGCGTTTCTGCATATTCATCAAAATAGACAGAGTCGAATCTGATGAACCATCATTTACGACAATTATCTCTAAATTTTGATAGTTCTGCTTCAGAACACTTAGAACACATTCTTCAATATATTTTTCCGCATTATATGCAGGAATAATGACTGAGACTTGAGGAACACTTTTTGTTAGCATTACATATTCCTTACTTCAATAGAGATATGAGAAGAACATTATTCATATAAGTTCCAAGATGCCGAGCAAAAAGCTTACCGATGATGATTAGCTAGCTTAGAGAATAGATTCTTAAAAGCATCGTCCATGTCCTCAAACTTAAACTCTGTAATTAACCTAGACAGCACCTCTCCAGTACGATGTCCCACATAAAAGGCAAGACGATGGGTCAATTGATCCCTGTATCTTTCTTTCGGCTCTCGCCATGAAGCGGTATATTGATGAATACTATATGTATTCTTCTTAATATGAAACCCTCCTATACCGTAAAGCGGGTTGAAGCAATCGGAGGGCAATATCGTCCATTTTCCAATGGACTGCTTCTCATCCTTTTTTTGGAACCCTTTTTCCATTAGAAGCTGCGTAAACATTTCATTAACAGTATGCTTTGATCTGAAGTCATCAGAATCCACATACTCTAATGCATCGTATTTTGAAAGCACTTCTCCAGCCAAAGAATCATGCTTTTTGCACGACAGAAAAAGTCCGCTATTAACAGTGCATGTGCTCTTTTCGATTGCAGAAATACACTTATAGGAAGCAACAAGACCTCTTATATCTTTAATTAGCTCACTTCCAAGATCCATATAAATTCCACCGTAGTTATATACAGCCCAGAATCTGACGTAATCACTTACGAAAGCCATCCTCCCTGATTCATAAGCCGCTTTTGTAAACGGATGGTCATTTACATTGAAATTATCTTCATTCCAGCATTTGATTTCATATCCAGGAGCATACTTCTTCCATGTCTCAATTACATCTAAGGCATGCTGCGAAAGCTTGTTCCGTCCAAACCAGCAATAGTGTATAATTTTTTCCACGATTACCTCATCAAAAATCCTAGTAGGGAAGCTTTTTGCATTACAGGTTTATTATTAACACTTATCAAACAATAAAATTAATTCTGCGAACATCTGAACATTTTTTATTGTTTGAAAATTTTTCCCAAAAAAGTCTCTTGATGATTAGAAGATGTCTTAAACTGTTGTTTCCAAGTCAACTTGAAAAGATCGGTGTCTTTTGTCAACGCTTTCCATTTCAACGCATCATATGGCTCATCAAGCACCTTAAATAATTCATCACACATCGGATTATTTGGCTTAATCTGTTTAAAAGCTTGATCTATGTATGAGTCATGTCTCTGAGCAAGAACGATGAGATAATCAGTCAACAAATAATCTACAAGGAATTGCTCTTCTTCCCAATACTTGAGGAAGTAATCACGAATTGTGGCGAATACACGTCTATGCTCATTATCACAGCCTAATGAATAATTAGCAAACATGCCTCCCGCGACTGATGCATGGAAATAGTCGGGTCTTTTAATAGAAAACAGAGGAGCAGAGTATAAAGATTTATCTAGCGAACCTGCACAGAAAAAAGTGGCATCCAACCACAAGCCACCATATCGTGAAAGAAGCTCTAGCCGAAGAAAATCCGAAATATGCGTCTTAGATAGACTTCCTTCGTTATATCGTCTCCGAATACACTGGGGAAAAGAAACATATTCCCGCACATTCTTGTCAGTAATTATAATTACTTCCCGATTTCCTGCATTACGCCGAACAGAGTCAACGCAGGCCTTTACGATTTCCGGAGCATTATCCAGCCCCTGCCACCAGCACATCCAGATTTTATTCTTTAACGCCAGATCAACCTCTGGAAGAGGTGCCCGGTAGTCGTATGCAGCATAAAAATCACCGAACTTGTTCTCAAGATACTTGAGAACCGTTTCGTGCTTACGAAGCAACCGCTTCTTGACCGCGTCCGATTCCTTATATCCATTGTGATTCATTACCTGAATGTCTAATTTCGCACGAAAAGTATTAATTGCTTCAGGCCACGAAGTCACTTCAGCAATTTTTTTCGTTGCATACATTTCTTCTGAGGCTCGATGAACAATCCGGCCAAGATTATTATGTTTCTTCGTCATCACTAAATCACCCTCTCGTATAAATCAATCAATGTCAATGCATACTTATTTTGCAGACATCTTGCATTGACATATTCACGGCAGAACCGCTGCATGGATGAATAGCTCGAGGCACTAACTGCAGAACATTTGCGCATACTGTTCAGCAAATCCACAGCATCCCCCGATTCAAACGTGACCCCTGTCTTGCCTTCCTCCACCAATTCCGGAATGCCACCGATCCTGGCACCGATAATCGGGGTCTGGGCAGCCAAGGATTCCAAACCGGAATACGGCATGTTCTCACGCCATTCGGAGCTCAGCACGGTGAAGCGGGCATTGCCGACCTCTCGTTGCAGATCCTCGCCGCTCTTGTATCCCAGCAGATGAATACGCGAGACGGCCTGCGGACCAGCCGAGGCTATCAGCTGTTCAATGGCACCGCGTTCCGGTCCGTCACCCACAATGTGCAGATCCCATACATCAGGAATCACTTGGGCATCTTGATCATCGCTTTGCGCATTGGCACTCCCCTGAGCGAGCCCCGCAGCCTGCATAAATGCTTTCACCAAGGTGAGAACGCCCTTCTCCTTGGAAAGGCGACCGAAGAACAGGAAATACGGTCTTGCTCCGGCCTTCGTATCCTCGAATTTATGCGTATTCGCCACCCGGGCGCCCATCGCCATCTGCGAATCGGTCAGGAAGTTCTGCATCGCGACGGTTTTGCCGGCAAAGCCTCCCTCATCGAGCTTACTCTTCATGAATTTCGAAGGCGCGATAATCAGATCGATTTTGTCATATGAATGGTGGAATTTCAGGAATTCCGCTTCCATGGTGGCCAAGGCGCTCTTCGCGCGGGACCCCTTCACGCATATGTTTTTGGTGGCGTGCATGAAATGCCTGTCCAAGCAGGCATCGCAGACCTCTCCCCTGCCGTTCACCATGGTGTAGGCCGGGCACAGCAGAATATAATCGTGCGCCGTGTATACCACCGGTACATGGTGCTTCTTCAGATACGGAGCATCCAGAATCGACAGCGTGAGCTGACGATGCACATTATTCATATGGATGATGTCGGGCTTGAACTCCTCCAGCAATGCCTCGAACTTACGCTTCGCCTCGAACGAGTAAATCAGCGTGGAGGCTTCCTGCACCTTCTTGAATGCGGAGATCTCCCCCACATAATCCTTTTCAGAGACAAAATACTTGCTCCAACGACTTGGTTCGTTATTGGGATGCTTCATGGAGAAGAACGCCACCTCATGGCCAAGCGCCTTCAAGCCTTCGGCCAAGGCAAAGAAATATGTTTCGGCGCCGCCCTTGCGGTAGAAGTACTTGTTGACCAGCAGAATGCGCATCATTCACCGACCTTCTCGCCCTTGTACAAAGCCAGAGTCTGATCCACTACCGAGTCCCAGCTGTATTTGCCGGTAATGAAATCAGCGGCCTCATTCTTATACTTCTGGACTTTCTGAGGATGTTGGATTAGTTCATTCAATGCCTTGTACAACGCATCCGCGGAACCATGCGCGAAGGAGGCAGCCTTATCCTCCACCACTTCCGTACATTCGGCGATATCCGAAGTCAGGCAGCAATTGCCATAGCTCATCGCCTCGAGCAGACTCATGGGCATACCCTCAAGATCACTCGGCAGCACATAGATATACGCGTTGCTATACAACTCCTGCAGCATACGCCCCTGTACAAAGCCGGTCAGTATGATACGCGGGTCCTGCGCCGCCATCTGTTTAACCTGCTCATAGTATTCCGTTGAATCGGAAGACCCACCAGCAATAACCAGCTTCTTATCCGTATCGAGCTTGCCGAACGCGTCGATCAGATAGTGCACGCCTTTTTCTGGAACGATACGACCAAGGAACAGAATGTAATCATCCTTGCGCAAACCATATTCACTGGTGATCTCCTGTGCCGTAACCAGCTGTTTGCGTTCTATGCCGTTAGGGATGAATCTGGTATCGCGCCCATATGTTTTCGTGAAGTATTCCTGCATGTTTCGGCTGAGCACAATAACCTCGTCCGCGCACCTGGCCGCAGTACGTTCGCCGAACTTCAAATACGTGGAAGCGAACCTACCCCACTTGGCACGCTGCCAGTCGAGGCCATGGATGGTGGCAACGGTGCGGATTCCCGCCCAATGCGCCAGTCGGAGCATCACGCACGGACCTTCGGCATGGTAGTGAATCACGTCGGGCTTCGCTGCAATCGCCTTCAACGTGGCGAAGAAGGAGGAAGACAGCGCAGCCATGCCTTTGGCATCAATCGTGGTCACGGGAACGACTTGAACACCCTGATATGAGAATGGCTTGTCTGAAGCATTGACGGTATTATCGAATTCAGCTCCGGCCACATTATGGCCCTTGCGATTGTATACTACAACCCCGATTACCCCCCGTGCCGACATACGCGAAGACAGCTCATCGACCACAATTTCAACACCGCCCTCACGAGAAGGTATACGCTTATGCCCGATAAATGTCAATTCTCATGTCTTGAACAAGCTCCATAAATCTATCGCGCAAGACCTTCTTTAAAAGAAGCGAAGTAGGAATAACCAATATGAAAGCGCTTATCAACATTGCCAAACACAGGTAACCCCCTCATCTGCACATACATCTTTTGTATTCTTTCATTGCCTATAGACGGGGGCATTGTTGACGACAGTTGGTGCAATAGCAGTGATGCAGTAACACTGCAATGACGCAATAACTCTAAACTCTAAAAATAAATTTTGCACTATCAGCTGAAATAGTGAATGACGTCAGAACCACTTGAGGGACAACAACGAAAAAATTTTCGTTGTTGTCCCTCAAGAACTAGAGATTCTCCAATTAGCAGCATTCTGCAGGCGGAATATAATCTCAATAGTTTATTTGTTGGTTGCCGCGCAGTTTGGTGTGACGTCGGTGATCATCTGACCGCCGGCCACGGCGACACTGTCACCGCTCACCCGGTAGTCCTTGCCCTGCCCGCCGTTGTTGTCCCAGACGGAACCGCCA
>ENA-OQKX01000299-OQKX01000299.1-human-gut-metagenome-genome-assembly--contig:-NODE-299-length-10889-cov-5.026854_pt1 | contig 10889 bp, 12 predicted proteins | sample MGYA00242654_ERZ504810 | MGnify/ENA primary metagenome ERZ504810 (study PRJEB26092, sample SAMD00036378) | human gut metagenome | host: Homo sapiens | study: EMG produced TPA metagenomics assembly of... | reverse complement strand
GATATGCTTTTCCCTTGCCTTTGCAATGTCAATATACAGCTTTCGTACACAACGGTCTATAATGGATTTATGGCGGCTGTTTAGATTATCCCCGTAACACTGTTCACACAGCCCCAGCATAAATTCCAATGGTTTTCCGGTTTCTGCATCTTTTTTCAAAAGACTCAGGGAAACTTTCTGTCGCTGATTGGTAAGTTCCATTGTTACATAATCCACTGCTACTTCCTGTCCCTTATATGCAATTTCAAATTCTTTTGCTTCCGGGTCAAGCACGCAGTTCTGACCTGCTTTTTCTTCCACTACATAGTATTTTCCGATAGGAAGATTATTCAGGACTGCCTTTCCTTCTTTATCTGTCACCATACGGGCTACCAGGGCATCTTTTTCATATTTTACAATGCGGTTTCCTGCTTCGTCTTTCTGTCCGTCCGGGGTATAAATGGTTTCCTTTGCATGAATGGCAAATTCTGCACCTTCCATATTTCCCTCTTCATAGTCAAATTCATAACCTTTCTCTTTTTCCATGACCTCTTCCCCAGTGAAGAAACTGCTTACCTGATTTACGAAACCTGCTACACCGTTTTTCATCTTTGTCAGGAACTTTTCTTCTACTTTAGAAGCACCAGAAAGTTTTTCTCCTTTTTTATGGATTGTAAGGCTTCCTACTGCTTCATCATTATACTGTTCAATGACAACAATAAATTTACCGGTTTCCTCCTCTACCTGGTGTACGGTATCAGAATCTACGGTAATAGTGATCGGCGCTTTCTTTGCCTCCTGGTATGTTCCTCCGTCTGCAACTTCATTCAGCGGAACTTCCTTCCCGTCTTTTAAGAGGGCATTTTCAAATCCTACCTGTACATAATTTTCCGGTGCTTCCACTTCTTCAATCCGGTAAGTGCCACATTTTAACTGCTCCGGTGTAATCAGGTATCCCTCTTCGTTGGTCCTGAACACAGATACCACTTCTTTTTTTGGATATCTTACGATCATTTCCACATATTTTTCTGCTTCCACATCATAAATCTTATAAGCTGCACTGTTATCCAGCACCGGCTTCTGCGTCTGGGCATCTTTTTTCACAATCTTGAAGTAATACTGCAAAGGACGGTCATCAAACACACGCCATACCTGGGGTTCCCGGCTGTCTTCCGAAATCTGTACAATAAATGGACGAATCCCTTTTAAATTTTCCGGAACCGTAGACTCAAACACCACATAGGTTCCATAAGGAAGTTCTGGACTCTTTAAATATCCTTTCTTATCCGTAAACAGCTCTGGTACCGTAATCTTTTTACCATTCTCCCAATAAGAAGCGGTTTCGTCTTTGCTGTAATCATAGGTGATAAAATCTTCCGGGGTATAATAAGAACCATTTCCCGGCTTCAAACTTCCGTCTTTTACACCAGACAGCTCACTGATGAGGAATACCTTAAATCCAGCTCCTTCTACCAGTTCTGTTTCTGTCTGCTCCCCGTCTTCTGAGATCTTGATAAGCTGAAAGGCCTGTTTCTTTACAGTTTCCTTTACAGTCACCTCCCGGTGTACAATCTGTACTTCCTGTCCCTCATACGAAACCTCTACGGGATACTCTGTTTCATCTAACAGATACCCTTCTGCCGGCTCTATTTCTTTTACGAAATAATTTCCAAGATACAGGTTTTTGAAATCTACGGTTCCTTCACTGGAAATCGTACCCTGCGCTACAAGTTCCCCTTTTTTATGGACAATCCCATCTTTCTTATTTGGGTGTTCAATATCTTCCGTAGCATATAACCCATATTTTGCCCCTACTAAGGTTGCGTCACCCTGAGAAATAAATCCCTGGGAATCCTGGTCAATCTTACTTACATGAACTTCTCCCCGTACTTCCTCATTTTTAAAATCATGGGAAAAAGTATATGTGTAGGTACTGTCGTCTTTATATTCATAGAAGAAACGATACACCTCATCTGTCATATAATACTTATCTGGTGCCTGGATTTCCCTCACGCTGTAATGGAAATTCAAAGGAATATCTGCATGGAACACAGCCGTTCCTTCCCTGTCGGAAACAGCACGTTCCACCAGGCTTCCTTTTTCTACAAGGACCTTTCCGTCTGCTGCCGTCAGGTCTTCTTCTACATACAAGCCAAACGTCGCACCTTCCAGGGTAACATCATCATGTTTCGATTTTTTCACTACATTTACGGAAATCTCCGGTCTTGCATTGGTAAAAACGGTTTCCCCCTGGGATAGCTCTACATTCTGTCCTGCATAGGACAAGGTTACAAACTGGGTACGTTCCTGTTCTGTTTTCCCAATCACCAGATTTTCCGGTGCTTTCTGTTCTACAACCTTATATTTTCCAAGATACAATTCTTTGGAAACAGCGCTTCCATCTTCCCCTGTTGTCAGACTTTCTACCAGATCCCCTGCTTTATGCACCTTCGTCACTTTATCCTGGCTGTAAATATCCTCTGCCGCATAAATGTTATATTCTGCCCCTGCAAAGTCCGCATTTCCATATACAAAAGTCAGGTTTCCCTCTTCTCCGGTTACTCCGGTCAGAACCTCACCTTTTTTACGGATTGTGATTTTTCCTTTCTGTTCCTCATTCGTCACTGCAACAGAAGTTGTTTTTCCTGTTTCCAGCTTCACGTTAAAAGACTCTGTATTCAGCTTATATCCTTCTGGAACAGAAATTTCTTTTAAATATACCGTATCCTGGGTTTTCGGAATTTCCACCTCAGAAGTACCGTTGCTGTCTGTGGCCGGCATCTGTACAAGAAGGTTTTTACATGCACTGTCTGAATAAATACCAAAAACAGCGCCGGACAGATTTACTTTACTGTTCTTATCTTTTTTTGTTACCTTTACCCTTGCCAGGTCCAGCCACTTCACCGTAAATTCCACAGAAGCACTTTCTTCTTCAAAAAATGCCCCATACCCAATATCCTGAGAACCAGAACCCGTAGACAATACTAAGGTCTTCCACTGAGTTCCCATTTGTCCTTTCAGCTTACCACTGTTCCATGTACCAGTTACAGTTTTGGGAGCACTGAAATAGAATGTGGTATTCCCATTGATCTTTACGGTTCCTGTCTGTTTTGTACTTCCACTGTGATAAGTCACATGCTCTGGCATTTTTAAAGTAATATAGTTTCTATGGTCACCTTTTAAAGTAAATTCTCCGGTACGCTGTTCCTTTCCACTTTCATAAGCCTTTGCTTCCTTTGGGGACAATGTGATTGCTGCTGTCGGAGGTGCTTCCAGGCTGTAAATATGCTGGATATATCCCCACACACCGCTTGCCTTAATATCTTCAAAGGTACAGCCATAAAAACCGTCCATGCCACAATAAGAATAAGCGGCAGCTAAATGCGTAAAAATATACTTTGTCTTCCAGTCAAAAGAGGGCATATACTCCCCAGTAATGTCCCCGGGACCGCCATATCCATAATAAAGGACTTTCTGTAATTCCGGGTTGCTTTCAAATTCATTGGCTACATAATCCGAGGTCGGCGGGGAAGCCTTCATAGACTCCAGACAATATGCCACATGGCCATTTACGGTGAAATAGGAAGTAGAATAGTTCCCCACGTTAGAAGGGTATGGGATTTTCTCTCCCTGTACCAGATGTACATTGCTTCCTTTTTGCTGCTCCATTGCTGCCGGAACAACCGATAAGAACATTCCCTTATCCTCTTTTGGTGTCAGATCAATCAACTCTGCCCCTGCATCTGGCATTTCCGGTTCTTCCGTCAGTACCTCCGGTATCTCCGGGTCAGGGTCCGCCTCACCGTCCTCACCGGAGCCATCTTCGGTATGCTGGCTTACTTCTCCCTGGGGTTCCTGTGTACTGTTTTCCCTTGCTTCTACCACAATTCTTCTCATAATCTGATAGGAAGGGTTTCCGCTTAACGGATCAACACGATAAAATGCCTGGTAAGAACCTGGGGTATTGAAATCAAAAGAATTGCCGGAGTCCCCTTCTGCTTTCAGAAACGTTACCTTTACTTTTTCATCATTTTTCTGAAAACCCCTGTAATCTGTTTCCAAGTCAAAGGACTCTCCTGCTTTTATGGTAAGGTCCTCTGCATACACCAGTTCTTCTTCTGTTAGTTGCTCCTTTACCTCTTCCAACTCCGGTAATGTTTCTGAAGCAGCCTCCTCCTGTTTTACTTCCTGTATCTGTGCATGTTCCTCAGACTGTTCAGAAGCCAGTGCGGTGATCCCTGTATTGAGTAACGTAGAACAACTAAGAAGAAGTGCCAGCGTCCCAGCCAGCAGCCTTTTCTTTTTTCCTTTCATCATAGCTTTGCTCCTTTTCATTTTTTCGTCAAAAAAAGCAGGCCACACAAGCCTGCTTTCCATTTTCTATCTTCTTTTTTCTATCTTTTGTATACGGTCTGTCCCGTATCCAATGCACCTGTCAATCCCCTTTCTATTCCCTGCTTCCTGCATGGAACACTGCCAAAACAAGCTGCAGAACCAGCAGAAACAAACATATCACCAGTTTCCCTGTCAGATACAGCAGTTTCCCCACTGCAATGAAAATCCCTTTTACAACTTCCCATACACTTCTTCCTACTGCCATATCTTTTTCCTCCTTATTCTTCAAATGCCCCATAAAATTCCGCAAACCGTAAATCTTTTTCCATACAGGCTTCTTCCTTTTCCCTGTTCTCTGCTATCGTTCCACCGTCAGAAAGTTCTCCCTGAACGGCCTTTTCCAGCACACCCCGCTTCTCAAAGGCTTCTTCCTGTGCCTTTGAAACCGCTTCTTTTACGATTTTACAAAATTGTTCTTTCTGGTTTTCCAGAAGGGTATTTAATAGTTTCATCTGCTGTACTTCTTCTTCCTGCTGTAGATACTTGGCAAAATAAACGATTGCTTCTGCTATAAAATCGTCTTTTGTCTTGAAAATATCTTTGTTATACTCCTTCAGATACCGATAAGCCTGATGATGTACCGGTCTGTTTTTATACAGCCGCAGTGAAGTTGTATATACTTTTTCCGTATCCATAAGTTTTCACTTCCTATCATGCTGTCCGCATTTTCCTCTGTTTTGCCCGGATAATACTTTTCACTGCCTCTTCACAGCCCCTTGCATTGGCATGTATATCCGTTACAAACTGTACATCTTTTCCCTCATTGGCTCCAAAATGCTCCACAATGGAAGAACCACCGCCCATAAACACCATTTTGGTCAGATCCAGATTATAATGGTTTGCCTGTATGATACCATAAATTTCCTCTGCGTAGGACTTCAAACAGTTTTTTATGACGTCCTGATACTGCTTCGGGCAGTCATAGCTTCCTGTTCTCATAAATGCTTCTGTAATGTATGCCGGTACCCCTGCCCCTGTTTTGGCAATGGCTTCCTCATTGACTTTTCCGATACAGTACAAAGCTGCCTTATCCGAAATCGAATACTTCCCGTCCGGCATTCCGTCAACAAACTCTACCAGGTCGGTAGTTCCTCCACCAATATCTACTAAAAGGCAATAGCCGGGAACTGCTTCTAAAAGCGTATGGATCACCACATGCCCCTGCATAAAAACAAACACATTTTCCAAAGACACATGATAATGTACTCCTTCATAACGGAAATGCAGTTCCTTTGTCTTTAACAGATATTTCTTAAAACTTTCTTTCTGCTGCTGAAATCTTCTAGGCGGAAGGGCAGCTCCCATTTTTACGGAAGCGTCTGTCAGTCCCCGGCAACGCATTTCCTGTGCCAGTGCTGCAAGGGTAAGAAGATAATAATTTTCATTCTCTGTCTTATCCACACACTCCTTTTCCGGTACTTTCCCTCCCACATAATAAAACTGGTTCTGGTATTCCAGAATATGTTCCAGGCTGTCCGGCCTTGCCTGTAAAGGCTGGATTGCTGCTGAAAATACAGTATTTGCAGTTTTCATGTTACGGTTTCCATGATCAATTCCAATAATCATTTTAGTTTCCACGTTCTTATCCTCCTGAAAGTTATAGTTTGTATTTTATCTTGTTCTCTTTGGTTCTTGACCTGTTTCTTTACTTTTCTTTATCTATCACATGAAGTTTTTCAAACAGTTCCCCCATCACAGCTTCCATTTCCTGAAACTTCATTTCATCTGGCATACACAGAAAAACAATCACTGCATCAGTCAGACGTTCCCCATTCTCTTTCCGGTAAAGTTCCGTATAGGAACCCCAACAACCGTCCTCACCCGCATAAAACTTTTTTGTCTTCTCATTTACTTTTATGAGGTATTCTTCGGTATCAACAAAAATTTTCCGAATGGATACTTTTTGTAGGTCGTATTTCATGCTGTCCATATAAACCGGAAGGTGTTCCTCTGGTGCAAAATAGACATACATTGTGCAATAGGTATCTCCCTCCGTCCCCATCTCCTGTAAGACAATCCCGGCTTCAAACATTTCCGGTGGAGCATAATCTACTACAAAATCCGAATCCTTACCCTGTGGAGATTTTTCAAAACGCCCTGAATCTCCAACCAGAAAATGTTTGGGGCACTGAATACGAAACCTTTCTTCCCTCATTCTGTATATTCCTCCATAATCTCACTAATATCTTTTTGAAATAACCGCTGAAGTCGGACAACTACATAGACATTGGGCTTTTGCTGTCCGTATTCAATCCTCTGATACGTCCGAAGACTGATACCCAAGACAGCCGCAAGTTCTATCTGTGTATATCCATGAGCTGTCCTGAATTTTCTTAATTTTGTTACTTTCTATCACGCTCCTTACGTCTGAGGGATAGCTTCCTGATAAGCAAACAGATTGGATATATAGCTGTTTGCTGTCAATGTGGCATTGTATAAAGCGGTAAGCAGCACTGCCCGGATATTATTGGCTTTCCTTGTACACTGCTTAATTGAGTCTATCACATACTCTACGGTAAACTTATCCAGCTTTTTATACATTCCCTGTACAATGCCAAGAGGTCGTTCTTCCTGATTTACCCTTATGGTCTTTGCATTGGACGTCAAAACATCTACTGCAAGCCCTACAATCTCATTGAGCAGTTTTCTGTCAAAAGGTCTGTCTATCCATATCGCATCATAATCAATCTGATCTTTGAACTGTTCTTCTGCTGCCTGATAGGATAAGATAGGATTATCTCTATACCCATTCCCTATTTCTGTTGTATTCTTTTGGGTACTTTCTGCTGTAGTCTTTGTAGTAATCTCTGTATTTGTCTGCCCGCTATCAGTCTGAGGTACCTCTTTGGGTATCCAGGGCTCTGTTTCCCTGTCGGGGTATGCTCCCTCTTTGAATGGTGACACCCTCTTCCTTTGGAAAGGGACAGCCCTCTCTTCTACAAAATGTATCTCTTCCTCTATGGCTGTATGGGAACTGATTTTCTCTGCTTTGGATTTCTCTCTTCTTTTTTCAAAGGAAACCGGATCTGCTCCTGTTTCTTCTGGATAAGTCAATTCTTTTAATCGGTCTACGATCAATTCCAGATACAAAACATTATTTACAACAATCCCATTCATGGAAATGGTTCTAAATACCCGTTTTACCACACCCAGCTTCTCTAAAAATACCACTGCATTTGTCGCTTCTTTCTTGGAAATCCCAAACTGTTCGCTGATCTGCTGGTAACTTCTCTGAAGAAAGTCTGACTTAAATTTCTTTCTTACCCCAATGACCTGTCCGGTTCCTTCATCTCTGATTTCTGTAGGCTTATACCAATACACAATATCTGCCAGTATAATAATCGCTGTCAGATTTGGCTTTCCGCTTTCTCTGATGATTGTCCGATACCACACCTGCGGAATGATATTTCCAGATATATTCAGTTTTGCATTTTCATCTACGATTTCATTTCCAGTGCTATAGATACCTCCATTCATTCGTTTATTCCTCACTTCCCTGCTTCTTTTCTTTTTCAAACAAAGCACTTATTTCTTCATCTGCTCTTTTGCCTGCCACCAGGCACGCATACCAGGAACTAAGGAAAATAGCTGTTACAACAATCATAATCACTTTTATCATCGCTCCGTCCTCCCAAGAAAAAAGGACCAAGCCAGCTAACAGAATCTTTTAACTAACCTAGTCCTTAACATATTTTTTTACAATGTATTGCAACCGAATGGTTTTTCACAAACTTGACCGCCTGTGAGAATGGATATAATTTTGACAGGACCAGTAGCAATAGGTTTCTATCTTTAAGAGCTCCTGCCTTCTCATTTCTACTATGAGAAATTCATTTCCCGGTCTATGAATTTTCTACCCTTTATGGTATAATAGAAAAAGACTAAATTGGCGTGAGCCCTTATTTTATAAGGAATCTGCTAACTTAGTCTTATTTTAACATGACCACCACTGCCGGATGGTCCCATAATAGCAACCATTTCTCCTTTCATAACTTGCAGATTCACATTCTGCAAAATCCGCATAGTTTCTCCTGCAGTTTTATAACTTTTTGAAATATGATTTGCATTTAATACATACATCGAAGTTCCTCCTGATAATAAATTTTAAATTTGATTATCAGAAGTATTTAATCATCCATCCGAACCGATAGACTGCAAAGGGTAACTCCCGGTCTGAAAGAAAACTCACCTTGTCCGAGGTCTTTAAAGCCATCATATACCCAGAGCACCATTATTTCTATTCCACCGAAACATATACACTCATAGAAATGCAAACATATACTTTCGCTTATATCGTTTTCACTATTTGACTTTTCCAAGCATTCCATCTGCTGTATGACTCTACTTTCCAAATCCCCTTCTGCATAATATCCACTCCAGATTTGGAAATTTAGCGACAAAAGTAAAATCAGCATGATGGAACTTAAAACCATAATAGCAGCAATTCTCTGTTTTTTTACTGAAATCATATGAATCAAACCCTATACTTCTGCTTTATCATCTGGAAGTTATCGCTTAATCTTTCAAATTAGTTAAATCCTCTAAATACATTTCTGTATGTCCACACTCTGGACAGACTGCAACTTTAACATCATCTATAGTTGTCGTTTTTTGTTTTTCATCTACATCTACAACGATCCCATAGCCACCGCCATTAACTTTAAGTCTTAAATCCGCTCTCATGACTGTTCCACACTTTTCGCATTTTCTCATTGCTGTCCTCCAAATATATGTTTCGCTTTCCTATTTTTCTTACTATATAATAGCAGACAAAATATTAACCACTGAATGATCTACCGTTCATACGATGCAATGATTTCCTTACTATCCGCTATTTTATAATCAAGCGTTTCCAAATTACCAATCAAATCAAATGTCATATCCGCATTAACTTGCAATTCATCTTCAATCTTAACTGCAGACGGCTCAACTTTTAGAAATACTGTTAATCCATAAGGCTTCGTTTCAGACTGTATCTGTATGCTATCATAAGAATATCCTTCCGGATACTCTTGCCCACTTACAATATTTATAACATTTGAAGAATCTCCTACATAATCTGTCTTATACTGCGATAAATCAGGAATTTCGTACAGTTTTTCTTTTTTTCCACACGCCGAAATCAACATTATTGACATGGCGATTAACATAATTGCAAGTACTTTTTTCTTCATAGAAACACCTCCCGAAAGCTTTATTCAACACTTTTCGATTTGAGTAAAAGGCCAAGGGACTTTAATGTCCCTTATGCTTTTCTCTTTTCTTTCGCTGTTTCAGTTCAAACATTCGCTGCTCTTCTGCCTCTTTTTTCTTGCGTCTTTTCTCTTTGCGTTCCTGCTTGTTCTGTTCCTGTTGTATTTCAACGCCTGTTGCGATTTTGTACCAATGCCTATTTCCAGCATCTGCTTCTTTGCTTCCCGCTGCATCCGTTTCGGATTTCTTTTGATATCCTTTACAACAGTTTCAACAACCGGACTGAATTTCAAACTGAAATAGCACTTTTGAATATATTCCTGTACTTCATAATCTTTTGGCTCTGCACCAAATGTTACCTTTGCCACAGATAGTTTACCATCTTCGATGCGTTCAAAGATTCCCACCCAAAACGGCTCTTCAAAAATACTGTCAGCTTTCCATTTACTTTGTCCATAAGAATCCCTCCTAAAAATGATTGAACAAAGAATGGACAACCCGGAGGGGCAGGTTACTTACCCTATTTATATAGGACGGCCGGGCTACCTACCGGCTCTGGCACATCAAAGATGCACGTTGCGTTTTTATCTTTGCTTTTATAATCAAGCCATATGGCACGATTAACTTAATTCTGAAACTTCTAAGTTACTTTTTATGCTAAATAGCGAAACCATCACCTTTTGAGAAAAGGTTTATACTCCACTTAGGGAGATATCATTTAACTCACCATTTAAAAATCAATATCGGTATACTTATTTTTCAACTTGTAAAATGCTATTATTACGCTTGTATAATATTGCATCATCCAATCATACCATATTTCTTTGCTATAATCGTTCTTTTGATCTGCACGATTATGGCGAATATTATAACCATTAACTATACCAAAAATCAACTTATCATGTTCATTTTTAGGAACTTCATACTCAGCATTTAAAGTATCTTTTACTTCTTCACGTTTCACTTTCCAAAATATCGGCAAGAATATTAATAGCTTTCTTTTTCTGTTCCAAATTGGCATCAAAACGATAATACATTTCTGTGGCTGTTGCTAATTGCTCATATACTGAATCGGGTAAATCAGAACCGTCATATTCTAACTGTTCACGCAACGCACCGTTAGGTATTTGCATTATAAATCCATTTGTCGGTTCAAAGATAATACTCCCTCTTTATATGCACGTAAGATATTATTAATTTGTTCAGTCAAAATTCTTCCTTTTGTGCTTTCATTTTCAAAACTGATCTATTTCATAGTTATAAAACTCAAATATGGTCGTAATAAAATCTCAAATCACTGAAAAACTAATGTCTGCTCATCA
>ENA-OQKX01000298-OQKX01000298.1-human-gut-metagenome-genome-assembly--contig:-NODE-298-length-10904-cov-2.603971_pt1 | contig 10904 bp, 10 predicted proteins | sample MGYA00242654_ERZ504810 | MGnify/ENA primary metagenome ERZ504810 (study PRJEB26092, sample SAMD00036378) | human gut metagenome | host: Homo sapiens | study: EMG produced TPA metagenomics assembly of... | reverse complement strand
GGTATTGATTGAATAATTTTTGGGAACTGCAAGAAGAAGTTGTTCTTTCTGGTAGATATAACGTTCAAAAATCTGGTTATCCAGAATACAGTTATCAATCACCAGATCTAACTTTCCGGCCTGGAGAAACTGGGATAGCTTTGCTGTACTTTCTTCTACAAGAGAAATTTGAACATGGGGGAATTTTTGGGAAAAATCAGCAATAAGGGGAGGCAGAATCCACGAAGAAAAAAAGTTAACTGCCACCTACATTAAGAGTTCCTGTTTTGAGATTTCCCAGATCCAGTAGGTAGTTTTCGAGATTATTTTCAATATCCATGACTTTTTCAACAGCCTGTATATAATGTTTTCCAACTTCAGTTAACTGCAAAGGTTTGGTACTTCGATCAAAAATAGGATAGCCAATACGGTTTTCCACACGTTTTACATTGGCGCTTAAAGAAGGCTGCGAAATGAAAAGAGCAGCAGCAGCTTTGGAAAAGCTTTTTTCCTTGTAGACCTCATAGATGTATTCCATTCCCTGAAACATATAAACTCCTCCGATATATAACTTAAACACTATATATTTTATAAAAATATATGTATTTGATTATATTATAGCAGAGATATATAATGAGGGCAAATACATGGGAGGGCGAATAACTATGAAAAAAACAGACTATCGTGTAGAAAGGGATTCTATTGGTGTAAAGGATATTCCGGAAGATGTATATTATGGAGTACAATCCTTACGTGCGGCTGAAAATTTCCACATTACGGGGCTGAATATGCATCCGGAAATTATTAACAGTCTTGCATACATAAAAAAAGCAGCAGCGATAACCAATTGTGAGGTGGGGCTTCTTGAGAAGAAAAAAGCACAGGCGATTGTCCAGGCATGTGATGAAATTGTTTCAGGAAAATTCCATAATGAATTTATTGTGGATCCTGTTCAGGGAGGAGCTGGCACATCTTTAAATATGAATGCCAATGAAGTAATTGCAAATCGCGCGATTGAGATACTGGGAGGAAAAAAGGGCGATTATACAATTATAAATCCTAACGATGATGTGAATTGTGGACAGTCTACCAATGACGTGATTCCTACTGCCGGTAAAATGACTTCTCTTCGTTTGTTGCAGAATCTGAAAAAACAGCTTCTTCGCCTCTATGATGCTCTTAATGAAAAAGCTACAGAGTTTGATCACATAATAAAAATGGGGCGTACACAGATGCAGGATGCAGTACCAATTCGTCTGGGACAGGAATTTAAGGCATATTCGGTAGCAATCATGCGTGATATCCACAGAATGGATAAAGCAATGGATGAAATGCGGACTCTTAATATGGGAGGTACTGCTATTGGAACAGGAATTAATGCAGATGAGGGCTATCTGAGAAGAATTGTTCCAAATCTCACTGAAATATCGGGAATGGACTTTATACAGGCTTTTGATCTGATTGATTCCACTCAGAATCTGGATCCATTTGTAGCTGTTTCCGGTGCTGTGAAAGCATGTGCGGTAACTCTTTCCAAAATGTCAAATGATCTCCGTCTGATGTCCTCCGGTCCACGTACTGGTTTTGGGGAGATTAATCTTCCGGCAAAACAGAATGGTTCCTCTATTATGCCAGGTAAAGTTAATCCGGTTATTCCTGAAGTAGTGAATCAGGTTGCTTTTAATATTATTGGTAATGATGTTACCATTACCATGGCTGCAGAGGCTGGTCAGCTGGAATTAAATGCGTTTGAGCCGATTATTTTCTATTGCATGTTTCAGTCTATCGATACTCTTGGCTATGCAGTCCAGACATTGGTAGATAATTGTATTGTAGGAATTACGGCAAATGAAGAAAGATGCCGTTATCTGGTAGAAAACAGTGTAGGTATTATCACTGCAATCAGCCCCCATCTTGGATATCAGAAGGCTGCGGATATTGCAAAAAAGGCAATTAAGACAGGCGAATCTGTAAGAAGTCTGATTCTGAAAGAAAAGCTTATGGACGAGGATGAACTTAATCGCATTCTGGATCCGATCCATATGACGGAACCTGGTATTTCCGGAAAAGATTATCTTATAAAAAAATAAAGAAAAAAACAGGCGGGAAAATCTTCCCGCCTGTAAAATCGTCTGGACACATATCATATATAAATATGATTTTTATATTTTTGAATTATTCGATTGATTTCAACCGGATTAGAACAGACCTGTGATCTTACCTGTCTCGTCTACGTCGATTCTCTCAGCAGCCGGAACTTTAGGAAGACCTGGCATTGTCATGATCTCGCCTGTAAGAGCTACGATGAATCCTGCACCAGCGGAAATCTTCAGGTTACGTACTGTAACTTCGAAGTCAGTAGAGCACCAGTTTAGTCTGGTCATCTGTTAAGCTGTACTGTGTCTTAGCTACACAGATCGGGCAGTTGCCAAAGCCAAGAGCTTCTAACTGTTTCGCCTGTTTCTGAGCGTTAGCTGTCAGAACTACTTTCTTACCGCCATATACTTTCTGAACGATCTGGTTCAGTTTGTCTTCGATAGAACCTTCCAGTTCATATGCATAGGAGAAGTCGTTTGGTTCTTCAACAAGACGGATAACTTCTTCTGCAAGTTTGATTCCGCCTTCGCCGCCTTTTGCCCATACTTCAGAAAGAGCAACGTTAACGCCCAGTTCTTTACATTTAGCTTCTACAAAGTCAAGCTCTGCTTTTGTATCTGTAGGGAATGCGTTGATAGCAACAACACATGGAAGTTTGTATACGTTTTTGATGTTGGAAACGTGTTTTAACAGGTTCGGGATACCTTTTTCAAGAGCTTCCAGGTTTTCATTGTTAAGGTCAGCTTTAGCAACGCCGCCGTTGTATTTCAGGGCACGTACTGTAGCTACGATTACAACTGCGCTTGGTTTTAAACCAGCCATACGGCATTTGATATCAAGGAATTTTTCAGCACCAAGGTCAGCACCGAAACCAGCTTCTGTGATTGCATAATCAGCAAGCTTCATAGCCATCTTTGTAGCTGTTACAGAGTTACATCCATGAGCGATGTTTGCGAATGGTCCGCCATGTACGATTGCAGGAACGTGTTCCAGAGTCTGTACAAGGTTTGGTTTCAGAGCATCTTTTAACAGGGCTGTCATAGCGCCTTCTGCGTGAAGGTCACCTGCTGTTACAGGTTTCTGCTCGGAAACTTTTCCGTATGTATATCCGATGATGATCTTGGATAATCTTTCTTTCAGGTCTTTGATGTCGCTTGCAAGACAGAGAACTGCCATGATTTCAGATGCAACTGTGATGTCGTATCCGTCTTCACGAGGCATACCGTTTGTCTTTCCGCCAAGACCATCTACTACGTTACGAAGCTGACGGTCGTTCATATCTACACATCTTCTCCATGTGATCTTACGTGGGTCGATGTTTAATGCATTGCCCTGGAAGATATGGTTATCGATCATAGCTGCCAGTAAGTTGTTAGCTGCGCCAATGGCATGGAAGTCACCTGTGAAGTGAAGGTTAATATCTTCCATAGGAACAACCTGTGCATATCCGCCGCCTGCTGCACCACCTTTTACACCGAATACCGGTCCTAAGGATGGCTCACGAAGAGCTACCATAACACTCTTGCCAAGTCTCTGCATACCATCTGCAAGACCTACAGTAGTAGTAGTTTTACCTTCTCCTGCTGGAGTTGGGTTGATAGCTGTAACGAGGATTAATTTTCCATCCTTCTTATCACTTTCTTTCAGAAGATTGTAGTCGATTTTTGCTTTGTATTTTCCGTACTGCTCCAGATATTTGTCGTCAATACCTGCTTTCTCTGCGATCTGAGTAATTGGAAGCATCTCGCATTCCTGTGCAATTTCAATGTCTGATTTGAATCCCATAATTGTTTTTCTCCTTTCGTTTCCGCATAACATGAAAAACTTCTGTTGCTGTTCACTCCGCGATCAGCAACAATTATTAATTGAAAGAAGTATTGGCCGGTCTGCCTGGTATTCCTGATTTCTGCCCTGAAAGTTATAAAAAAAGGCCAGTATCTGAATATTTCAAATACTGCCCAGACGGTCGGCTCCCACAAACCTCCGACTCCACGTGGTTTGCACTCCACTCTTTCCGTCAGTACTCGAAGGTTCTTTCAATTGATGAATACAATATATCATTTTGAGAAAAAAATGTCAAGAAAATTTTTGTTGAAAACGTCAAAAAATGTGAGTAAACTGGATAAAAGTTGTGCAAATTGATAAGAGAAGAGAATCGTAATCCCTGGTAATGAAAGAAAATACGTTTTCTACAAGGAAAGAAATTGTTAAAAAATAGACATAGTTTCCCTGATAAATGAAGAAAATATAAAAAGCGGGTAAAGACTGTGCAAAATATGGAAAATGGAATTGACAACAGTTCAGAAGATATGTTATTCTCATCTTTAGTATGAAAAGACACTATCGTTTTCATGCAAATATTTGCTCACATTCAGAGACAGTTTCTGAATGTTAAGCCATACGGACAGGCGGGGCAGTTGCCGGGTGGGAGACACCACATTATTGATTGAGTTAGAAGCTCAAATTTTATAAGTTGATTACTTTATAATAATCAGTGCGTAAGCACACATCATCTTGTGAAACGGTCAATAAGAGCATAGCATATATTTGCCAGCGATTGAAGACGACAGCAGTCATGAATATTTCAGAATACGGGAACAGGCACAGGATACAGACGGATTTATACGGGAAATCCGGTCAGTATATAAAGAGACAGAGCCTGAGAAATTCTATAGATCATGAGAGAAGCAGATGGTGAATGAACTTATCTGCTTCTTTTTTTGTGCAGATATAGCAAATATAAAGGATATGGTTGGAGATAAACGCTTTGCGAGGATGTGTCTCACATGCGTTCGACTTGAATATATAGAGAAATAATTGAATCATTGTGCCGGTTTGAGGCAGTATACAATTGCTGAATGATAGAACTGTATTTGCCGGTACATGACGACAGGAAAAGAGGAACATGTCAAATGGATTATGAAAGACAACAGCATGCGCCCATATATGAAGCACTGGAACGTTTCCGAAAGAAGAGAGTCGTTCCCTTTGATGTGCCGGGACATAAAAGAGGAAGAGGAAATCCGGAGCTTGCACAGTTGCTGGGAGAGAAATGTGTGGGGCTGGATGTTAATTCTATGAAGCCGCTGGACAATCTCTGCCACCCGGTTTCGGTGATCAGAGAAGCGGAGGAGCTTGCAGCAGATGCTTTTGGCGCAGCGCATGCATTCCTTATGGTAGGAGGAACCACATCTGCAGTGCAGAGCATGATCCTGTCTGTCTGCAAGGCAGGGGATAAGATCATTCTGCCGCGAAATGTACATAAAAGTGCCATCAATGCCCTGGTACTGTGCGGTGCAATTCCGGTTTATGTAAACCCGGAGGTGAATGCGCAGCTGGGCATTTCCCTTGGCATGGAAGTCAGTCAGGTGGAGAAGGCTATGGATGAGAATCCGGATGCGGTGGCAGTTCTTGTAAATAACCCTACCTATTATGGAATCTGTTCGGATCTGCGGACTATCGTAAAGAAGGCTCATGCAAGAGGAATGAAGGTGCTGGCAGATGAGGCTCATGGAACCCATCTTTATTTCGGCAGAAACCTTCCTGTATCCGGAATGGCGGCAGGTGCTGACATGGCGGCAGTTTCCATGCACAAATCCGGCGGAAGTCTGACACAGAGTTCGCTGCTGCTTTTGAATAAGAGTATGAATGCAGAGAAAGTGCGCCAGATCATCAATCTGACTCAGACCACAAGCGCTTCTTATCTTCTGTTGTCCAGTCTGGATATCTCCAGAAGAAATCTGGCACTCAGGGGAGAGGAATCCTTTGAAAAGGTTGCAGGGATGGCGCAGTATGCCAGAGAGGAGATCAATGAGATCGGCGGTTATTATGCATATGGTATGGATCTGATCAATGGAACCAGTGTTTTTGATTTTTGATGTTACAAAAACTCTCCATTTATACACTGGGAAATGGGCTGGCAGGTATTGAAGTTTATGATCTCTCAGAGATGAATATGATATTCAGATCGAGTTTGGAGATATCTGTAATATTCTGGCTTACATTTCCATTGGAGACAGGCTTCAGGATATTGAGAGACTGGTAGGGGCATTGGCTGATATTGAACGTCTGTATAAGAAGGACAGCACAGGTATGCTTTCCGGGGAATATATCGCACCTGCAGTGGTGGCGTCTCCACAGCAGGCATTTTATGCGGAGAAAGAATCTCTGCCCATGGAACAGACGGCAGGCAGGATCAGCGGTGAATTTGTTATGTGTTATCCTCCGGGAATCCCGATTCTTGCTCCTGGGGAAATGGTGACACAGGAAATTGTAGAATACATTCTTTATGCAAGAGACAAAGGCTGTTCCATGCAGGGAATGGAGGATCCGAAGGTAGAATATCTTCAGGTTCTGAAAGGGGGTATCTGATCATGGAATTATGGTATTCCGAGTTCCATACAGGAAATGTAAAGCTTTCTGTCCGGATTAACCGACAGTTATTTTCAGGGGAAAGTGAATTTCAGAGAATCGATGTGTTTGAGTCTGAAGAATTTGGAAGATTTGTGGCTCTGGACGGTGAGATCGTATTTTCTGACAAGGATGAATTTATTTATGATGAAATGGTCACGCATGTGCCAATGACAGTACATCCCAATGTAAAAAATGTTCTGATTATCGGTGGCGGTGACGGTGGAGTTGCCAGAGAACTGATCCATTATCCACAGATTGAGAGCATTGATGTGGTGGAATCCGATAAAATGTTTGTGGATGTATGTGCGGAGATGTTTCCGGATATTGCCCAGGGACTGAAGGATGAGAGAGTCAACATTTATTATGAAGACGGCCTTCGGTTCCTGCGGAATAAAAAGGCCAGATATGACCTGATCATCAATGATTCCACAGATCCGCTGGGACATACAGAGGGACTTTTTACAAAGGAATTCTACGGAAGCTGTTATAAGGCTCTCAGAGATGACGGAATCATGGTTTATCAGCATGGAAGTCCTTTTTATGATGAGGATGAGGTGGAATGCAGAAAGATGCACAGAAAGGTTTTCCGGTCATTTCCGGTGAGCAGGGTTTATCAGGCACATATCCCTACCTGTCCCTCGGGATACTGGCTTTTTGGATTTGCATCAAAGAAATATCATCCACTGGAAGATTTCAGGCCGGAGAGGTTTGATAATCTTAATATAGAAACATGGTATTATACAACAAACCTTCACAGAGGAGCATTTATGCTTCCAAAATATGTAGAAGATTTACTGGAAGAGGAGGAAAACAGTTTATGAGTAGATTATTGGTAATCGGATGTGGTGGGGTAGCTTCAGTGGCAATTCGCAAATGCTGTCAGAACAGCGATGTTTTTACAGAGATTATGATCGCAAGCAGGACAAAGGAAAAATGCGATGCACTCAAAAAGAAGATTGAAAGTACAACGAAGACAAAAATTGAGACAGCAAAGGTAGATGCGGATAATGCAGCAGAGGTCGCAGAATTGATCAGAGCCTATAAGCCGGATGCTGTCCTGAATGTGGCACTTCCATATCAGGATCTTACCATCATGGATGCATGTCTGGAAGCCGGTGCGGATTATATTGATACTGCCAATTATGAAGCAGAGGATACAGAAGATCCCACATGGCGTGCAATCTACGAAAAGAGATGTAAAGAAAAAGGCTTTACTGCATATTTCGATTATTCCTGGCAGTGGGCTTATAATGAGAAATTTAAGGAAGCAGGACTGACTGCTCTTCTGGGAACCGGTTTTGATCCGGGTGTTACCAGTGTATTCAGTGCCTATGCCTTGAAGCATTATTTTGATGAAATCCACACCATTGATATACTTGACTGTAATGGCGGAGATCATGGATATCCGTTTGCCACAAACTTTAACCCGGAGATCAATCTTCGAGAGGTTTCCGCAAATGGTTCCTACTGGGAAGACGGACATTGGGTAGAAACAGAGCCTATGGAATTTAAATCTAGTCTATGATTTCCCTGAGGTAGGAAAGAAGGATATGTATCTTCTTCATCATGAAGAGATTGAATCACTGGCAAAAAATATTCCGGGAGTACAGAGGATCCGTTTCTTTATGACATTCGGACAGAGCTATCTGACACATATGAAATGTCTGGAAAATGTAGGAATGCTTTCCACCGCACCTGTGGAATTTAATGGACAGGAGATCGTGCCGATCCAGTTTTTGAAAGCTCTTCTGCCGGATCCTGCATCTTTGGGTCCGAGAACAGTGGGTAAAACAAATATCGGCTGTATTTTCACAGGTGTTAAGGACGGAAAAGAGAAAAGTATTTATATTTATAATGTATGTGATCATCAGGAATGCTATAAAGAGGTGGAATCCCAGGCAATCTCCTATACAACAGGTGTTCCGGCTATGATCGGTTCCATGATGGTAGTGACCGGACAGTGGAAGAAGCCGGGTGTATTTAATGTGGAAGAATTTGATCCGGATCCATATATGGAAGCACTGAACAAATGGGGACTTCCATGGAAAGTCTGCGAAGATCCTGAACTGGTAAAGGTCTGGAAAGCCAATGAAGATTGATCAACTGCAAACTCCCTGCTATGTGATCGATGAGAAGAAGATGCGGGAGAATCTGGAGATTTTGAAAAAAGTCCAGGAGGATACCGGGTGTAAGATCCTTCTGGCGCAGAAAGCGTTTTCCGGCTTTGCGCTGTATCCCATGATCGGAAAATATCTGGCAGGTACCACTGCCAGCGGTCTGTTTGAGGCAAGGCTTGGATATGAAGAGATGGGGAAAGAGAATCATGTTTTTTCCCCTGCTTACCGTACAGAAGATATAGAGGAACTGGATCGGATCTGTGACCATATTATCTTTAATTCCACAGCACAGCTGAAGAAATTTAAAGAAGTGTGTACCGGAGCCAGTCTGGGACTCCGTATTAATCCGGAATGCTCCACTCAGGGGGATCATGCGATCTATGATCCCTGTGCGCCGGGTTCAAGGCTGGGGGTTACCAGAGAGAACTTTGACGGGGAATGTCTGAAATGGATCGACGGACTGCATTTTCATACGCTCTGCGAACAGAATGCGGATGACCTGGAGAAAACATTGCAGGCGGTAGAGGAGAAGTTTGGAGAATTTCTGTCTGAGGTTTCCTGGCTGAATATGGGTGGCGGACATCATATTACCAGAGAGGATTATAATGTAAAGCTCCTGGAAAAATGTATTCAGCATATGAAGGAAACCTATGATCTGGATATTTATCTGGAGCCCGGGGAGGCTGTTGCCCTGAATGCCGGATATCTGGTGACAGAGGTTATGGACATTGTGGAAAATGAGATCAGAACGCTGATTTTGGATGCTTCTGCAGCCTGCCATATGCCGGATGTGCTGGAGATGCCCTATCGTCCGCCTCTTAAGGACAGCGGGGAAGCAGGGGAGAAGGCATATACCTACCGCTTATCTTCCTGCACCTGCCTGGCAGGAGATGTGATCGGAGATTATTCCTTTGACAGAGAGATCCAGATCGGGGACAAGCTGTATTTTATGGATATGGCGATTTATTCTATGGTGAAGAATAATACATTTAACGGTATGCCGCTGCCGGATATTGCGGTTATGCATGAGGACGGAGAGTGTGAGGTTATCAGACATTTCGGATACGAAGACTTTAAGAGCCGGCTTTCCTGATATCTGCCGGGCTATCAAAGAAAAGGAGACAGACATGGAAGTTACAGAGAAGAACAGAACAAAATATCGTATGCCCGGAGAATTTGAGCCTCATGAGGGATGTGTGATGATCTGGCCGGAACGTCCCGGTTCCTGGAATTATGGGGCAAGGGAAGCACAGAAAGCATTTGTGAAAGTTGCAGAGGCTATTGGAGTGAGCGAAAAGGTGTATATGCTGGTTTCCAAAGCTCAGATGGAGAATGCAAAGAATCAGCTTGGGAATGTTTCCGGTGTGACTTTGCTGGAATGCGAGACAGATGACGCCTGGGCCAGAGATGTGGGAGCAACCATGGTTCTGGATGAGAAAGGGGCGGTCTGTGGAGTTGACTGGCAGTTTAATGCCTGGGGAGGTACCTTTGACGGGCTTTACCGGAACTGGGAAAAGGATGACAGGGTGGCTGCCTTTATCTGCAGGACTCTCGGTTGTCCATGTCTGGATGCCAGACCTTTTGTGCTGGAGGGCGGTTCCATCCATTCTGACGGAGAGGGGACTCTGATTGTTACAGAGGCCTGTCTTCTGAGTCAGGGACGCAATCCTCAGATGAGCAGGGAACAGATAGAGGAACAGTTGAAGTACTGGCTCGGTGTCCACAAGATTATCTGGCTTCCATGTGGAATCTATCAGGATGAAACCAATGAGCATGTGGATAACGTGTGCGCTTTTGTAAGGCCCGGAGAGGTTGTGCTTGCATGGACAGAGGATGAGACAGATCCGCAGTATGCCATGTCTTTGGCTGATCTGAAGGTGCTGGAACAGGAAACAGATGCAAAGGGCAGAAAATTTAAGATTCATAAGCTTCCGATTCCTCAGAAACCGGTCTGCCTTACCCAGGAAGATGTGGATGGCTTTGTGTTTGAAGAGGGAGAAGACGAACGGGAAGCAGGAGAACGGATGGCTGCCAGTTACGTGAATTTCTATATTTCCAATGGAGGGATCATCCTTCCACAATTTGGGGATGAAAATGACAAAAGGGCAGTGGAGATTCTGCAGAAGTGTTTTCCTGAAAGAAGGATTTATCCCATTGATGCCAGAGCCATCATTGTTGGCGGTGGAAATATTCACTGTATCACCCAGCAGATTCCCGGAAAAAATATCTGACCTTGATGCAGAAAACTTTGAGAGTCATGTGTTTGAGGGTTATACCTGAAAGTTATGAAAAACTTAC
>ENA-OQKX01000297-OQKX01000297.1-human-gut-metagenome-genome-assembly--contig:-NODE-297-length-10933-cov-2.429576_pt1 | contig 10933 bp, 12 predicted proteins | sample MGYA00242654_ERZ504810 | MGnify/ENA primary metagenome ERZ504810 (study PRJEB26092, sample SAMD00036378) | human gut metagenome | host: Homo sapiens | study: EMG produced TPA metagenomics assembly of... | reverse complement strand
AGCCACTTGTGAATACTCCTTTTGTGTTTTTCTTCGCAGTTAATACATTAAGGGACACAAGTGGTTTTTTCAATATGTTGTTATTAATTTATGGTGCTGGGCTTCCACCATTATGCCAGAAGCCTCTTAAAAAATTGCAAAAACAGAATTTGGCATCTTGATATCATCCTATCATGACTCACAAGAAAAAGCAATATTGACCTATTCGAAGACAAGATATGCGCTTGTGACAAGCAAGTGCGAATGTTATCATTTATTACACAAATAAGTAAGAAATAAGCGCTTGGGAGAGTTGAATACAATGAAGAACAAAGAGAAAAAGAAAAAACAATCACTGGTAGAAAAAGCAAAATTGTTTGTGAAAGATTACCGCAGACAATTACCATTGCAGATGATGGTAATACCGGGGATTATCTTTATGATTATCTTTTGCTATATGCCAATTTATGGATTGACCATTGCGTTTAAAAGCTACACGGTCATCGATACGATCGATTCGGCAAAATGGGTTGGATGGGCTAATTTCAAAATCGTTGCAACGGATAAATATTTTTGGCAGTCGGTCATTAACACGCTTGGGATCAGCTTCCTGAAACTTTTGATCGGATTCACAACGCCAATTATACTTTCCATTATGATTTATGAATTAAGGGATGGCCCATTTAAAAGAATTATCCAGACAATCTCTTATCTGCCACACTTTCTTTCGTGGATTGTTTTGGGTGGTATGATCATTAACTGGCTTTCTACCACAGGACTGTTAAATCAGATACTGATGGCAGTGGGACTGGTAGACAATCCGACAAACTTTTTACTGGATTCCGGGAAATACTGGTGGATCGCATCTCTGTCTGATACGTGGAAAGAAGCTGGATGGGGAACAGTGCTCTATCTTGCAACGATGGCGGGGATTGATCCGACCTATTACGAAGCGGCAAGAATCGACGGTGCAGGCAGACTCAGACAGATTACAAGTATTACGCTGCCTCTTATGAAAACGATTATCAGCTTAAATTTTATCCTGACGATCAGTGGATTATTAAAGTCCAATCTGGATCAGACACTTGTTTTAATGAACTCACAGAATCAGGCAAAAGCAGAAGTCATTGATTCTTATGTGTACCGGATGGGTATGACGCAGGGCGATTTTTCCTATGCAACAGCAGTTGGGCTTGGAGTATCGGTTGTCTCCGTTATCCTGCTTGTGACGGCGAATAAGATTACCGGAAAAATCAATGAGGAATCAGTTTTATAGGAGAAAAAGTATGAAAACAAAAAAATTTACAGGAGACAGAATTTTTGACTTCGTGAATGTCACGGTCATTCTGCTTATCACAATTATTATTTTAGTACCGCTTTTAAATGTGCTGGCATCTTCTTTTTCAGGAAGTACGGCATTGGCGGAGGGAGGATTTATTTTCTTCCCGAAAGAATGGTCTTTAGACAATTACCGCGCGGTATTTAAAGATACTTCTATCTGGAAGGCGTTCTTTATTTCCGTGGCAAAGACGGTTATCGGCGTGGTCACACATGTTTTCTTCTGTGCAATGGTGGCTTTTGCACTTAGCAAAAAGGATTTAAGAGGAAGAAAACTATATACGGTAATGGGAATTATCACGATGTTTTTTTCGGGCGGAATGATTCCAACTTACCTGTTAATGAAGCAGTTAGGGCTGTTAAATAACTTTATGGTGTACATACTGCCACAGCTTTTCAGTTAATATGACGTGGTAATCCTGATGAATTTCTTCCGGCAGATACCGGCTTCGCTGGAAGAATCAGCACAGATTGATGGTGCGGGAGTTTGGAAAATATTTTTGTCGATTGCAATGCCGCTTTCAAAACCGGCACTGGCGACCATTGCATTATTTAACGGTGTGTATCAGTGGAATGACTTTATGACTGCAAAATTATATATGACAAATAAAGACTTATATCCGGTTCAGATGAAGCTTTATGAGATCATTGTGCAACAGCAGGCACAAAGCATGAACAGTATCGGAAATGTTGCACTATCGACAACATCCAAAGGAATACAGTTGGCGACAATTGTAGTAACAACGGTCCCGATTATTATTATTTATCCGTTACTTCAAAAACATTTTGTTTCAGGTATGATGCTTGGAGCAGTGAAAGAATAAAAATGAAGGAGAGAAAAGTGATGAAAAATCAGATGTGGAAAAAAGGGGTATGCCTGGGAATGGCAGCAATGATGACAGCCGGTATGCTGGCTGGATGCGGAGAGAGCAGCGAAAGCAAAGACACTGCAATGGTTCAGACAGGTGAGGATGGCGTTGTGGAAAGTGGACGCTATACATTAGATGCTGATACGCCTGCATGGAAACTTGATACAAAAGAGGATACAACGCTTACCTGGTATGTCAACGCAGAGTGGTGGAATACAGAATGGGGAAATGATGTTGTCACAAAACAGATCCAGAAGGACATGAATGTCAATATTGATTTTGTTGTCGGTGATGATACAAAGTTAAATACATTTTTTGCAGGAGGAGATATGCCGGACATCATTACCATTTTCGATGCCAGCTCAAGTGTGGCACAGAAAGCGGATACCTGGGCATATGCATTGCAGGATCTGGCAGACAATTATGATCCATATTTTTACAAAGTTGCCTCCGCCCAGACATTAAGCTGGTTTGCTATGGATGACGGAAAGACATATGGTTATCCGGATTACTCCAATACGCAGGAAGATTATGACAGCGGAGAGATATATGCGAAAACTGCATTTGTAATTCGAAATGATGTATACGAAGCGCTGGGAAAACCTTCAATGGGCACACAGGAAGAATTTCTGGATGTTTTAAATCAGATCAAGGAGCAGTTCCCGGATTTAATCCCACTTGGATTCAATAATTTTGAGACGGATGGAACAAGTTCTCTTGGAGATAAATTACAGGATTTTCTGGGTACACCGATTGTAAATGATGATAATACATTCTATGACAGGGATATGGATGAAGATTATCTTTCCTGGATCAAAACTTTGAATCAGGCATATAAAAACGGATGTATCAGTGACGACAGCTTTACGGATGATAATACTGCATGGCAGGAAAAAGAGAGTATTGGAAAATACGCATGTATTATGATGGAAGGAACTCCACAGCAGGCAGGATTTTTAACAACGTTTGCAACATCCAATCCAGATGCGGCATATATCGCAATTGATGGACCAAAGAGCACCGCAGGTTATGAACCAAAGTTAAATCAGGCTGGTATCAGTGGATGGATGATCACCTATGTATCGAAAACCTGTAAAGATCCGGACAAAAGCAATTCAGTTATATACCTTATTTATTAAGTGATGAAGGTCAGATCCTGACCAATTACGGTGTGGAAGGGGAAACCTACACCATTAACGCAGATGGCAAATATGAACTGACAGATGCAGCAAAAGAGTTACAGGCGAACGATAACGACAGATTTAAAAAGGAAATGCGTCTTGGAGAATTTATTCCATTCGGACATGACCGTTATAAATCACTCAGCGATGATGCTTACCCGGATTCTATCAAACAGATGCAGGAATGGGGAATCGGAAAATTATATCCGCACTTTATTTTGGAGAATACAGATCCGGAGACAGGAAGCGCAGAGGCACGTGCATACAGTGCGATAAAAACAAATTGGGCTACTACACTTGTCGGAATGATTCGCGCAAACGACGATGCAGAATTTGACAGTATTTTAGAATCTTATAGACAGTTCCGCGAAGAAAATGACTGGGATGCAATTGTGAAAGTAAGAAATGAAAAAATGGCTGCCAACGCTGAAAAATTAGGAATGTAAAAAATAAGGGTCTGTTTCTTCGGCTCCTTATAAATACTTGGAAATGGAGTACACAATCATGAAATGTTATACAACAAATAAAGACGGGGTGTTTATCTGTACAGAAAAGACACTGGAAAAAGACGAAAGAATCGAAATGAACCTCATCAAGGCATACCCGGAAGTGAGATATCAGGAAGTACTTGGAATGGGTGGAGCACTTACAGAAGCAGCAGCCTATACCTATTCCAGAATGAGTGACGAGAAGAAAAAAGAACTGATCGGACTATATTTCGGAGAAAAGGGAAACAGGTATAATTTCTGCCGCACGCATATTCAAAGCTGTGATTTTGCATTAGGGAATTATGCGTATGTGGAAGATCAGGATGACAGTGAGTTAAAGACATTTTCGATTGAAAGAGATAAACAATATATCATTCCGTTTATACATGAAGCACAGAAAAAGGAAAAGGACCTTTGTTTTTTAGCTTCGCCGTGGAGCCCGCCGGCATTTATGAAAACAAACGGTGACATGAATCACGGTGGAAAATTGAAAAAAGAATATTATGGGATGTGGGCAAAAATTGTTGCACGTTATGTCTCAGAATATGAAAAAGAGGGTATTAAGATCAGCCGTCTTACGGTGCAGAATGAGCCGAATGCCACGCAGACATGGGATTCCTGCCTGTTTACAGGAAGCGAGGAGCAGGAATATGTATGTAATTATTTAAGAGCAGCATTAGATCAGGAAGGTCATAATGATGTGAAAATTAATGTGTGGGATCATAATAAGGAACGTGTGCTGGATCGCGCATTAGAGAGCCTTTCCACGGAAGAGGCAGAAAAGAAAATTGACGGGATCGCGTTCCACTGGTATACGGGTGATCATTTTGAGGCACTTGCAGAGGTGCGGAATCGTTTCCCGGAAAAAGAGCTGATTTTTACCGAGGGGTGTGTAGAGTATTCCAGATTCGCTTCAGACAATCAGGTTGCCCATGCGGAGATGTATGCACATGATATTTTGGGAAATTTCAATGCAGGAATGAATGCCTATCTGGATTGGAATATTTATCTGGATGAACTGGGTGGACCGAATCATGTCAAAAATTATTGTGATGCGCCGGTTATGTGTGACACAAACAATGATACGATCGATGTAAAACTGTCTTATTACTATATTGGACATTTCAGCCGGTTCATCAAAAGAGGTGCAAAACGTATGCTTGTATCACGTTTTACAAGTAAAGTGGAAGCATGTGGTTTTGTGAACCCGGATGGCGAAAAAATAATGATTCTGTTAAATTGTACGGATGATACACAGGCGTTTACGTTCTGCGAAAGTGGAATGAAATGTGACATGGAAATTCCGGCACATTCGATCCAGACGTTGTGCTGGTAAAACAGGAACATTCATGTTATAATATTTATAATTCATTTAGAGGTGCTTATGCACCTCTATTTTTCATCGTTATATTTTATTATTGGATTAATCAATTTTGTGGTTGGTTTCTTCCGCAGGAACAGGTCGGTCGCTTCTACCGCCCACTGCACGGGTTTCACCTCTTTTTTGAATAACAGGAATGTGAGGCAGAAGATGGCGATTCCTGTCATTCCCCATACATGAACGGCAGTGGTGTTTCCTAAAATATCGGTCAGGGTATCTTTCTCTTCAAAAACATTCATCAGTATCAATGACAGAGTATTATTGATAAAGTGAAGAATGATGCTTGGAAGCAGGCTGCCGGTACGGTAATAAAGTTCTCCTAAGATAATACCGAACAGAAAGGCGAAAAGTATCTGTGCCGGATTCATGTGTATCAATCCGAAGATAAGGGCTGACACAAGGATGGCCCAACGGGGATTCTCCCATTTGCGCAGCAAGTATCCTTCGATGGCACCACGGTAAAAAGATTTCTTCAAATATAGGAGCGATGATACATACGCTCAAAATACCGAATACATTGTTTTTCATTTTGTGCAAAGACGTTTTCGGCTTATATTGGGGAGATGGACCATCTCGCTCAGCCAGTTCATCCATATAATGGCGGCTGCTCCCATAAGGATGTAGAGACAGGTAGGTTTAAGAGGCAGGGACGCAAGAGTCTGTTTGTCCAGTTTTACATATTTATAATGTATCAGATGCCATGCCATGAGCAGGGTTCCCAACAGTGAAAGGATAATGGCCAAAGAAGTAGGGGCATTATGCAGGTCGAAACTTTGCGTTTCAAAGCATTTCCATATTGTGTATCCGAACATTCCCGGAATGGCTACAGCAAACTGATAAGCAAAATAGTAAAGTATTAATTTAATCGTGCGTCCCATCTTAATTTGTTTTTATGATTATTATTTCTTTAAATGAATACTCAGAAATTTATCCATGGCGCGATAGAAATCAAATTTATTCTCTTCGTTGTGGAAGCCATGTCCTTCGTTGTCTTTTACCATATATTCAACTTCGATGCCACGTTTCTTCAGCGCTTCCACCATCTGGTCGGACTCGGCTTTGTTCACGCGTGGGTCATTGGCTCCTTGTGCCACGAAGAGCGGGGCTTTAATCTGATCTACGTGGAACACCGGAGAATATTTTTCCATCATTTCCTTATCTTTCACCGGGTCGCCCACCATTTCGTACATCATGTCCAGCAATGGTTTCCAATATGGAGGAATGGTCTGCATGAAAGTAAACAGATTTGCAACTCCCACATAGTCGATGGCACAAGCATAAAGGTCGGGGGTGAAAGTGACACCTGCCAGTGTTGCATAACCGCCGTAACTTGCTCCGTAGATGGCAACCCGTTTCGGGTCGGCTATTCCTTGCTTGATTAACCATTTCACACCGTCGGTAATGTCATTCTGCATGGTCTGTCCCCATTGTTTGTAACCCAATTCGGTGAATTTGCGTCCGTAACCGGTGGAACCGCGGAAGTTCATTTGCAATACGGCATAACCGCGTGCGGCAAGGAACTGTACTTCAGGGTTATATCCCCAAGTGTCGCGTGCCCATGGACCCCCCGTGAGGATTCACCACTACCGGCAGTTTTTTTGCAGTTTCCATTGTATAGCCTTTCGGCAGAGTGAGATATCCTTCGATGGTCAGTCCGTCACGGCTGGTATAAGTGATGGGAGTCATGGCAACCATCTCCTCTTCTTTAATCCAGGGAGCGGCATCGGCCACCTTTGTCAGTTTGTCTTCTTTTACATTATAGGTATAGTAAGTGCCATACGTGCGGTCACTGCCGGCATAAATCATGCGGATGTTTTCACTTTTGTCTTGGCTGGTAGTGCCTATATCATAACCTTTTAGTTTTTGTTCCAGTTTGGTGCGGATAGCCTCTTCGTCTTTGTCGAAATAGTGACGGATTATTCCTTTGTGTCCGGTACAGGATACGGAAGTCAGTTTTTTCTTCAGTTCGGAATAGCCCAATCCGGAAATATCATATTTGTCATTGGTGTAAAGCACTTCCTTTTCTTCGCAGGTGGCAGGATCCATCAGGACAAGGGCGGTTTTGTCGCGACCGATGTTAGTCAAGGCATATACCATCTTATTGTCGGGAGTGAAAGTAGCGAAGTTGACTGTTTCTTTGAAGTTTGTAGTCAATACCGGGCGGAATGGTTGTTCTTCTGTTTCACGGTATAAAATTTGGGTATTCACTCCGTCTACAATAGCCAGGGCTACACGCAACTTACCGTCGTGGTCGGTCATCCATCCCTGAATGTTTCCGGGGTTTTCAGCCAGTTGGGTCAGTTCGCCTGTATTGAGGTTGAGTCGATAGGGGTCGAAGACCTGTGGATTACGTTTGTTCAGACCGATAATGACCAGTGAGTCGATATTCTCCAGCGGGTCAATGATTTGTGTTCTTACGTTGGGAAAAGCAGTGTATGCTTTAGGTTCTGTTCCGTCTACATTGACTCCGTAAAGTTGATAATTCTCGTCTCCGGCAGTATCTTTTATGTAAAGAATCCGATGACCATTTGCCCACATACTTCCTGCCAGGTTACGTGCTGTTTCCGAAGTAATTCGGGTTGTCTTGTCCGAACCGATTTCCTGTACGAACAGGTTGAGGCGGTTTTCATACGGTGCCATATACGAGAAGTATTTGCCGTCCGGAGAGATTTGATAACCCACTTTCTCGGGGTTCTTAAAGAAGTCTTCCAAAGGCACTTGTGCATTGACTTCGGAAGCGAGGCCGGTGGTTACCAATAGGGTAGCTGCGGCGAAAATACGTTTGAATGCTTTCATCTTAATGGATTTTTAAGTTCTTGTTACTTTTTGTTTTGTGTGTCGGCCAGCAAGTTTGTGTTGCAGTCTTCACGGTAAATTGTTTCTTGTTTGTTGTCATTAAAGGCGCTTTTCTTGGCGTTCCATTCAGTGTAGCTCAGTTTCGTTTCAGATATTCCGGGAGTTACTGTAAGCAAGTAAGCCGGCTTCCAGATTTCGCGACAGGCATCCCAGCGATACGCTTTCTTTTCAATTACTTGTCCTGTTTCATTGCGTTTGTACTCATATTTCACTTTGCGTGTTAATGTTTTGCCGTCTTCATTCAGTGTGTACACTGTTGTGTTTGTGTCGTCTTGACAATAAATGTACTTCGTGTTTCCTGTTGTTTGTGCGTGTGCTGCTGTTGTACAACTCATCATTACTGTTGCAATTGCTGCTGCTAAACCTGATTTCAATACTGACCTTTTCATTTTACTTTGTGTTTTAATGTTCTACTTGTGTTTGTTATTCGATATTCATTTATCGTTTATCGATATGCAAATGTACATCTTATTTTTATATCACCAAAGAAAAACGAGGAAAAATTATCGAAATTCGATAAAAATATATCCTTTCTCGTTGTTTGTGGGGATGAAAGAGGGATGAGGATGTTGTTTTTAATGTGTTTGGGGTAGGAAATGCCGGTAAAAAAGACACTTTGTTGTGAGGCGGGAATAGTTCTATAATAGAATCTTTGCGGCTTCTTCTCTGTCCTTGTGCATTTGGCAGATAAGGCTTTCAATGTTATCGAACTTTTCTTCGGGACGCAGATATTGGACGAACTCAATGCACATTTTTTTGTGATAGATATTATCCGAAAAATGAAGGATGTTCACTTCGATGCTGAGGTCTTTTCCATTATTCATGGTAGGACGATGCCCTATGTTCAACATCCCTGCCCATCTTTTCCCTTCTATATGTACATATACGGCGTATACTCCTTCCGAAGGAATGAGTTTTTCGGGATAATCTACTTTTAGGTTTGCGGTAGGAAAGCCTATCTTACGGCCGACTTTATAACCGTCGACAACGGTTCCGTCTAAATAATAATTGTATCCCAAGAACTGAGAGGCATGGGTTACGTCTCCTTCTTTTAGCAACCGTCGGATGACGGAAGAACTGATTTTATTTCACCGTCGGTATATTCGCGCGCGCGTACTATATATATACCGAGTTCTTCTCCATAACGGTAATAATCTTCAAAACTCTCACTTCGGTTGTGACCGAAGCGGTGGTCGTAGCCTATTACCAGTATGCGGATATTGAATTTGTCGCGTAGCTAATTGCATGAATTTGCGTGCAGAAAGCAATGACAATTCATGTGTAAACGGAAGCAGGATGCATATCAGTACCTGTGTTTTCAATAGTTTAATTTCTCTTGAGGAGAGGAGAGGGATTGGGGGGCAATAAGAGGTTTGTATCACCTGTCTGGGATGTACCGGAAAGGTGACTAACGCAGAACATAATCCTTCTTTTACAGCCACTTCCTTTACTTGGTCGATGAGGAAATGGTGACCGCGATGCACCCCGTCAAAAAAGCCGATGGTGGCAACCGATGGGGGAAGTGCCGGATGGTTTATGTCTGATATAATTTCCATTAGTCGAATAATAAACTTAAATCTTCACCGATATGGTAGTGGTGGGTTTGAATGCCAAGTGCCGCTGCTGCCCGGCAGTTAGTTTCCGAATCATCTATAAAGAACGTTTCCTCAGGAAGAATATTTGCCTCTTTCATTACTTTCTCATAGATAGCCTTATCGGGCTTAGCCAAATGCATTTTGAAAGAAAGAAAGGTGTCTTCAAAGAAATCGTCAGCTCGAAAACCTCGGTAGTTAAACATTTCTTCACCGGCATAATCCCAATGGATTTGGTTGGTGTTGCTAAGCAGGTAAACCATGTAGCGTTCGCGCAGCTCTAACAGTAAATCCAACTTTTCGCGAGGAATATTCAGTAGCATCAGGTTCCACATATCATCTATCTTGCGGTCGGTCAACGATTCGTCGGCTTCTTTGCGGATGGCATCCCTGAACTCTTCGGGTGAGATTTCTCCCAACTCGAATCGGGAAAATACTCCATTACCTTGCATTTGACGAATTTGCTCTTCTATGTTGGTGAATCCTGCTGTGCGGAATGCATTCAGACAACTGTCAAAATCCAGATTTATTAATACTCCACCTAAATCGAAAATAACATTTTTAATCTTACTGTCCATAACTCTTTATGCTCTTTTACCTAATTGACGTTTTTTTGTTTGCAACCGTTTTATCAGTCGGTAGATTTCACCTGCTACCAGCACTAAAGAGGTAGCGGTGATGATTATAATCCATTCGGTCAGGTTCAGCGGTACGGTGCGGAATACTTTCCTCCGAATTCGACAATGAATATCTGACCTATCAGTATGATAACCGCTACACTGAGCATACCCAGTGCATGGCGTGAATCTTTAAATACAGAATGGTTGGTTCCGAAAACACTGGCGTTGAACAGATTCCAGAACTGAAGCATTACAAAGATAGTGAAGAAGCAGGTAAGAGCCCACTCTGTTTGTGAGGCGGGAAGTTGTCTGATACCTACGATGAGTGACATCAGTATAACCAAAAATGCAAGTCCTACACCTAATATATTATTGCGCATAGCCTTGGTGATGATAAAGTCATTGGTCTTGCGCGGCTTTTCGTTCATAACATCGGGACTGGGCGGTATGGAAGCCAGTGCCATGGCAGCAAAAGTGTCCATAATGAGGTTTACCCATAACATTTGAGTGACAGTCAGCGGAAGTTCCGTTCCCAGAAAGGCACCGAGCAATACACTTGCCAATGCCACTACATTGATTGTCAGTTGGAAGACAATGAAGCGTTGAATGTTTTTGTAGAGCGAACGTCC
>ENA-OQKX01000294-OQKX01000294.1-human-gut-metagenome-genome-assembly--contig:-NODE-294-length-10982-cov-2.889728_pt1 | contig 10982 bp, 9 predicted proteins | sample MGYA00242654_ERZ504810 | MGnify/ENA primary metagenome ERZ504810 (study PRJEB26092, sample SAMD00036378) | human gut metagenome | host: Homo sapiens | study: EMG produced TPA metagenomics assembly of... | reverse complement strand
TTTTCCCATAATCCTTCATCCTTTCCTATGCGTGTACTTGTTCAAAAGCCATAAGACTGGCTTCATCATCATGATTAGCCTTTTGTCTTTAATTCTTGAATCAAAGTCGTAATTTTTTCATAATCCTTAGGAACGATCTTTTTAAAGTTTGATAATTCTTCATCTAGATTTGAAAGAATCTTTTTAGCTACATCTGAATCTGTATATGTATAATGCTTGTTTAAAAGCTCTTCTAATACTTCTTTATCCGCTTTTCCAGTTACTTCATATGTATTGACTAACTGTTTATTTAAACGCATATATAGATCATGATTCGGATCATATACATATGCAACACCACCAGACATACCGGCAGCTAGGTTTTTACCAGTCTGACCTAAAATGACAACAGTACCACCTGTCATATATTCAAGTCCATGATCTCCAACTCCTTCAACAACGGCTTTTGCACCAGAATTACGAACCGCAAAACGCTCACCAGCCATACCACGAATATAGGCTTCACCACTTGTAGCCCCATATAAGGCAACATTTCCAATAATGACATTTTCATTTGGCTTAAATTGAGCTTCCTTTTTAGGCTTAATAATCAATTTACCACCAGACAAACCCTTACCAAAGTAGTCATTGGCATCACCATGAACATCTAAAGTGATTCCTTTTTGTGCAAAGGCACCAAAAGATTGTCCAACTCCACCATTACAATGGACTGTATATGTATCATCTTCTAATGTGTTATTAAATTGTTTAGTGACGGCATTGGATAAAATAGTTCCTACGGTACGATCCGTACTTGAAATTGAGATGGTTTCAGCATGAGGCTTTTTCTCATTGAAATAAGGTTCAAATTTAGGAAGCAATGTCTTCATATCCACCGTTTTTTCAAGTTCAAAGTTAAATGTATCTTTTGGCTCATAATGAATGTTGTGTGGAGTCATTAAAATGTTTGAGTAATCCATATTCGCATCTTCATCAACCTCAAGATTATCTGTATGACCAACCATTTCATCGATTGTGTGATAGCCAAGATCAGCCATAATTTCTCTTAATTCACGGGCAATAAACAACATGAAGTTCATGACATATTCTGGCTTTCCTTTAAAACGCTTTCTTAATTTTTGATTTTGTGTTGCCACACCAAAAGGACAAGTATCTAGATTACATACACGCATCATCACACATCCCATTGTAACTAATGGGGCAGTCGCAAAGCCAAATTCTTCAGCGCCTAATAAGCAGGCAATGGCTACATCTTTTCCGGTCATTAATTTTCCGTCAGTTTCAATCAATACACGACTTCTTAAACCATTTTCCACTAAGTTTTGGTGGGCTTGTGCTAAACCTAATTCCCAAGGAAGACCGGCATGGTGAATACTACTTTGTGCAGCCGCCCCTGTACCTCCATCATAACCAGAAATTAAGACGACGGTTGCACCGGCCTTGGCAACACCTGATGCAATCGTACCAACACCTGCTTCACTAACTAATTTGACACTGATTCGAGCTTGTGGGTTGGCATTTTTTAAGTCGTAGATCAATTGCGCTAAGTCTTCAATGGAATAGATATCATGGTGAGGTGGTGGGGAAATCAAAGATACACCTGGTGTAGAATATCTTGTTTTCGCAATCCATGGATAGACTTTCTTTCCTGACAAGTGTCCACCTTCACCTGGTTTTGCGCCTTGTGCCATTTTGATTTGGATTTCCTTCGCACTGACTAAGTATTCTTCGGTGACACCAAAACGAGCACTTGCCACTTGCTTAATAGCGGAGTTCTTTTCTGTACCTAAACGTTCTGGTTTTTCACCACCTTCACCCGAATTGGATTTACCGCCCAAACGGTTCATCGCAATCGCCATGCAAGTATGTGCTTCTTCAGAGATAGAACCATAACTCATGGCACCAGTTTTAAAGCGTTTTACGATTTCATATTCACTTTCCACTTCCGGTAATGGAATTGAATTTCTTGTCTTTTTAAAGTGCAATTGACTTCTCAAATGATGTTTTTGACGGTTTGAATTTAATTCGCTGGAATATTCCTTAAATAAATCATAATCGTTGGTTTGTGTAGCTCTTTGAAGTTTCACAATTGTTTCTGGAGAATATAAGTGATCTTCTTTTCCATCTCCTTTCTTAGTTTATGGAATCCAATGGAATCTAGACTTGTATCGGTTGTAAGTCCTAATGGATCATAAGCACGATCATGATGGTAGATCAAATCTTTTTCGATATCTTCTAAAGTGATACCTTCCACTTCACTAATGGTGTTTGTGAAATAGGTATCGATGACATCTTTTGAAATTCCAATGGCTTCAAAGATTTGGGCTCCTTGATAAGATTGAAGCGTTGAAATACCCATTTTGGCGGCAATCTTAACAATACCCTTTAAGATGGCTTCGTTATAATCATCAATCGCAATATTGACTTCTTTATCTAACATATTCAATTGAATCATTTCTTCAATGCATTCATGTGCTAAATATGGATAGATGGCGGTTGCACCATAACCTAAAAGTGTAGCGAATTGATGAACATCTCTTGGTTCACCACTTTCTACAATGATAGATACATCGGTTTTCTTTTTCGTTTTTACTAAGTGTTGTTCTAAGGCAGATACAGCTAAAAGACTAGGAATAGCCATATGACCTTCGTCTACACCTTTATCACTTAAAATCAAGATGTTGGCACCGTTTCTATAGGCTTTATCGCATTCAATAAATAAGTTGTCTAAAGCTTCTTTTAAAGAAGTACCACGATAGAACAATAGAGAAATCGTTTCATTTTTAAATCCTGTCTGATTTAATTGACGAATCTTATCCATATCACGTGATGTTAAGATCGGATTATTAACCTCTAAGACTGTACTGTTGTCGGATTTGTCTTTTAATAAGTTTCCATCACTTCCAATATAGATAGTTGTATCTGTAACAACTTCTTCACGTAAAGAATCAATTGGTGGATTGGTTACTTGGGCGAAGAGTTGTTTAAAATAATGGAATAAACTTAAATGATTTTTGGAATAAATTGCCAAAGGGATATCTGTACCCATCGCACTTGTTGGTTCAAGTTTGACGCGGGCCATTGGTAAAATAATATCTTTTACATCTTCATAGGTATATCCGAAAATCTTATAAAGAATATCTCTTTCATGTTGAGAGTGGATGTGGGTTTTCTTATCGGGAGCTGGTAAGTCTTTAAGGTATAATAAGTGGTTGTCTAGCCATTCTCCATATGGATTTGAAGAGGCATATTCATTTTTTAAATCATAATCTTCAATCAATTCTTTTTTCTTTGTATCCACAAGCAACATTTTGCCTGGTTCAAGTCTTGATTTTTTTACGATTTTCTTTTCATCAATATCTAAAACGCCGACTTCACTTGATAAAATCAACATGTTGTCGCTTGTTAGATAATAACGACTAGGTCTTAGTCCGTTACGATCAAGGACAGCTCCGACTTTTTCGCCATCACTAAATAAAATGGCGGCAGGACCATCCCAAGGTTCCATCATTGTGGCATAGTAGTGGTAGAAATCTTTTTTCTTTTGGTCCATGTCTTGGTGTTTCCATGGTTCTGGAATTAAGATCATAACGGCTTTTTCTAGTGGCATGCCATTCATAACTAAAAACTCAAGGGCATTATCTAGCATGGCAGAATCCGATCCTGAAGTATTGATGATAGGTAGGATCTTACTTGAATTTTTGTCTAAGAATTCAGAGTGCATACTTTCTTCACGCGCTAACATCTTATTGACGTTAGCACGAATGGTATTGATTTCACCATTGTGGGCAATAAAACGGTTTGGATGCGCTCTTTGCCAAGATGGTGTGGTATTGGTAGAGAAACGGGAGTGTACGATCGCAATGGCAGATTTATAATTTTTATCTTGAAGATCAAGGTAAAAGTTTCTTAATTGGGATACTAGAAACATGCCTTTATAGACAATAGTACGACTGCTTAAGCTTGCGATATAGGTTTCTTTACAGCTCTTTTCAAATTCACGGCGAATGACATATAAGACTTTGTCAAAATCTACATCTCTCGAAATATTTTGAGGTCTTTCAATAAAAGCTTGATAGATATTTGGCATGCAGTCCTTGGCCTTTTGACCTAAGATAGATTCGTTACAAGGAACTTTTCGCCATGTGATAAATTTGCAGCCTTCTTGTTCTACAAATTTTTCAAACATCTTTTTGTGTTGATTTAATAAAAGTTTGTTTCTTGGTAAGAAAAACATACCGATTCCATAGTGTTCTGGAAGTTTAATATTTTCTTTTTTTAATGTTTTTCTAAAAAAATCATCACTAATTTGAAGTAAGATTCCAACACCATCCCCCACTTTACCACTCGCATCTTTACCGGCTCTATGTTCTAATTTTTCTACAATGTGTAATGCCTTATCGACAACGTCATAGCTTTGTTTGCCATCGATTTGGACTACGGTACCAATACCGCAGGCATCATGTTCAATTTCAAAATTCATAGTTTACACAATCCTTCCTATTTTCCGCTGTCTCCATAGTTTGACAAATATCGAGCGCTTGGGTCATTGACGTTACATCCTTCCCAGTTCTTATTTGGCATCCAGAAATCTTTGATCATACTCGCTTGGTTTGGATAGTAGGATTCAAAAATCTCTCGATATAATAGGGATTCTTTTGTGAATGGAGTACAGTATTTGTATTTTTTTACTTTTTCTTTAAATTCTTCATCTGTGTAATAGCTTTGGGCATATTCTTTGATGTCATCACTTAAAGAGTGTCCTACCGCATCCGAGAAGGCGGCTTTTTCACGCATCAAAATGTCATAAGGAAGAATTTCATCTTTTTCAAATGCATGACGAAGCAGATATTTTCCTTTATGATATGTATTCATTTTCTTTTTAGGATCAATGGACATGACGTATTTGACAAAATCTAAATCTCCAAAAGGAACACGAGCCTCGATGGAGTTTGTGGAAATACAACGATCGGCTCTTAATACATCGTACATGTAAAGTTCATGTACTCGTTTTACACTTTCTTCTTGAAATGCATCTGCACTTGGCGTAAAGTCGGTATATTTATAGCCGAATAATTCATCACTGATTTCTCCGGTAAGTAATACGCGAATGTTACTTTGTTCATGAATGGCGTTACAAATTAAATACATTCCAATGCTGGCGCGAATTGTGGTGATGTCAAAGGTTGCCAAAGCTTTGATGACGGGTTTAATGGCATGTAAAACATCATCTTTATTAATTATAATTTCATGGTGGTTGCTACCAATAAAGTCAGCGACTTCTTTGGCGTATTTTAAATCAATCGCATCTTCTTCCATTCCAATCGCATAGGTTTCAATGGGTTTGTTGAGTAATTTTTGGCTGATGGCACATACTAAACTTGAATCCAATCCACCACTTAATAAGAATCCTAGTGGAGCATCAGCATCCAATCTTTTCTTAACACCTTCCACTAATTTATCGTGGATGTTTGTACAGATGGTTTCAAGATCTGAAGTGATTACTTTATCTACTTTAGTAACATCTAAGTAACAAGTGAATTTTCCATCGGCATAATAGAATCCCGGAGGGAAGGGAAAGATTTGTTCAACAATTGAAACAAGATTTTTAGCTTCGGAAGCGAATACGATATTATGGTTTTTATCATAGCCATAGAACAAGGGACGAATACCAATGGGGTCACGGGCAGCAACAAAGTCATTTTTCTTGGCATCATAAATAATGCATGCGTATTCGGCATCTAGCTTTTTAAACATGTCTAAACCATATTTTTCATAGAGTGGTAAAAGAATTTCACAATCACTTTGCGAAATAAATGTGTAGCCATCTTTTTCGAGTTCTTCTTTTAATTTTCGAAAGCCATAGATTTCACCATTGCACACAACTAGATTATTATTTCTAACAAATGGCTGCATGCCTTCTGGACTGAGTCCCATAATGGATAGTCTTTGAAAGCCTAAATAGCCACATCCTACTTGTTGAATTCTTTCATCATCAGGTCCTCTAGAATAGGTGCTTTCCAATGCTTTATGAATTGTGTTTTCGCTTATTTTTAATGATTTATATCCTATAATTGTACACATAAATAATATCTCCTTAGAACGGAAAAGCCGGCAATTGCCGGTTTATAGAATTCCGAATAATAATTTTCCATAGGTTGGGAATGGCCAATCTTCATTTGATGTTACAACTTCTAATTCGTCACAAGGTTTTCTTAAAGCATCCATATCTTGAATGATGAAGTCTCTTACATAGAAGGCTGATTTTTCAAAATCATCGATTTCATGTAGTTTATTAACATCATTTTCAAGTGTAACCATGGCTTGATAAGCTTCGGTTAAATATTCACTGATCTTTTTAGCTGTTTCAAGTTCATATGTTAAGTCAATGCCAATGGCTTTTTTGTTTGCGATGGTATCTGTCAATTCTTTAGAGAACTTACTTGCGGCTGGTAAGATGTCTTTTTTGGCAATGTCTAACATAGTCAAAGCTTCAATGTTGATTTGTTTTTCATATTCATCCATTAAGATTTCATAACGAGATTGGACTTCTTCTTTTGATAAGACTTTCTGTCTTTCAAATAATTCAATGTTTTCTTCTGTTTTGAAATATGGTAAAGCATCTGGCGTTGTTTTAAGATTTAATAGACCTCTAGATTCAGCTTCTTTAACCCAAGAATCATCGTAGCCATTGCCATTGAAGATAATGCGTTTGTGGTTCTTGATTGTATCTTTGATCAATGCGTGTAATGTAGTGTCAAAATCATCTGCAGCTTCTAAGATATTCGCAAATTTTTCGATTTCATCCGCAATCACTGTATTTAATACAATGTTGCATCCGGCAATACTTGCGTTTGATCCTGGCATTCTAAATTCGAATTTATTTCCTGTAAATGCGAATGGAGAAGTACGGTTACGATCGGTAGAATCTTTAGGGAATTTAGGAAGAACAGTAGCACCAATCTTCATCAATTCTTTTTCTTTTCCATCATATGGCTTCTCTTCTTCAATGGCTTTTAATACAGCGGTTAATTCATCACCTAAGAAAATGGAGATGATAGCTGGAGGAGCTTCGTTTGCACCTAATCGGTGATCATTTCCTGCAGTGGCTACACTTAATCGTAATAAGTCTTGGTGCTCATCAACGGCTTTAATAATGGCAGCTAAGAAAACTAAGAATTGTGCATTTTCATGTGGCGTATCGCCTGGTTCTAGTAGGTTGATTCCTGTATCTGTAGATAAAGAGAAGTTATTGTGTTTACCACTTCCGTTGATGCCTTCAAATGGTTTTTCATGAAGTAGGGCAACCAATCCATGTTTTTTGGCAACTCGCTGAATCAATTCCATTGTCAATTGGTTATGGTCTGTTGCGATATTTGTCGTTGTAAAAATTGGGGCTAATTCATGTTGAGCAGGGGCTACTTCGTTATGTTCCGTTTTAGCTAAGATGCCAAGTTTCCACAATTCTTGATTTAAATCCGACATGAATTCTTGTACACGCGATTTAATTGTTCCAAAATAGTGATCTTCCAGTTCTTGTCCTTTAGGGCATGGTGCACCAAATAGTGTACGTCCTGTATAAATCAAGTCTTTTCTTTGTTCATAATATTTTTGGTCAACTAAGAAATATTCTTGTTCAGGTCCTACGGTTGTTTTAATGGTTTGAACATCGTCATTGCCAAATAGTTTCACAATACGTAAGGCTTGTTTATTAATGGCTTGCATACTTCTAAGTAGTGGGGTTTTCTTGTCTAGGGCATGTCCTGAGTAAGAACAGAATGCGGTTGGAATACATAGTACGCCATTTTTAATAAAGGCATAACTTGTTGGATCCCAAGCTGTATAGCCTCTAGCTTCAAATGTGGCTCTTAGTCCACCATTTGGAAAACTTGAGGCGTCGGGTTCTCCTTTGATTAATTCTTTACCACTAAATTCCATAATGACTTTGCCATCTTTATCGGGATTAATAAAGCCATCATGCTTTTCAGCCGTAACTCCTGTCATTGGTTGGAACCAGTGTGTATAGTGTGTTGCACCTTGTTCTAAAGCCCATTCTTTCATGGCGTGGGCTACCGCATTTGCGATTTTGATATTTAACTGTTTACCTTCGCGAATGGTTTTTTCTAATTCGCGGAAAGTATCTTTTGCGAGTTTTTCTCGCATAACAGATTCATCGAAAACTTTGCTTCCAAAAATTTCTTCTACGTTTGATTTCATAATGGCTCTCCTTTACATAAAAAAAGGGCAAGGACACGAAAAACATGAGGGATAAACCTCTGCTTTTTTTGGCGTCCTTGCCATGTATGCATTCATTATAAACGGATATTTTGTGTTGTCAATGAAAAAATGTAAAAAGATTTGAAAACATTATGAAAATAGTGTATTAATTATTCGAGGTGAAAATTATGACTTATGAAGATGTATTGAGTTTTTGCGAAGAACAAGACGTTCGTTTTATTCGTCTTTCTTATTTTGATATTTATGGTAGACAGAAAAATGTTTCAGTTTTACCAACCGAATTAAAAAGAGCTTTTACGGAAGGTATTAGTTTGATGCCAGTGCCATTGATGGATTTTTAGATGAAGTGCATAGTGATTTATTCTTATTTCCAGATCCAAATACGATGAGTATTCTTCCTTGGCGAAGTATGGATGGCAGTGTAATTCGTATGTATTGTGATATTCAATATCCGGATGGAACGCCTTTTGAAAGGGATGTAAGGTATATATTGAGAAAGGCAGTTAAAAAGGCAAAGGAAAAGGGGATCACAATTAATTTTGGTTCGGAATTTGAATTTTATTTATTTAAACAAGATGAAAATGGCAACAATACCTTTGTTCCTTTAGATCAAGGTGGATATATGGATATCGCCCCTTTAGATAAGGGTGAAAATATTCGTCGTGAAATTTGTTTAACCTTATCTGAGATGGGTATTGATCCGGAGGTTTCACATCATGAGATGGGTCCGGGTCAAAATGAAATTGATTTTCGTTATTCACAAGCTTTACAGGCAGCCGATAATGCGGCTACTTTTAAGTGGGTTGTAGAGGCTTTAGCGAATATGCAAGGTTTAGTGGCGGACTTTTCACCAAAACCAATAGAGGATGCTCCAGGTAATGGTATGCATATTAATATGAGTGTACAAAGTCATGAGGAGTTGTTGCTGCCTTTTATGGCTGGAATCTTACATCATATTGAGGAGATGACTTTATTTTTAAATCCATCAAAAGATTCATATAAACGTATGGGTAAGGATAAGGCGCCTAGTTTCATTTCTTGGTCCTACCAAAATCGAAATCAATTGATTCGTATTCCGGCTACGCATAGTTCGAATCGTATGGAGTTAAGAAGTCCGGATTGTAGTTGTAACATCTATCTTGCGTATGCCTTATTGATTTATGCTGGTTTAGAGGGTATTGAAAAGAATATGATTCCAGATCCTTGTACGGATGTAGTTAGTGTTGATACAAAAAGGCTTCCTCAAAGTTTAAAAGAGGCAAAATTAATAGCTTCAAATGCATCTTGGTTAAAAGAAATATTAGGGAACGATATAGTGGATATTTATGTTGGGTAAGTGCGTATGGAGGCAAGTAAAGTATTAGTAATAGGAAATGAGAATTTCTTAGCTTTATTAAAAAATACGGCCAATTATCAATATGTACTTTCAAAAACATATAATGATGCCTTTAGCAAGTTAAGGAATACTCAATTTGATATTGTGGTGATCTTGTATTCGCAAACGCAAAGTGGTCTTTTGAATTTTGCGAAGAGTTTAAATGCGCAAGTCCTTATGGTGTGTAAGCAGGAAATCTATGATCAAGTTTTATATCAATGTAAAGATAGTGGTATAATACTTTTGTCGTATCCCATTAAGAAACAAGTTTTGTATGAAACTTTCCAAATGATGAAGAGTTTAAAATCGAAGATTTTGATGTATGAAAAGAAGATCAATAAGCTTGAACAGAAATATTTAGAGCTTAAGATGGTGGATCATTGTAAGTTGGTTTTGATTTCAAATTATCATTGGAGTGAAGAAAAGGCGCATCACTATATTGAACAGATAGCGATGGAGCAGCAAAAAACGAAGTTTCTTGTGGCTAAAGAATTATTAGAGGAGTTTTCAAAATGAAAAAGATTCAAAAAACGAATGCGATGCGTTTTTTAGATCAGCATAAGGTGGAATACAAAGCGCATACGTACAAACATAATGATGGTGATCCTGTAGATGGTGTGCATGTTGCGAATATCTTAAATCAGCCTGTTGAAAAGGTGTATAAGACATTGGTAACTGTATCAAACACAAAGGAATATTTAGTGTATATGATTCCGGTTGAAAAGGAATTGGATCTTAAGAAGTGCGCAAAAGTAGCAGGGGTTAAATCTTGTGAAATGATTCATGTGAAAGATATTAATAAGATCACGGGTTATATTCGTGGTGGATGTTCTCCGTTGGGTATGAAAAAGCAGTTTCGTACATTTATGTATGAGGACAGTTTAAATCAAGACACAATCTATTTTAGTGCTGGTAAGATTGGCATGCAGATTGAAATGGATCCTAAAGTATTAGTGGATTTAATTCATGTACAAGCTGTAGATATCATAAAGGAGTAATATAGCATGTGGGCAAGTGAGAGTGTATTTATCAAATCTATCCTTTTGGAGCTTGTAATGCGCCATTTGAGAATGAATCATGTTCTAGAACATAGAATTCATAAATTAGAGGAATTTATTCCGCATTTAAAGAAATTAAAAATAGACTGTATCATGTTGAATCCAATTTTTGAGAGTCGTACACATGGTTATGATACAACGGATTTAAAACGTTAGATACGCGTCTTGGTACAAATGAAGACTTAAAAAAAGTCATAGAAAAATTCCACAACAACAACATTAAAATTATCTTAGATGCGGTATTTAATCATGTGGGTCGTGATTTCTTTGCGTTTAAGGATGTCTTAGAAAAGAAGTGGGGTTCACCTTAT
>ENA-OQKX01000293-OQKX01000293.1-human-gut-metagenome-genome-assembly--contig:-NODE-293-length-10983-cov-3.167097_pt1 | contig 10983 bp, 7 predicted proteins | sample MGYA00242654_ERZ504810 | MGnify/ENA primary metagenome ERZ504810 (study PRJEB26092, sample SAMD00036378) | human gut metagenome | host: Homo sapiens | study: EMG produced TPA metagenomics assembly of... | reverse complement strand
ATTCGAAGATCTTCATATCCTGCTCTCCGTAGATGTTCATGGCAACGGCCTCACCACGGCGCTCGCTGTGTGCCATCTTTCCGAGTACACGTCCATCCGGACTAGTGATACCCTCGATCGCCATGTACGAACCATTGACATTCCACTCTTCATCCATGGTTGGCTCGCCGGCTTCATTGACATACTGGGTGGCAACCTGTCCGTTTGCAAAAAGCTTGTCCAGCCATTCCTTCGGAGCTACGAAACGTCCCTCTCCATGGGATGCCGGGTTGCAGTATGTTGCACCAAGCTTTGCCTGCTGCAGCCATGGGGATTTGTTTGTCACAACCTTGGTATATACCATCTTGCTGATGTGGCGGTTGATGGTGTTGTAGGTCAGTGTCGGGGAATCCGCACTCTGCGCCTGGATCTGTCCGTAAGGAACAAGTCCCAGTTTGATCAGTGCCTGGAATCCGTTACAGATACCCAGTGCCAATCCGTCACGCTCGGAAAGAAGCCTGCTTACTGCCTCGGTCATCTTTGCATTCCGGAATGCGGTTGCAAAGAACTTCGCAGATCCTTCCGGCTCATCTCCTGCGGAGAATCCACCTGGGAACATGATGATCTGTGACTGATCGATTGCCTTGACAAACGCATCGACAGAATCACGGATGTCTGCTGCACTCAGGTTTTTGAATACCTTTACAATGGTGTTTGCACCTGCACGCTCAAAGGCTTTCGCACTGTCATACTCACAGTTTGTTCCAGGGAATACCGGAATGAATACGGTCGGCTTTGCGACTTTGTCTTGCATACATAGATATTCTTGGTATCATATACATCACTCTGCACTTTTTCCTTGCCCTCGGTTGCACGGGTTGGGAAGACTCTTTCGAGTGTTCCGGTCCAGGCTGCAATTGCTTCCTCCATGGAAAGTGACATTTCTTTGTATACAAATTTCTGTGCATCGTTCACTTCACCGACAACAACTCCGGATGCTTCTTTTATAATAGGAAGAAACTCCTCTTTTACTTCTGCAACGATATTACCAAATCCCGGTGCAAATAAGGTTTCTGCAGTGACATCATCGGCAATTGTTACACCCAGTTTGTTACCGAATGCCATCTTGCTGACTGCTGCTGCCAGACCTTTTCCGTCCAGTGCATAGGCACTGCGGATTGCACCCTTGCCGATCAGCTCATGAATCTTATCATACAGTTTCATCACCTGCTCATATACCGGCAGATCATACGCGTTCTTTTCGATCGTAAAGAGTACCAGCTTATCTCCTGCTTCTTTCAGTTCCGGTGTGATCACGTCTTTTTCTCTTGCCACATCGACTGCGAAAGAAACCAGTGTCGGAGGCACGTCAATATCGTTAAAGGTTCCGGACATGGAATCTTTTCCACCGATGGACGGCAGACCAAAACCGATTTGTGCATCAAATGCACCGAGCAGTGCTGCAAACGGCTGACTCCATCTCTTTGGATCTTCACTCATTCTGCGGAAATACTCCTGGAAGGTGAAGCGTACTTTCTTGTAGTCACCACCGGCGGTCACGATACGGGAAAGGGATTCCAGTACGGCATATACCGATCCGTGGTATGGACTCCAGGAGGATAAGTACGGATCAAATCCGTAGGACATCATAGTTACGGTATCGCATTTTCCTTTCAGAACCGGAAGTTTGGCAACCATGCTCTGTGTCTCGGTCAGCTGATAGCGGCCGCCGTATGGCATGTAGACACTTCCCGCACCGATGGAACCGTCAAACATCTCGACAAGTCCCTTCTGGGAACATACATTAAGATCCGCAAGCATGGCAAGCCATGCTGATTTGTTGTCGTTTTTCTGTAATGCATCTGCAACTTTCGGAAGTTCAATCTTTTTAAAGAAGTTGTCTTCCTCTTTTGGCATCTCGACTTCGACATCTGCTTCCTGATGCGCACCGTTGGTATCGAGGAATGCACGGGAAATATTGACAATGTCTTTTCCTCTCCACTCTAAGATCAGTCTCGGCTCCTCGGTAACAACTGCCACCTCGGTTGCTTCAAGGTTTTCTTCTTTTGCATAAGCAAGGAACTGCTCGACATCCTGCGGAGCGACAACCACTGCCATACGCTCCTGGGACTCGGAGATTGCAATCTCCGTTCCATCCAGACCAGCATATTTCTTCGGTACTTTATCCAGATTCACGCGCAGTCCGTCTGCAAGCTCACCGATGGCTACCGATACACCGCCGGCACCGAAATCGTTACATTTTTTGATAATATGGCTGACTTCTTCTCTGCGGAACAGGCGCTGCAGTTTACGCTCAGTCGGTGCATTACCTTTCTGTACCTCGGCACCACATACAGACGTAGACTGTGTGTTATGTGCCTTGGAAGATCCGGTTGCTCCACCGATACCGTCACGTCCGGTACGTCCGCCCAGAAGGATAATCTTATCTCCCGGATCAGAGGTCAGTCTCTGTACGGCACGTCTCGGTGCGGCACCCATGACAGCACCGATCTCCATACGTTTTGCTACATAATCCGGATGATAAACTTCTTTGACATATCCGGTTGCCAGTCCGATCTGGTTTCCATAAGAGCTGTAACCTCTGGCTGCCTCGCGCACGATCTTCTTCTGTGGCAACTTACCCTCAATCGTATCTTTTACGGATACGGTTGGATCTGCGGCTCCGGTCACACGCATTGCCTGATACACATAAGTTCTTCCGGAAAGCGGATCACGGATGGCTCCGCCTAAACAGGTAGCAGCACCACCGAACGGCTCAATCTCGGTCGGATGGTTATGTGTCTCATTCTTAAAGTTTACAAGCCACTCCTCTGTCTTTCCATCTACATCCACCGGTACCACGATGGAACATGCATTGATCTCGTCAGATTCTTCCTGATCTGCAAGTTTTCCTTCTTTTTTCAGACGTTTCATGGCAAGCAGTGCCAGATCCATCAGGCAGACAAACTTGTCATCGCGTCCCGCATACAGTTTCTTGTGGGTATCCAGATATTCTTCGTAAGTCTTTTTGATTGGTGCCTGGTAAAATCCTTCATCAAACTTCACATTTTTCAGTTCTGTCGAGAAGGTGGTATGACGGCAATGGTCACTCCAGTAGGTATCGAGCACGCGGATCTCTGTCACGGACGGATTCCGCTTCTCGGTATTTTTGAAGTAATTCTGGATATGTAAGAAATCCTTAAAGGTCATGGCAAGATTTAAAGAGCTGTACAGTTCCTTTAAGTGTGCTTCTGCCATGTCGATAAATCCGTCGAAAACTGCCACGTCTGCCGGCTCATCGAAATTCTGTACGAGGGTATCCGGCTTGTCCATACCGGTCTCACGGGAATCTACCGGATTGATACAATACTTTTTGATCGCCTCTAACTCATCCTCTGTGATGTCACCCTTGATCACATAGGTCGTCGCGCTGCGGATGATCGGCTCCTCATCCTCATTTAAAAGCTTCACGCACTGCTCTGCGGAATCCGCTCTCTGGTCGAACTGTCCCGGCAGGAATTCTACGGAAAATACGTTTCCGCCTTCTGCGTCAAAGTTCTCCTCATAAATATCATCCACTGGCGGCTCGGAAAATACCGTCTGCAATGCCTTCTGGTAAGTGGCATCCGATACATTTTCCACATCATAACGGATCAGAACACGCACCTGATCTGCAGCGATTCCGAGATAATGCTTTACCTCATGTTTTAATTCTTTTGCCTTTACGGCAAAATCCGGTTTCTTTTCTACGTACACACGACGTACATTGCCCATTGGATTTACCTCCTTCTTTTGCGAAACGGAATGCCCCCTGCATTTGGGGGCATTCTATTGATCTTTATGTTATTGTATCATGGGTTGACAATTAAGTAAAATTAATATCGCTTACGATATCTATTACCTGTTCTTATGAAATTACTGTACGGTAATTGCACTGTCCGTTACAACGCCCGGAGTGTCCGGTTCCGGCTGATCCGGCTGATCGGTACCCGGGTTTGGATTTACAAAATTAATCTTTACTTTCAGCTTTCTGGATTTATTTCCTGCCGTATCTTTGACATATACGGTCACGCTATAAGTTCCATAGGTTCCTCTTTCCATAGCGGTAACTGCCTTATGTGCTTCTCTGGCATCCACGAAAACATATTTTGACGCAAGTTTTTTGCCCAGATCTTTTGCCACTACATCTGCCTTAATTGCAGAAACCAGTTTTTCTTTGGAAACGGCTTTATTGTAGGTCAGTGTCTTTCGCTTCAGGCTGATGGATGGTGCTTTCGTATCTTTTACGGTAATAACGATGCTCTTTTGGGTCTTGTTTCCTTTGGCATCTTTTGCGGTGTATGTAATCTTATATTTTCCAGTCTTTGCCGCATTGACTTTTCCGGAAACGGTAAATTTAAGTGTCTTACCTCTGTAATCGGTAGCTTTCACACCCTTTTTCAGATCTACTTTGCTGTTTGTTCTCTCGATGGTTTTATTCTTGATTCCCTTAATCGTCGGACGGAGTTTCAGCCATGGATTTCTCGGATCCGGGTCGGTCGGATCCCATCCGCGGTATGGGCTGTTTACATCGATGCGGACCGGAGTTGGCTTTCCGAGTGGTCCCGGATCTTTGCTGTCATAGATGGTTACTTTGGTTCCTACCGGGCAGTTGTCATAGATCCACTTGGCATCTTCCACATTCAGACGGACACATCCGTGGGATGCCGTCTGTCCCAGACGGTTATAAGAATTGTATGCCAGCCTGCTCGGGTCCTGTGAACTGTAAAACACAGAGTGGAACAGTACACCACCGTGAATACGGCTGCAATACTGTCCGTACACACCGCCCATAAGTGTATGCCAGCGGTATTTTGCCGGAATCGAAAATGTTCCTGTCGGGGTGGCATTGTTGACACCGACAGAGCAGGCAAATGCTTTGACCGGTTTGGTATATTTGCCTTTGGAATCAAGTGCATATACGGTCACACAGTTCTGCTGACGATTGATTTTAATGTAATATGGCAGTTTTGCTGCCTGAGTTGTAACGGGTGTTCCTGCGAACACAAGCAGCATGAGTGCCGCCATCAATCCGCATAAGGTTTTCAAAATTCCCTTTTTCATGATAATCTCCTTTTCTCTCCTTTGTGAAAGGTATATAATATATCCTATACTATACTATACTACTGAGGATATGATCGATGGATATCAATTATGAATTATACAAGGTTTTCTATTATGTTGCAAGCTCTCTCTCATTTTCGGATGCAAGTAGAAGCTTTTTATCTCCCAGTCAGCGGTCAGCCAGTCTATCAAAACATTAGAGCGCAAGCTGGGACAGCCGCTTTTTATCCGCAGCACAAAAAAAGTGCAGCTGACTCCTGCCGGTGCTCTGCTGCTAAAACATGTGGAACCTGCCATGAATCTGATCTCACGCGGCGAAAGCCAGCTTTTAGAATCCGGCTCTCTTGGTTTAGGACAGCTGCATATCGGTGCCAGCGACACGATCTGCCGCTATTTTCTTCTGCCGTATCTGCAGAAATTCCATCGGAAATTCCCGGATGTTCCGATTAAAATCACCAATGCCAGCTCGATGGGCTGTGTAGACCTGTTAGAGCAGCGCCGGGTAGATCTGATTATCACAAATTTTCCAAACCCGCATCTGAATCCTTCCTATATTCAGAAAACGGTTGGCTCTTTCTCGGATGTATTCGTCGCCAATCCTGCATATTTTGATCTGGCGGACCGCATCGTTCCTTTCTCGGAGCTTGGCACCTATCCGCTCATGATGTTAGACCGCAAGAGCACGACAAGTGAATTTCTGCACCACATTTTCCTGCAGCATCAGCTGGAACTGCTGCCTCAGGTAGAGCTCAGCAGCAACGATCTGCTCATTGACATGGCTCGCATCGGTCTTGGAATTGCTTTTATCCCGGATTTTTGTCTGAAACACAAGCCGGAGGATCTCTTCCTCGTCCGCACGCAGGAAACGATCCCGCAGCGGCAGCTGGTGGCTTCGTTAAACCCTACTCTTCCGGTTTCTGCCTCCACCGAAGAGTTTTTAAAGCTCCTCCCGGACGTCTGACCAGAACTGGCTCACTTCTTCCCGCAGCTGCGGCAGACCACAGACGCTTCTCTTTTCCCATTCTCTCGGAAAAAGCGCTCCGTATTCGCGCTGCAGGAAACGTTCATCCAGCAGGAGGATCACGCCGCGGTCCTCGCTGGTTCGGATCACACGTCCTGCCGCCTGCAGGACTTTATTCATTCCCGGATAGCGGAACGCATAGTCAAATCCAGACAATCCCCGCTCATCATAATAATTCTTTAAAATTTCACGTTCATCGCTGACCTGCGGAAGTCCGGTTCCCACGATGATGGCACCGATCAGCCGGTCGTTTTTCAGATCAATGCCTTCCCCGAAAATTCCACCCATCACACAGAACGCAACGAGTGTCCCCTGGCGCTCTTTTTCAAATTCTTCCAAAAACGCTTCTCTTTCGTGTTCTTTCATATTACTATGCTGCATCAGAATCTCGCACGAATCGGCCGCCTTCCCGGCAAAGACCTCATATACATCCTGCATCAGCCGGTAAGACGGGAAAAACACCATGTAATTTCCCTGCTGTGCTTCTGTGACTGCACCGATATAGTCCGCGATTTTTTCGTATTCTTTTCTGTTCCTCCGCGTATATTTTGTGCTCACATCCCGGCCAAATGCGAGAAGTCTCTGTGTCTGGGCAAACGTACTCTGCGCATAAATGGCATAGTTATCCTCGTCCGTGGAAAGTAGCCGCTTGTAGTATCCGATCGGCAGGAGCGTTGCGGAGAAAAAGATCGTGGAATTGCTTTTATCGATGCATTTCTGCAGATTAACCGACGGATCTACGCAAAAGAGCCGGATCCGGAACTGGCCTTCCTCCGTCATCTGGCTGTAGATCACGTAATGGTCATCCACCAGATCATAGATATTCAGGAAATTGCGCAGTGCAAAGTAAAAATCCAGCACCGTTTTCTTCTCCGGAAATTCCCGCGGTTTTTCCAAAAATTCATCCATCTCGGAGGCCAGCCGCATAAGGTGGAAGGTCAACGTTCCCACACTGTCCAGAATCTGGTAGTGCTCACACTCACGTTTCATTTCCAGCATGGCTTTGTTGCATTTGTCCAGGATACGGCAGATCGTACGGCTGTGCGCTTTCATGATCCGCTTCACTGCAAGCACGTCTTCTTTGTACAGATCGGCACTGTACATCTCCCTGCTGCGATCCACGAGGTTATGTGCCTCATCCACCAGGAACAGATAGTCTCCCTTTATCCCCTCCTGAAAAAACGCGTTTCAGATATACATTCGGATCAAATACGTAATTGTAATCACAGACAATATTGTCCGCCCAGGTTGCCACATCCAGACTCATCTCAAACGGGCACACCTGATATTCTTTCGCCTGCGCTAAAACCTCTCTCTGGTAAACAGGTTGGATTTCTGCAAGAGATCAAACACCGCATCGTTCACCCGGTCAAAATGCCCCTTTGCATATGGACAGTTTACCGGGTTGCAGTCCATCTCTTCACACAGGCAGAGTTTTTCTTTGGCTGTGATCTGGATGACTTTGGCACGGTATCCCTGTTCTTCCAGCAGTGCGAACGTTTCTTTTGCCACAGTTGCTGTGATGGTCTTTGCCGTGAGATAAAAGATCCGGTCTGCCAGCCCTTCTCCCACTGCTTTTACCGCCGGAAAGATTGTGGAAATTGTTTTGCCCACTCCGGTCGGTGCCTCGATAAACAGGTTCTTCCCCCGCAGAATGGTGCGGTAAACATCGGCAACCAGCTTCTTTTGCCCTGCCGGTAGGGAAATGGAAACTCGAGTGTATGAATACTCTCCTGCCGCTGTTTTTTCCATGCGATCTGCCAGTCTGCCCATTTCCGGTAATCTTCGATCAGATGCGTAAACCACACGGTCAGCGTCTCAAATGTATAAATCTCCCGGAAATACCGGATTTCCTCGGTATCCAGATTGCAGTAGGTCATCTGCACGCCGATCCGCTCCAGACAGTTCTGTTTCGCATAGATATACGCATAGCACATTGCCTGGGCTTTATGCACGTAGACCGGCTGTTCCATTGCCGCAACGTTTCTATATACACCCTTGATCTCATCGATGAAGCTGATTTCTTCTTCCGGAGGGATTTCCGCCGCAAACTCCATCTCCGGTTGCAGCACAGACTCCGTCGCAGCCGGCAGATCCGGCTGAAATTTTCCATAGGCGATTCCGTCTGCACGTCCTTCCACGACCAGTACGTAATCGTTGGCTTTCCATTCAATTTTCAGCGGTACTTCCGCCTGGTAGGAGGTGTCCATGCTTTTTTGAATTTTCCGGTGGATACGGCTGCCTTCCATCATGGCCTCTGCACTCGCCAGCTTTCCGGCACGATTATCGATATCTCCTGCCCGGAAAATAAACTCTACCAGATTTCTCACAGAGATATGTAATTCCTGCATGTACACCTCCTTTCTCCCGCGGGTATTTTCCTGTTGTATGAAGCGAGTTTTTATTTGTTCCATTATTTTACAATAAAAAGCCCCGCTCCGGAATACGGAGCGGGACTTAAAGTTCCATAGTCACGATATAATAATTGTATTATGCCACTGCAAATTTAGCAACTACGTTTTCGAAATTTTCATTCTTTCCACCGTAGCAAACCTGAAGATTCTTTTTTACGCCAAGTCCAATCATACCAAGCAATGACTTTGCATCAATGAATGTTCTGTCGCATTTTACATCAATATCAAAATCACAACCACCTGCTGCACGTACAAAATCCTTAACTTCATCCATATCTGATAACCGAATTACTTTAACAGTTTCATACATAATCCAACACCTCTTTCTACCTTTAAACAACATACTTTTATTATCATCCCCAAGTTTAGAAAAGATTATGCCACTTTTTTTCTCATCTGTCAAAGTTATGCAAACTTCGCATTTCTCCGGTTTTTCCTGCATAATGACGGTAATCGCGCAACCGTTTCCATCAGATTCTTACCGTTTTTTTTCGTGTATTTATATTTATACCTGCTATCTTATGCAATTTCTCCAAAAAATTGCCTTTCCAATCACCAAAACAAGCATTTTTTGATGAAAACTATTTTTATCAAAGTGGTTTCCCACTTTTTTTCAGAATATCCACATATAATTCTCCGATCGGACTGACCTTTATCCCCTTGTGCCGGATATAGCCAATCCGCATCTTTTCGCTCTCTGCCAGCGGCACTGCCGCATAATCATTTCCGTTTAATTCTTCACAGATAATCCCGGAACAGAGCGTATAACCATTCAGCCCAACCATCAGATTCAGCATGGTCGCCCGGTCATCCGCATGGATCATCTTCTTATATTCATAGGTACTTTTCATCTCTTCGGCAAAATAAAAGGAATTATTTTTCCCCTGTTCGAACACAAGACATGGATATTCCTGCAGTTCTTTCATGGAAATTACATCCCTTTGTGCCAGCGGATGTCCTTTCCACAGATATACATAGGTGTCACAGGTAAACAGTTCTTCAAAAATCACATCATTTTCCTTGAAAAGTTTCTGGAGTACTGCTTCATTAAATTTGCTCAGGAAAAGAATCCCCAGCTCACTTTTCATGTTACGCACATTTTCGATTACCTGATTCGTCTGTGTCTCATGCACGGCAAATTCATATTCGTCCATTCCGACAGCCTTTACGACTTCCACAAATGCCTTGACCGCAAAGGTATAATGCTGCATAGACACGGAAAATTTCTTTTTGGATGCAGACGAAATATAACGGGATTCCAGTAAATGATACTGCTCCACGACCTGCTTGGCATATCCGATAAATTCCTCTCCCTCTGGTGTAAGCACGATTCCCCGGTTGGACCGGATAAAAATGGTGATTCCTGCTTCTTCTTCCAGTTCGCGCACAACCGCAGACAGATTGGGCTGTGAGACAAACAATTTTCGGGATGCTTCGTTCATGGAACGGCTTTCTGCAATCGTAATTACCTGATGTAACTGCTGTAGGGTCATATGTCTTACCTCTTTTCCTTAAGCAAATGATCTGTTATATACCGGACAAGGATCTGAAGTATCCATGCAATCACAATGGAACTGCATACCAGCACCAGTTCGTAACGCAGACGGCATGTATGAAATGCTGCTCCCTTCATAAATTTTCGTATGGTAACATGTACCAGATACAATTCCAGCGAATGAGCACCAAACCATTCCAGTATTCTTATAACCGGGCGCATAGATAACCGGGAAAAGATCCAGGCAATTCCCGCACAACATGAGATATTAAAAATTCCGGTCACATACCTTGCAAAAATAGGAGATCCACTTGGAAGCATGGTGAGCAAATAGCCGGATAACGCAAAAAGAATCAACCATTTCCAATAACTTTCCCTTTTTTCATAGCTGGATCTGCCATAAAAACAGCCCGCTATAAAAACAGGCAGACGAAGCAAAGCAATATTCACATTTCCAAACATATCTTTCTCATATAATGCAATTACAAGTGCTAATACTGTAATAGCACTTACAATAGAAAGCAGACGGATCTCTCCATCTATTGCGTCTCGTGCGCTATCCACAATCTGAAAAATATAGGGATAAATCAGATAGCATAACAGCATAAGGCCAATATACCAGTAAAGCCTGTCTCCATCACTGAAAAATGTGATAAATGTGAAGTCTTTTATGGCTTCTCCCCATCCTGTTTTATCTACACAGACATCCAGTAAAATATAAGAGGGTACGGCTACGATGCAATAAGGAATCAGGATTCTTTTTAATCTTCTTATGTAAAAGCTTCTAACATCTGATCTTTTTTTCATGGAATAATATAATCCCAGACCAGAAAAGAATAAAAAAGCATCCACACTTGATGATGAAATATATCTACCAAAAGAAGGAAATCCAGCCACTAAAATGATAGGAGTAATAATGACAGTCATCCGTAAAATAGAAAAACTATAATCAATATGATGGATATTCCCAT
>ENA-OQKX01000290-OQKX01000290.1-human-gut-metagenome-genome-assembly--contig:-NODE-290-length-11028-cov-1.979451_pt1 | contig 11028 bp, 11 predicted proteins | sample MGYA00242654_ERZ504810 | MGnify/ENA primary metagenome ERZ504810 (study PRJEB26092, sample SAMD00036378) | human gut metagenome | host: Homo sapiens | study: EMG produced TPA metagenomics assembly of... | reverse complement strand
CACCGAAAAAATTTGAAGAAAAACAAAAAGGTGTGCTCACATTCGACCATGTTTCTTTCAAATATCCGGGTGCGGAGGAAGATGTGCTTCATGACATTGATTTTACAGCGGAACCGGGACAGACCACCGCAATCATTGGAAGTACCGGTTGTGGTAAATCCACACTGGTCAATCTGATTCCACGTTTATATGATGTGACAGACGGAAGTATTACACTCGATGGAAAAGATATCCGTAACATTACGATGTCTGATCTTCGTGATGAGATTGGTTTCGTTCCACAGAAAGGTGTTTTATTCTCCGGAACGATCGCTTCGAATCTTCGTTTTGGAAAAGATGATGCGACAGACGAGGAGATTAAGAAAGCGGCAGAGATTGCACAGGCAACAGAGTTTATCGAGGCGAAGGATGACAAGTATGAGAGTGCAATCGCGCAGGGCGGAAGCAATGTTTCCGGTGGACAGAAACAGCGTCTTGCGATTGCAAGGGCGATTGCAAAAGATCCGAAAATCTTTATTTTCGATGACAGTTTCTCGGCGCTCGATTTAAAGACAGACGCGGCACTGCGAAAAGCGCTTGCTGAGAATGTAAAAGACAGTACTGTGATCATCGTGGCACAGCGTATCAGTACCATTTTACATGCAGAGCAGATTTTAGTGCTCGATGACGGAAAAATTGTCGGCAAGGGTACACATGAAGAACTGTTAAAATCATGCGAAGTTTACCGGCAGATTGCAAAATCACAGTTATCCGCGAAAGAACTTGGACTTGAGGAAAGTGAGGTGGCTTTGAATGAGTAGAGAACAGGAAGTTAAAACACATCAGCCACGGAGAAGAGGACCGATGGGACATGGCATGCAGCCGGGCGAGAAACCGAAGGACTTCAAAAAATCCATCAAAAAGCTGATGAGCTATATCGGAAAATACAAAGCTGCAATTTTTGTTGTCATGTTTTTTGCAGCATGTTCTACCATATTTAATGTTGCAGGACCGAAAATTTTAGGAAAAGCGACCACTGCATTATCGGAAGGTCTGATGGCGAAAATTCAGGGAACCGGAAGCATTGATTTTGGAAAGATTGGAAGCATTCTTTTGTTTGTGCTTGGTCTGTATCTGTGCAGTGCGGTTTTCAACTTTATCCAGGGATGGATCATGACCGGGATCACACAGAAAGTGTGCTACCAGCTCAGAAAAGAAATCTCAGAAAAAATCAACCGCATGCCGATGAAATACTTCGAGAGCCGTACTTACGGCGAGGTATTGTCCCGTATCACCAACGATGTAGATACGTTGGGACAGGGACTGAACCAGAGTATTACCACGATCATTACATCCGTTGCAACACTGATCGGCGTGCTTGTGATGATGCTCAGTATTTCACCGCTTATGACACTTATTGCACTTGTGATCTTACCAATCTCCATGGGACTGATTGGATTTGTGACAAAAAAATCGCAGAAATATTTCCGTGCGCAGCAGGAGTATTTAGGACACATCAATGGACAGGTGGAAGAGGTATACGGTGGTCACCTTGTCATCAAGGCATTTAACCGCGAGAAAGATACGATTGAAGAGTTTGAGAAAACGAATGATATTCTCTATGATTCCGCATGGAAATCACAGGTTTTTGTCCGGTATGATGCAGCCAATCATGATGTTTGTCGGAAACTTAGGTTATGCCTGTGTTGCCCTGACAGGTGGACTGCTTGCAATCCGTGGCACGATCACAATCGGTGATATCCAGGCGTTCATCCAGTATGTGAAAAACTTCACACAGCCGATCCAGCAGATCGCGCAGGTGATCAATCAGGTACAGTCTATGTCTGCAGCATCCGAGCGTGTATTTGAGTTTTTGGAGGAAGAGGAAGAAGAGCAGATTGTAGAACATCCGGCGGATGTTTCGAAAATTACAGGTGCAGTGACATTTGATCATGTCCATTTTGGATACAATCCAGAGCAGATCATCATCAATGATTTCAGTGCCAGCGTAAAACCGGGACAGAAAATCGCAATCGTAGGACCAACCGGAGCCGGAAAAACGACGATGGTAAAACTGCTTATGCGTTTCTATGATGTAAACAGCGGAGCAATCTGTCTTGATGGACATAATATCAAGGATTTCAACCGCAGGGAACTGCGTGATGCATTCGGAATGGTATTGCAGGATACCTGGCTGTTCAAGGGAACAATCATGGAAAATATCCGGTACGGCCGGCTGGATGCAACGGATGAGGAAGTGATCGCGGCAGCGAAGGCAGCGAGAGCAGATCATTTCATCAAGACGCTGCCGGGTGGTTACCAGATGGAATTAAACGAGGATGCAAGCAATGTATCGCAGGGACAGAAACAGCTTCTGACCATTGCGCGAGCAATCCTTGCAGACAATAAGATCCTGATTTTAGATGAGGCAACTTCTTCGGTAGATACAAGAACCGAGATTGAGATCCAGAAGGCAATGGATAACCTGATGAAGGGAAGAACCAGCTTTGTCATTGCACACAGACTTTCCACGATCCGTGACGCAGATTTGATTCTTGTCATGAAGGATGGAGATATCATTGAGCAGGGAAGACATGAGGAACTTCTCACAGCAGGAGGTTTCTATGCGAACCTTTATAATTCCCAGTTTGAGGAGTGTTGTAGCTTAATTTTTATGCGTTTCCGCAAAACAGGCACGCACGATTGCATCATCTCCATACTTATCACGGATTTTATCGATAGCAGAATTTAATTTGGATAACCGCTCAAACTTATCCTGATCGAAAAGATTATATTGCTCATAGTTCTCGTCGGTTGCTTTGCTCGTAGAGACGCCAAGCAGCCGGATGGGAGCGTGATCCCAGCCCTGGTCAAATGCATTGCAGGCTGCCTCATAAATCTTTTCGGTCACGTTGGTGGCAGAGGGCAGGGATAACTGCCTGCAGCGGTGATGAAATTCATTGTCCACAATCTGAACCTGCACCACGCTAATGTAGGCTTTATCATAACGGATGCGCGCACCCACAGTCTCACAGAGAGATAACAGAATGTGGTGCGCGTTTTCTGTATCTGTGACATCGTAAGGCAGTGTGACAAAGTTGCCGTACCCTTTGTTGGCAGGAGATTCTGCAGTCACGGCAGAGGAGGAGATACCATTGGCGGATTCCCACAGATAATCGCCCTGGGATTTAAAATTGGAGAGTAACATCTGGCGGTCAGCTTTTGCAAGTGCGCCGATGGTTGTGATTCCAAGAGAGCGCAGTCTTTTTGCAGTGGTTTTTCCACAGCCGTATAACGATTCCACCGGGAGTGGCCAGAACTTTTCTGCCATCTCTTCCGGGAAAAGAGTATGCACACGGTTTGGCTTCTCAAAATCAGATGCCATCTTTGCTAAAAGCTTATTTGTAGAGATACCGATATTGACGGTAAAGCCAAGCTCCTTATAAATCCGGTCTTTTAATTTTGTTGCGAAAGCAATGGGATCGCCGTAGAGTTTTTCCGTTCCGGTCATATCGCAGAAAGCCTCATCAATACTGCACTGTTCGATCACCGGGGCAACCTCTTCTAAAATTTCGATAAACTTTCGGGAGGAAGCAGCGTACAGTTCATGATCCGGCGGAACAACGACAAGTTCCGGGCATTTTTGTCTGGCATGGGATAATGGTTCGCCGGTCATAATGCCGTATTTCTTCGCAGAAGGAGATTTTGCAAGGACCACTCCGTGGCGCATCTTTTCATCGCCGCCGATTACGGCGTTGATGGTTCTTAAATCCAGTGCATCCGGGTTATCACGCAGGCGTTTCGCCGATTCCCAGCTCAAAAAGGCAGAGTTCACATCGACATGAAAAATGAGAGAGTGCATACAGATTCCTCCTGGTATCATAATGGTTTGTGCGAAACGCGTTCTACATTATGTACGAGTTTCGAGTTTTACATTACATCAATTATAGCAAACTTGAGGAAATCTGTAAACTAAAAACGAATATATGTTCGAATGTCATAACCCATACCAAACCTGTGTGTTGTGACACATAAAATTCACCGAATCGGGCATGATAGTAGCGAATAAGATGATTTTTGAGAGGTTTCAATATGTATATGATATGAGGGAATGCAATCAAAAGAGAAGGAGACACTGTGGAGCCGCCGGTTCTTAGAAGTCAGATTCTGCGTTTTATTCTGATTTATCAGAAATAAAATGCAGGATGTGAGTTCTTAGTACCGCTGCGAGCGACACGTAGCGGGAGCGTGTCTCCGAAAGTTTGATTGCATTCCCTCATATTTCAGTGCGTAGATTTACCTCTCAAAAATTATCGTAAACATTATAAACAACGATAAGGTGATTTTATTATGGTAAATATTCGAAAAGCCGCCATGATCGGCTGTGGATTTGTAGGTTCGTCCTCTGCGTTTGCATTAATGCAGAGCGGCATTTTTTCCGTAGATGGTAATGATCGATGTAAACAGGGAAAAAGCGGAAGGTGAGGCGATGGATATCGCACATGGACTTCCGTTTGCAAGGCCGATCCGGCTGTATGCCGGAACTTACGATGACATTGTCGATGCGGCGATTATCATCATTACGGCGGGGGCAAATCAGAAGCCGGACGAGACGAGGCTTGATCTCATCCACAAAAATGTGGAAATTTATAAAACAATCATCCCGGAAATCGCAAAGCGAAACTGCGAGGGCATGCTTCTTATCGTTTCAAATCCGGTGGATGTTCTCACTTACACAGCGTTAAAACTGTCCGGTTTCCCGGAGACAGAGTGCTTGGTTCTGGAACGGTGCTTGACACGGCAAGATTAAAATATCTGATCGGGGAACATTTGAAGGTCGACAACCGCAGTGTGCATGCGTTTATCATCGGTGAACACGGGGACAGCGAGCTGGCAGCTTGGTCAAATGCAAACGTTTCCGGTGTGCGGCTCGATGCGTTCTGTGAGATGCGCGGACATTATTTTCACGAGGAATCCGAGGATAAAATTTATGAGGAAGTGAAAAACAGTGCCTATGAGATCATTCAGAGAAAACAGGCAACTTACTACGGAATTGCGATGGCGGTAAAAAGAATCTGCGAGTGTATCATAAGAAACGAGCAGTCCATTCTCCCAGTGTCTTCCATGATGCACGGAATTTATGGTATGGAAGATGTGGTCATCAGTATGCCTGCAATCGTCGGAAAAGATGGTGTGGAGGCAGTTGTGCCGATCGAACTCGATGAGGAGGAACAGGAGCAGTTAAAAAAATCAGCCACGCTTTTAAAAGAATTAAACACTATGATAAAAACCGAACATGGTGTAAAATGAGTGTCGGAAGTTTTCGATAACATGCTTTAAAGACAGGTGTTTCACATGAAGATAAAAATTTTTGCACTGACACATAAAAAATTTGAAGTACCACAAGATAAAATGTACCAGCCGCTTCAGGTGGGCAGGGAGGAAAAGAGGATCTTGGTTACCTCTGTGACAACACGGGAGACACATTCTGCGGAAAACTGTTATTACAGTGAACTGACCGGATTGTATTGGATATGGAAAAATGTACACACATATAAATATGTAGGAACCTGTCACTACAAGAAGGTATCTTTTGAATGAGCAGGAAAAAATTTTTACAGAGGCAGAGTATCTGGAGCTTTTAAACGGACTATGATCTGATCACGACCAAAAGGGTGGTGCTGAACAACTCCTATCATTATAGGTTTTGCGACAAAATCATAATATTCATGCTCTCGATAATGACAGGAGAGGTGATAAAAGAACTCTACCCGGAATATTACGATACATTTGTACAGCTCGAGAACGGACGGAAACGTATTTTGGCAATATGATCGTCAACATCGAAAAAATGGTTTGATACATACTGTGAATGGCTGTTTCACATTTTTTTTGAGGTTGCAGAAGCGGATCTGTCTGGAAAATGGAGAGGACGATTATCACAAACGGGTGTTTGGATTTATTTCTGAGTTCCTGCTGCTTGTGTGGGTGCGCGTAAATCATCTGAAGGTTTATGAGTGCAAAGTGGGCATGTTAGGAGAAAAGGCAGAGACACGCGAGATGAAAGAACAGCTTGCGAGTTACTTCTTTTCTATGGATGTTTTTGGTGCAAAAACGTATTTTGCGGAAATGTTAAAAAAGCGGCCGGATGTTCTGATGGAGGCATCCGACATCACAGGCGAGCTGAAACTTTCCATGCAGATCATTGCAACCATGGATCAGGAATTACAACGGACGGGGCATTGCTATCTGAGAAAGAAAACCGTTTTCGGGAACTTATCACTTTATTTACGAGATTGAATGCAGTGATACGTGCATACATGAGCGGACAGGTCACAGAGGAGGACAGGCGCTTTTTGATAGAGCAGAGTGTTAGCGAGACAGCAGTAAAAGTCGGTGTTTTTATTCTGCCAATTTCAGCGGAGCAGAAAGAGGAGCTGGAAACTGAGATATTAAAAGATTTGAATGCATAAAAATCTCTTGAAATTTACATTTTTATCTGCTATGATAAATAGGATGTTTGTGAAACAGATAAAAAAATATATGCGGCTGTAGTTTAATGGATAAAACATCGGACTCCGACTCCGACGCTGCGGGTTCGATTCCCGCCAGGCGCAGTAAAAAGATGTCAGTAGTGGCATCTTTTTTTTGCTCTGAAATAAAATATTAAGAATTGGAAAAGCCTGCCATTCGTTGACAATAAACAGAGATAATGCTATTATGTAATATGTTTGTTAGATTAATTTTTTGTAATTGCAGATAGGAAACAATTACATTTTTCATAATAGATACCGCAGACAAAATTCGGGTCTGTGAAAGAAAGGTTTGGTAAAAATGGCTTCAACGAATCAGGATAATAAATCAAATAACATAGATATTCAGAAAATGGTAGAATTTGTAAAAAAGAATGCCAGATATTTCGTGGCAGGAGCACTGTTTGTTGTGCTTTTACTTATTTTAGTGAAATTCACGGGAAATGGAACCGGAAACGCAGACGATAATAACGTGGCGGTTACTGAGACGGTTGTGACAGAAGAAGCATATGAGGAAAATGCAGTCCCGGCAGTCAATGAGCTGATCAACAACTACTTTACTGCTTATGCATCGGGAGATATTGTCACATTACAGACACTGGCAACACCGATCACACAGAATGAGCAGAGTTATATCACACTGATCAGTCAGTACATTGAGCAGTATCAGGACATTAACTGCTATACAAAGTCCGGGCTTGACAGCAATTCTTATATGGTAAATGTCAGCCTGAATGTGAAGTTTATGGGAGTGGAAACACCTGCACCGGGACTTTATTTCTTCTATGTCAGAACAAATGACGATGGAAGCCTTTACATTGATAATCTTTACAGTGAGTACAACCTGTCCAGACAGGAGAGTGCGTTGGATACAAGCATACCGCAACCTCATCACGAACTTCTACAACAGCGATGATGTCATTGAATTACAGAATGATATCCAGCAGAAATACGAAGCTGTCATTGTCAACTAGACGAGAACCTGTTGAATCTCTGTGCAACGACTATTCCAAATGCAATCACCGAGTGGCGTAATACCATTGTGGCAGACGCAACAGAGAGTACAGAAGAAGTACCTGCAACGGAAGAGGTTCCTGCAACAGAGACTCCTGCTGAGGAGACTCCGACAGACGAAATTCCAGCGGAAGAAACGCCGGCAGAACAGACAACAGAAACTGTATATACAATAGACAAGGTAAATGTCCGGTCAGGTGCAGATACCTCAGCAGACAAGCTTGGCTCTGTTGAAAAAGGAACGGCACTTACCAGAACTGGTACAGAAGGAGACTGGAGTATTGTCGATTACAACGGTACAACAGGTTATATTAAGAGTGAATTTTTATCAGCAGAAGCACCGGAGAATGCTTCTGAGACAGCGGCATCAGAAGCATTGACAGAGGGCACAACGATCATGCTCTCCAACACAACAAACATCCGGTCTTCCATGAGCGAGACAGCAGACAAAGTCGGAGTTGCCTATGCCGGAGAGAAGGTAACGGTTGTGATGAGTTATGCAGAAGGCTGGACAAAAGTAACATGGAAGAATAAGACAGGTTATATCAAGACCGATTTATTAAAATAAAAAAGTAACAGAATGCTACGGAGGCTTCCAGCAAATTGAAGTCTCCGTTTTTGTAGTTATTTGAAGCTGTACAAAATAGAATCATATGGAATAATGACAGGAAAAGGAAAAGTATGGAAGAAAACGGAATCCGTATCAATAAATTTTTGAGCGAAGCAGGGGTATGTTCCAGACGCGAGGCAGACCGTCAGGTTGAACTTGGAAATATTACCATTGATGGAAAAGTTGCGAAAACAGGCGCAAGAGTATTGCCAGGACAGTCGGTTTTGTTTCAGGGAAAGAAAGTTTTAAAAGAAGAGGAAATGATCTTAATTGCGTTCCACAAACCGGTTGGCATTGTCTGTACCGTAGAAAAGCGCGAAAAAAACAATGTGATCGATTATATTAATTACCCGAAGCGCATCTATCCGGTCGGACGTCTGGATAAAGATTCAGAAGGGCTGTTGTTACTGACGAACAACGGTGATATTGTCAATAAAATGATGCGCTCCGGGAATATGCATGAAAAAGAGTACATTGTTACAGTCAACAGACCAGTCACCGAGAGTTTTATCCTATGGTCTGGCAAACGGAGTGCCGCTTTGCTTGACTATTTTCTTTTGTAATCCTTTGTTTTGGCATTTTATTCCCTCCATAATCAAGTTATATAAATTGTTTATATAACTTGATTATATTATAACAATTAAGCTTTGTCAATTCGTCTGGAGACAATTTATAAAACATGATTCGGTCTTTTCTCGGCTGTAACCTCTATATTTCTATCGATTTTTAAAGTAAAAAACAAGAGAGTAAGGTCTTCCGTTAATCGGTCAATGGGTATATACTTGTATTAACCGAATCGGTCAACGGAGGCGGCTTATGAATGATAAATTTTATGCATTGCCGGAAGAAAAACAATCGCAAATATTGAATGCTGCATATAAAGTATTTGCAATGAATCAATATAAGAAGGCACCAACCTCAGAAATTGCAGCAGAAGCCGGAATTTCCAAATCACTTTTGTTTCATTATTTTCATAACAAGCAGGAGTTGTATATTTTCTTATGGAAGCATGCAGCAGATTTAACAAAAAAATACATGTGTAAATATAAGGTATATGAAACAGATGATTTTTTTGAAATGATGCGGCGTGGTCTGATGGCTAAGTGTGCAGTGATGAGAAAATACACATTTTTATCCCTGTTTTCCATTAATTCATACTTTGAAACGGAGTCGGATATTCAATCAACTATCCAACCGGATGTGCAGGATGCTGCCCAAAAGACATTGGAAATGCTTTTGTCAATTTTGAATCTTGATTTAATCCGTAAGGATATAGAATTTGCTCGTATATATAAAGAAATTCTATATGCTTCAGAAGGGATGCTTAAATATTGGTACAGAACAGGAAATTATGATGTAACTGCTTTTGGGCAGGAGTATCTGGAAATGATAAATCATTGGGAAATGGTTTATGGAAAGGGGACGGAAAATGACAGAAAGCAGTTATAAGACACCCTGTGGTTGCATCCATTATTTTGTAAATGTAGTAGACAAGCAGAAAATTACGTTAGTGTTTTTACCGGGACTTACAGCAGATCACAGGCTTTTTGAAAAACAGATAGAATATTTTGAGAAGAAACAGAATGTGTTCGTATGGGATGCACCATCACATGCATTATCCAGACCATTTACGAATAATTACAGTCTGTCTGACATGGCAGAATGGCTTGATATAATCTTAGCAAAAGAAGAAATTTATAATCCCATCATTATCGGTCAGTCTATGGGTGGATACCTGGCTCAAATGTATATGGAATTATATTGATAGTTATTGGTATAATATTGGCTGCACTGCATTTTATTGTGGGTGGAAATGGCATCGGCAATTTCATTTCTGGCATTATTGCAGTTATATCGGTATTGGTAATATTAGCAGGAACTTATATGACGTCAAGTGGAATCAAAAACTGTAAATAAAAACCTTAGAGGACAGGATAATGGAGAAATTATAATGATGTTGTTGTTGGGTTTGAGAGTGGCATGACAACAAATTTGCAATTATGGGAATATGCAATAGTGAGGTCAGAAGATGAAAAATGCTAATGATTTGCTGGATGATATGCCGGTATAGAATGCCTTTTTAAGGCTCGCAGTTCCATCTGTAGCAGCGCAGCTAATCAATATATTATACAATTTTATATCGTTCGTGTCGAAAAAATGTCATTTCACGCAGATGGCATTTTTTTAAATGCCTTTTATTGTATAATATGATGTAAGTAAGATACAACGTATTTTTATAATAGTTTTACGAATCGTTTTACGAATCAATTATTATAGTGTTTTATAATGTTAAAAATATTGTAAAAATGTTGTCAAAAATACAAGAAGTGCGATAAAAGGAGGAAGAGTTTATGAGGTATTCAAACTTAAAAAAGCTTGCTGCGGTAGTATTATCTATCGGAATGGTATTTTCAAGCAGTGCTGTGACTGGTTTTTCAGCAGATAACAGCAAAATGATACCCACGATTGTTGAGAGCTCATATAGTCAGGCGGCAGCAAATATTGATGATGAATATGCCTATGATGGAACATATGTTGATAAATGGGGGGATACGCGTAAGGGTAGTCAGCTTGGAGTGACATATACAAAGGATGCAACAGAATTTAATATATGGGCCCCTGCGGCAACAGGTGTAAAAGTTAATATTTATGAAGCAGGTGCGGGTAATGCTAGTAATGCCTGTAAGATAGGATCTTATACATTAGAGAAGGTGTCTAGCAGTAAAGAATGGAATGGTATATGGACTATAACGCTTGTTGGTAATTGGGGTGACTATTATTATGATTATACGATAACCACGACAGATGCTTATCATAAGGACAGCGATCAAACACAAACATATAATATTCAGGATCCATATTCGGTTGCTGTCAGTGAAGATGGAAAGTATT
>ENA-OQKX01000289-OQKX01000289.1-human-gut-metagenome-genome-assembly--contig:-NODE-289-length-11094-cov-2.616668_pt1 | contig 11094 bp, 10 predicted proteins | sample MGYA00242654_ERZ504810 | MGnify/ENA primary metagenome ERZ504810 (study PRJEB26092, sample SAMD00036378) | human gut metagenome | host: Homo sapiens | study: EMG produced TPA metagenomics assembly of... | reverse complement strand
GAGGTGACTGGACGTGACCGCGGGTCGAAGTCGATGCGCTACCTGCAGGGCACCCGATTTCGTCAGCCAGGTTCGGCTGGTAGCCACTGCGGACGGCATACGGCCGAGCAGGTGGACACCTGGAACCAGCCTGGGTGAACGAGATGTATCGATGAACAGCAGCACGTCCTGATTTGCACGTCACGGAGTACTCTGCCATGGTCAGTGCGGTCAGCGGCACGCGCAGACGGTACCCGGCTGCTCATCCATCTGGCCGAAGACCAGTGCGGTCTTCTCAAGAACGCCAGCCTCATCCATTTCGCCGATCAGATCGTTACCCTCACGGGTACGCTCGCCGACGCCTGCGAACACGGACACACCGCCGTGGTTCTGGGCGACTCGCTGGATCATTTCCTGAATAAGCACGGTCTTGCCGACGCCTGCGCCGCCGAACAGACCGATCTTGCCGCCCTGCACGTACGGGGTCAGCAGATCGATGACCTTGATGCCGGTTTCGAACATCTGGGTCTTGGATTCCAGCTGGTCGAATGCCGGCGGGTTGCGGTGGATAGGCCAACGCTCGGTGACCGTGATGGTTTCGTCATCCTTCTTGTTGAGGATGTTGCCGGACACGTCGAACACGTGACCCTTGGTGACATCGCCAACAGGAACGGAGATCGGACCGCCGGTGTCGAGCACGGTGGCGCCACGAACGAGGCCGTCGGTCGGCTTCAGCGCCACGGTACGCACGGTAGAGTCGCCAAGGTGCTGTTCGACCTCAAGCGTGATCTTCTTCGTGGTTTCGCCCTCTTCGTTGGCGGTGTTGGTCAGCTCAACGGTAAGTGCGTTGTAAATGTCGGGCAGGTGGCCCACCGGGAATTCGACGTCGATAACCGAACCCTGGATACGCGTGACGCGTCCAGTGGTCGGCTCTGCAGCCGTCTCGGGAGCCGCTGTGGTCTGATTCTCAGCCATATGCGTTCCTACTCTTCCTTCTTATTCAGCGCGTCGGCGCTGCCGATGATTTCGGTAAGTTCCTGGGTAATCGAAGCCTGTCGCGAAGCGTTGAGCTTGCGGGTCAGGTCGTCGATCAGGCTGCGGGCGTTGTCTGTAGCCGTATGCATGGCGTTCTGTCGGCTTGCAGTCTCGGATGCCGCCGCGGTGAGCAGGCATTCATGAATACGGGACTGAATGTACTTCGGCAGAATCGCGTCAAGCACTTCGTCGACGCTCGGCTCGAACGCATAAAGCGGGGTCGCGGCATCGGCATCGGATTCGGGCACAGGGCCGGAGTCCTGCTGTTCCGGAAGCACGAGTTCAACGGGCAGCATACGCAGCACGCGCACCTTCTGAACGACCATATTCACGAATTCGGTGAACACAATGTAGAGTTCGGAAACTCCACCTTCGCTCGCCGGCTTCATGTAGGCGTCCATCAGTGCCTTCGAGATGGACTCTGCGACTTCCACGCCGGGCTGGTCGGTATCGCCTTCCCAAGTACCGGCAACATCACGATTGCGGTACTTGTAGTACGTCACACCGCGACGACCATACACATACAGTTCCGGCTGCTTGCCTGCCGCATCGAGGCGGGCCAGCAGCGATTCCGTTTCGCGGATGATCGAGGAGGTGTACGGACCCGCCATACCACGATCCGAGGTGAGGGCGAGGACAGCCACTCGGGGGTTGTCCTCGTCCTTCTTCACGATCGGATGGTCGATATGGGTGTGGGCCACCAGCGCTTGCACGGCGTCGAAAATCGCATCGGTATACGGCTTCGCGTTCAAGGCCACGTCACGTGCCTTGGCGATATGCGAAGACGCGATCATCTCCTGCGCGTTGAAGATTTTCTCCAGCGACGCGGTGGAGGCGATCCTAGATTTCAATGCGAGTTGCGAGCCCATGGATCACTTCTCTCCTGCGACGATCTTTTCCTGTTCGACCGGAGTGGTGTGCTTCTCGTCAGGCTTCTTCTCGACCAGCGGCTTGCCCGCGCTGGTCACGAAGGTCTCACGGAACGCTTCCACGGCCTTGTCGAGGGCAGCCTCGGTGTCGGCGGTGAAGTCTTCGGTCTCGCGAATGGTCTTGAGGATATCGGTGTTGTGCTCCAGGTAGTCGAGCATGCCCTTCTCGAACGGCAGCACGTCGTTCAGCGGCAGATCATCCATCTTGCCATGGGTGCCGGCCCACACGGAGACGACTTCCTGTTCCATGGAATACGGGGAGAACTGCGGCTGCTTGAGCAGCTCGGTCAAGTGGGAACCACGGTTCAGCTGGGCCTTCGAAGCCGCATCCAGATCGGAAGCGAACATGGCGAAGGGATTCCAGGGGAACGGTACTGGGGCCAAGGAGATCTTCAGCGTGCCGGAGACCTCTTCAACGCCTTGGTCTGTGCCGCGCCACCAACTCGGGACACGGAGATGCCGACGTCGACAGCCGGACGCTGGTTCGCGTTGAACAGGTCGGACTGCAGGAAGATCTGACCGTCGGTGATGGAGATCACGTTGGTCGGAATGTATGCGGACACGTCGTTTGCCTTGGTTTCGACGATCGGCAGGCCGGTCATCGAACCGCCGCCGAGGTCATCGGAAACCTTGGCGCAGCGTTCGAGCAGACGGGAATGCAGGTAGAACACATCGCCCGGGTATGCCTCACGTCCCGGCGGGCGGCGCAGCAGCAGGGAGATCGAACGGTAGGCTTCAGCCTGCTTCGACAGATCGTCGAAGACGATGAGCACGTGCTTGCCGTTGTACATCCAGTGCTGTCCGATGGCGGAACCGGTGTACGGTGCGATGTACTTGAAGCCTGCGGAATCGGAAGCCGGGGAGGCCACGATAGTGGTGTACTCCATGGCGCCGGACTCTTCGAGGGACTGCTTCACCGATGCGATGGTGGAGCCCTTCTGGCCGATGGCCACGTAGATGCAGCGGACCTGCTTCTTCGGATCACCGGATTCCCAATTACGCTTCTGGTTGATGATCGTATCGATTGCGATAGCGGTCTTACCGGTCTGACGGTCGCCGATGATGAGCTGACGCTGGCCACGGCCGATCGGCGTCATCGCGTCGATGGCCTTCAGGCCGGTGGACAGAGGCTCGTCAACCGGATGACGATGCATAACGTCAGGTGCCTGGGCCTCGAGAATACGACGGCCTTCGGTCTTGATCTCGCCAAGACCGTCAATCGGGTTGCCTAGCGGGTCCACGACGCGGCCAAGGTAGCCGTCGCCGACGGGCACGGAGAGCACTTCGCCGGTACGACGCACTTCCTGGCCTTCCTCGATACCGGTGAAATCGCCGAGGATAACCACGCCGATCTCGCGGGCGTCAAGGTTGAACGCCAGGCCAAGCGTGCCGTCTTCGAAGGTCAGCAGCTCATTGGCCATGCAACCAGGCAGTCCCGTCACGTGCGCAATGCCGTCGCCAGCGGTCGCGACATAACCGACTTCCTGGGTCGGCGTGTCCGACGGCTTGTACGACTCGACGAAATCATCGAGCGCCTTGCGTATCGTGGCGGGATCAATGGTAAGTTCTGCCATGATCACTCCTTATTGTTGTTTTTAAATTCAGTCAAGTCTTGTTTCAGGCTTGTTCACCGTGTGGCGTGCCGTCAGGCGGTCGCCTTTCACCGTGCGCTGAAGATGTTGCAGCTGTGCGACCACCGTGTTGTCGGTGACCTCGTCGCCCACCTGGATGCGCATACCACCCAGGACGGTCGGATCGACCACCGAGTTAATGTGCACCGGATGGCCGGTCTTCGCCGAATAGATGGCGACGAGCTTCTTGACCTGCTCCTTGCTCAGTGGCGTTGCCGTGGTGACGGTGACCATCGATTCGCCCATATGACGGGAGAACTTGTTGATCAACCACTGGAGTGGTCTGCAGATAGCGGCGGTTGCGCAGATTGCAGGTCGCATGCTCGGCCAGACGCTTGGTCACCACATTGAAGTCGGCATTGCCGATCAGGCTGTACAGCAGCTTGATACGGGCTTCGGCGGGGACGGTTGCGTCATACAGCTTGGTACGCACGACCGGAAGGTTGAGCAGTGCGGAATGCAACTCTGCGAGCTCGATGGAGACCTGCAAAGTCGTATTGGTGTAATCCGCGTAGTACATCATGCCATCAACGCCGAAATCCTCAACGGCATTGGCGATATCAGACACGCGGCTCCAACGGCGAGACACCAGATCGGACATGATCTCCATCACGAGCGGATGGGCCTGGTCTCCGATCAGAGTCTTGACTACCGCAACCTTGTCTTCGACTGGGCGCGACGGGTCGGTGAGGGCACGTTCAAGCTGGATATTGTGGTCAAGCGCGCTGGTGATCGTGAACAGTTCGTTCCCGATACGCCATGCGTCCTCACCGCTGTCACGCAGCTTGGGGGCCAGCGAGTCACGCGAAACGCGGTCTGCGATACGCGATGCTTCTCCTCGCATTGGTCACCTCCCTTTCTTGAAGGTTTCGATCACTTCTTGTCGCTGTCCAAGTCGGCGATCATCTGGTCGATCATCGACGACTGCACATCGTCATTCTCGAGCTTGCTACCCAGGATCTTGCCGGCCAGTGCCGTTGCCAGCACGCCGACCTCACCCTTCAGGCTCACCAGAGCCTGCTGCTGCTGCGATTCGATGGAACGCTGGGCGGTGGCGGTGATCTGCGCCGCATCAGCCTCGGCACGGGTACGTGCGTCGGCGATGATGTGCGATGCCTCCGCGCGAGCGTCGTCGCGGATCTTGGAAGCCTCGACGCGTGCGTTGCTCAGCTGGGCATCGTACTTCGCCTTGGCTTCGTCGGCATCCTTCTGGGCCTGTTCGGCCTTGGCGATGCCGCCTTCGATCTTGGCTGCGCGCTCATCGAACACGGCCTGGAACTTCGGCAGGAAGAACTTGTAGAAGAACACGGCGACGATGATCAGAATGACCAACGACCAGAAAATGTCGTAGCTTTTCGGAAGGAACAGTTCCATCTCGCTAGCTGCGGTCACCATAGTGTCTTCCTCCTTTCACGTTCGTTTGCGTCTTCGGTGTTTACCTTGGGGATCAAGTCTTACTTGATGAAGGCGAGCACGAAGCCGAGCAGTGCCAGCACCTCAACGAATGCCAGGCCCAGGAACATGAGGGTCTGCAGACGGCTGCCGAGCTCAGGCTGGCGAGCGGTGCCTTCGATGGTCTTGCCGATCAGGATGCCCAGACCGATGCCAGGGCCGATGGCGGCGAGGCCGTAGCCAACGACGTTCAGGTTGCCGGCAACCTCAGCGAGGGTAACGATATCCATGATTGTTTCCTTTCTGGTTATTGCTTGACAAGAAGCAACACTTAAAAAGCCGGCGGTCAGTCGATCTCCGGATAGCTCATATTGATGTATGCGGTGGTCAGGATGGCGAAGATGTAAGCCTGCAGGCAGGCGACCAGCGCCTCGAACAGGAACATGAACATGCCAGCCGCGAAGGTGATGATGCCGAACGGCATCATCAGCTTGTTCACCACATCAACGAGGAAGAACTGCGTGGCCGAGAGGCACAACGCAAGGATCAGGTGGCCCGAAACCATGTTGGCGAACAGTCGGATCGTCAACGAGAACGGACGGATAATCAGCAGCTCAAGCAGCTGAATCGGGGACAGCAGAATATAGATCGGGGCCGGAACGCCCTTCGGGAAGATCTCGTCCCTCAGGAAGTGGCCAAGGCCCTTTTCACGGATGCCGGCAATCCAGTACTGGCAGAAGCACCACATGGCGAACACCAGAGGCAGCGTGATGGACGCGCTTGCCGCGATGTTGAAGCCCGGGATGATGCCGCACAGATTGAAGACCAGCAACGTGCAGAACACGGTGGTGATCATCGGCACATAACGCTTGCCACGCAGCTCGCCCATCACCTGATAGACGATGTTGTCGCGGACAAACTCGATCAGCCATTCGACTGCGCCCTGCCAACGGCCAGGGATGAGCTTTGCACGGCTTGCCGTAATTCCGAGAACCAGCAGCATGATGACGGTCGCAAGAATACGAACGAGGATGATGCGGTTGATGGCGAACGGCGTGCCTTGAAAAACAAACGGATCGGGAAGGAAGTCATTGATGCTCGGCATCTCTGGACCATCGGCGATGGTCATGATGCCCTCTCCCAATGCACTAATCATTCACGCCTCCTGCTCTTGTGTCAGCTGTTAGTCTAGCCCAACAGCTGAGTCGAATGTGACATTCCGGTTACCAAACCAGAACATCCTTCGGGTTCTATGTTAACGCGCCCATAAACGCGTTCGCATACCAGCCCCGAATGGCTGCAAAGGATTATCAGCCCGTGGCTAGACAACATTCCGCACCGGGAGCTTTCCCCTACTACCGTATAGTGAAAACCGGCGTTTCGCACGTTGCGGGGACTATTAGACACAACCACGGCCGTTGTCGATTCGGCCTATTTCACCCCCATTCACACCAAAATAGACATCGTTTGCAACACTGCTTGATAAAACGTTTTACTTAACATATCGCACCATAATATATGACGGCGAAAATGAAACGATGTCGCAGCAGGCAACAAAAACCGCGCAAAAAGCCCACGACACCGCGCAAAAGCGGCAATCGTGGGACAATCGCCAATACTTGTCAGTACTCGCCGATCTTCGTGAAAATCAGCCGCGAATGACACCGTATCCATCGTGCGAGAATGGCGTGAACGCGTCGACACGCGGAGAACCGGGCTCGTGCCGGATCGAACGGTCGGTGCCGAGGCGCTTCTCCTCGCGCAGCTGCGGTACTTCGCTCAAATCGTATGGCGTGGTCTGATAGACCCAGTTGAGCCAGTTGCGCCACAGCAGGTTGGCGTGGGCGCGCCAGGCGAACAGCGGTTCGAGCTTCGGATCGTCGTGCGGGAAATAGTTTTCGGGGAACGGCACGTTGGTCATGCCCTTCTTCATATCCCTCTCGTATTCCTCGGCGAGCGTGTACTTGCCGTATTCCCAATGGCCGAGCGCGAACACTTCGGAGAAGTCACGCGTGGCGATGAGCCCCGGGCCGGACTTCGGACCCCACGTGAGCACCTGCAGCTCGGGATTATGGGCGATATCACCCTCGTTGACCCCCGCCAGGCGGGAATGCGGTTGCAGGCAGATCTCGTCGAAACCGTTGGTGAGGAAGCAGTATTCGTCCTGCAGATACTGGGGGAACACTCCGAAGAGCTTCTCCGGCAGCAGCTCCTTGCGCACGCCGTACCGATAGTTGAGCGCGCCCATCGCGCCCCAGCACAGGTACATGGTGGAGAAGACGTGGGTGGATGCCCAGTCGAGAATCTGCTTGAACTCGTCCCAGTAGTCGACCTGCTCGAAATCGAGGTGTTCGACGGGCGCTCCCGTCACCACAAGACCGTCGTAATAGTTGTCTTTGAACGCGTCGAGCGTCTCGTAGAACTTCACCAGATGGTCGGCGCTCACGTGCGTGGCCTCGTGGGTGGAGGTCTTCATGAAGTCGACCTCGACCTGCAGCGGGCTCTTGGAGATCAGACGCAGCAGTTGCGTTTCGGTCTCGATCTTCTTCGGCATGAGGTTCAGGATCACCAGCTTGAGCGGACGCACACGCTGGCGCTCCGCTTCGGGCTTTTCAAGCGCGAAGATGCGCTCGGAGTCGAGAATGTCTCTGGCCGGAAGGCCGCTGGGAATCTTGATAGGCATGTTTCCTATTATGGTGCGGACCCGGATATGGCGTATTCGGCGGTTTTCATCGACGGTCCGCAGCGTTATACGAAAAACGGATAACGCGTTATCGGATATGCGATTTCACTAGCAGCGCAATATGCGACACGCCGATTTGACTTATTAGCCAACATCCGTAAAGTAGTTAGAGCTGCCTCAATGAAGGCAAGCCGACGCGGGGTGGAGCAGCTCGGTAGCTCGCTGGGCTCATAACCCAGAGGTCCATGGTTCAAATCCATGCCCCGCTACCAATTGAAACCGGAAACCTTTTGGTTTCCGGTTTTTTGTTTTCCCCAGGACGTTTCGCTCCTTTTATATAAAGTCCCCATACATATCGAACGCAACCGGCACACACAACGTATGGTCATGCCGCCGCAGCCTTCATAATCGAACATAATCGCAAATCATGTATTAAAACGCTTTACCAAAAGTATTTGAAGAAAGTACTTGTAGCCGCATCGCCGTAATCGTTACGAAAAAGGGAAATCACAAAAAGAACACAACTACCTCTATAATCGGCTATATGAATGAAGCAACATCATCAAGCGCGACACCGCGCACAAAGGCAACAGCAAAGACAACAGCCAAGGCAGCGGCCACAAAGACAACGAGGACAGCCGCGAAATCAACCGCAAAGACGACAACCAAAAAACCAACCACCAAGCGCACTTCCAAGCCGAAAACCGCAACGAAGCGAACCGTCGGCGAAACTCCAGCACCTATCATCAACCGCACCAGCCCGGAACAGTTCGGCCGCGTAAACGTTCTTGACATCACTCCGTCCGCCGAAAACGGCCTGTACCCGGCTCGCGTGGAGCTTGGCGAGGCATTCAAGGTCACCGCGCAGGTGTTCATCGAAGGCCGCACCAAGGCCGGTGCCACCGTGTCCGTGCGCAACACGCGCGGCACCGAGAAGGCCCGCTTCCCCATGACCTGCACCAACCCCGGCCTGGACCGCTGGGAAGCGATGGTCAAGATCGGCGACCACAGCGACCTGAAGCCGTGGGAAGATGGCTATGCCGACGTCAAGAAGCAGCTCGGTGAATGGCACATCGTGGTCGAAGGCTGGGAAGATACGTACGCTTCCTGGCTGCACGACGCGCAAATCAAGGTCGAGGTCGGCGACGATGTGGAGAACGCGCTGGAATCCGGCGCGCAGCTGCTGGAACGTTGGGCTGGCGCACGCGATTCCAAGCTGACCGCCGATGACAAGAAGACGCTGCGCGAAGCCGCGAAGACCGTTGCCGACAAGTCGCTCGACGCGACCGCGCGTCTTGCCGCAGCGACCACCGACGCAATCGCAAGCCTGCATGAAACCAATCCGCTGCGCGACGGCCTGAGCGCGTCGAATCCGCAGCGCTTCCGCGTGGAGCGTCCGAAGTCGAGCTTCGCCGCATGGTACCAGTTCTTCCCGCGTTCCGAAGGCGCGTATTTCGACGCCGACGGCAAGATCGTGCAGGGCACGCTGAAGACGGCGCTGTCCGGCCTCGACCGCGCGAAGGCCGAAGGCTTCGACATCGTGTACCTGCCGCCGATCTTCCCGATTGGCGTGACCAACCGCAAGGGCCGCAACAACACGCTGATTGCCGGACCGCACGATCCGGGCTCCCCGTTCGGCATCGGCTCCGAGCTGGGCGGCCACGACACCGTCGACCCGCTGCTCGGCACCATGGACGATTTCAAGGCGTTCTGCGCGCACGCGCACAAGCTGGGTATCGAAGTGGCGCTCGACTTCGCGCTGCAGTGCTCGCCTGACCACCCGTGGGTCAAACAGCATCCGAACTGGTTCCGCACCAAGCCGGACGGAACGATCGCATTCGCCGAGAATCCGCCGAAGAAGTACCAGGACATCTATCCGATCGATTTCAACGCCGACATGGAAGGCATCGAAGCGGAAACCGAACGCATCATGGACCTGTGGATCAAGGCCGGCGTGACGATCTTCCGCGTGGACAACCCGCATACCAAGCCGGTGCGTTTCTGGCAGGACGTGATCGCCGCCGTGACGAAGAAGCATCCGGAGACGCTGTTCCTGGCCGAGGCGTTCACCCGTCCGGGCATGATGCGCGCGCTGAGCTATGCCGGCTTCACGCAGTCGCACTGCTACTTCCCGTGGCGCAACACCAAGGAGGAGCTTGAGGAGTATTTGGAGGAGACCAACGGCGACGGTGGTTTCTACCAGCACAACACCTTCTGGCCGTCCACGCCGGACATCATGACCGCCTACCTGCGCGACAACGGTATCGCCGGTCACGCGGTGCGCGCGGTGCTCGCCGCGATGGGCTCTCCGAGCTGGGGCATCTACAACGGCTATGAGCTCATCGAGAACAAGCAGCGTCCGGGATTCGAAGAGCAGATCGACAACGAGAAGTACGAAGTCAAGGTGCGCGATTGGGACGAGGCCGACAAGTACGGCATCTCCGAGCTGCTCACCTCGCTCAACAAAATCCGTTCCGAGCATCCGGCATGCCGCAGCTACCACAACCTGCACGTCCTGCCGAGCGACGATGCGGGCGTGGTGGCGTTCCTGCGCCAGACCCCGGCCGAGCTTACCGGTACCGGCAAGCCGGATACGGTGATCGTGGTGGTGAACCTCGACGGCCACAACACGCACCAGTCCATCGTGCACATCGAACTGCCCGACTTCGGTTTCGCCACCGACAAGCCGCTCAAGGTGCGCGACGAGCTGACCGGACGCGAGTTCGATTGGGGCTGGGACAACTACGTCTCACTGGCACCGTGGGCCGACGTGGCGCACGTGCTGACGGTGGTCGAGGACTGAGTGAGTTTGGGTGCTAGGCACTCTGCCTAGCACCCAGCCAGCACAAAACACATAGATCAAGGGCGGGTTGAAGACGTTTCTCACGTTTTCAACCCGGCTTTGTGCACTCCGTAGGTGGTTTTTTTGATTCCGTAGGTGCTCTCCGGTCAATCCACGCAAACAGAATGGCTGAAATCAAGCCTTTTTGCCGCAGGGATACCAGAGCCAACCACCTACGGAAGAGCAAAACCACCTACGGAATTGTTCTTCCAACGTTCCAAGGCAGGATAGTCAATCACAATCGGCCAAAAAGATGTTGACCAGCGAGCGCATCACGCCTTATCTCCCCAGCACTGAGCACCATTCATATAGGTATCCGGAAAATGGTGCCGACATGGCGTGAAAGCGGGTATCCTAAGTAACGAACTACTGCTGATCATATCGATCAAGGAGAAAACAATGGCAGAAACCTTCAACGTCGTGGTGGAGATCCCGCACGGTTCCAAGAACAAGTACGAAGTGGACCACGAGACCGGTCGCGTGTCCTGGACCGCACCCTGTTCACCTCCATGGGCTACCCGGATGACTACGGCTACATCGACGGCACCCTGGGCGAGGACGGCGATCCGCTCGACGCTCTCGTCATCGATCCCGAACTCCGTG
>ENA-OQKX01000288-OQKX01000288.1-human-gut-metagenome-genome-assembly--contig:-NODE-288-length-11125-cov-3.510093_pt1 | contig 11125 bp, 8 predicted proteins | sample MGYA00242654_ERZ504810 | MGnify/ENA primary metagenome ERZ504810 (study PRJEB26092, sample SAMD00036378) | human gut metagenome | host: Homo sapiens | study: EMG produced TPA metagenomics assembly of... | reverse complement strand
ATCCACATATCCGGTCACATAGGTTGCAATCAGATGACCTCCCTGCTCCACAAACTGTTTCATGCGCTCCCCGACATGCGGATGCAGCAGATACAGCATTGGTGCCACAATCACGGAATAACCGCTATAATCCTCTTCACTGGAAATCACATCCACATCCACTCCGAGTGCCGACAGATTGCGGTATGCTTTCCTGCAGGTCTTAATATAGTTACGGGTGGACTCTGCCAGCCCCTTCATTCCATCCGTTGCCCAGAGGCTGTCCCAGTCGTATAACACGGCTACCGGTGCTTTTACGACTGTCCCTGCCAGATCTTTGAGTTTCTTTAATTCTTCCCCAAGATCTGCCACTTCACGAAAAACTCTGGTATCATCCGTTCCGAGATGATCCACAACCGCCCCATGGTACTGCTCAAACGATCCCCTTCCTTTCCGCCACTGGAAATACTGCACCGTATCGGAACCGAGAGCCACTGCCTGCAGCGAAGCCAGCCGGTGTACGCCCGGACGTTTCATTTTATTAAACGGATGCCAGTTGACCAGCCCCGGCGCGCTCTCCATGAGCATAAACGGCTGCTCTTTTTTCAGACAACGGATCATGGCATGATCAAACGCATTTTCTGTCATCGTATCTGAAAACGACTCCTCATCATTGTGAAACCGCGGATAAGAATCCCAGGACACCACGTCCAGCGGCTGCTGCATTTTATGATAGTCCAGTCCGTCATATTCTTTCATAAAATTCGTTGTCACCGGAATCTGCGGGGTACGTTCTTTTAAAATGGCAATCTCTGCCTTCATGTAATCCGTCATATTCCAGGTGGTAAACCGTTTCCACTCCAGATTCAATCCCATAATGCTGAATTCTCCGTTGCGGTACGGCGGTTCAATCTGGGAAAAATCATTGTAAGTATGACTCCAGAACGTTGTCCACCATGCCTTGTTCAGTTTTTCAATATCATGGTCAAACTTTTCCGCCAGATAATCCTGGAACCGCTTTACACAGTGCGGACAGTAACATTCCCCGCCAAATTCATTGGAAATATGCCACATCAGAAGTCCCGGATGATTTCCGAATTCATCTGCCAGTTTATTAACGATCACAGAAACCTTCTTCCGATAAACCGGTGCACTCATACAGTGGTTGTGCCGCACCCCGTGATGTTCACGCACACCGTAGGAATCCACGCGTCTGCACTCCGGATATGTTTCATCCAGCCATGCCGGGCGCGCTCCGGACGGTGTCGCCAGTATCGTGTAAATGCCATTGGCATATAACTTATCCATGATGTCATGCAGCCATGCGAAATGAAATTCCCCTTCCGCGGCTCATAGGTTGACCAGGAAAATACCCCAAGTGTTGCACAATTCATCCCGGCTTTCTTCATCATGCGGATATCTTCTTCCAGAATGTCCGGCCGGTCCAGCCACTGTTCCGGATTATAATCCCCTCCGTGCATAATTCCGCCGATCTGCGGAAATAAAATCTTTTTCTCCATGTTTCCTCTCCCTTTATTTTGTGTTTTCTATATTCCGGCTTGCATGACAGGTAAAATACAAAATCTGATACTCCCCGGAAATTTTTCCAAACAGTTCATTGCCATGTGCCATCTTTTCTTCATCCAGATTGACAAACGGATCGTCCAGCACCAGAAACGGTTTTTCCTTCGGATACATCGCATCCACCAGTGCCAGACGCATACAGATTCCCAGCAGATCCTGATATCCGGCAGACAGCCACTTGGTTTCCCGCATCTCGCCCTGCTCTTTCATCTGCACCTCGATGTTGGCATCCACCATCCAGTCTTTTTCTTTATCCCCTGTTAGAAGCGTGTAATACTTTCCAAACCCGTTCTCGATCGGCCCCAAATATCTCGCAGAAAACTGCTCCTTTGCATTCTGTAGGAACTCTCCCGTCAGACGCAGGGTTTCATATAAATGCTGTTCTTCTTCCTGTTCCTGTCTGCAGATGGAAAGCTGCTGTTCTTTTTCATCCCGGATATCCAGCTGATCCTGCAGATCTTCGAGCTGATGATGGTACTGCTCGATGGCTTCCCGGATATCCTCGCTCCGCTCATCCACATCACGGATCATGGAATTGAGTTCATCCAGAGAATATGGACATTTTTCCACCGCTGCCAATTCTTTCATATTGTGTTCCTGCTCAAACAGTTCTCTCTTTTTTCTTGCCTCTGCGTATGCTTTCTGTGCGATCCGGTACTCGGTTGCCTTCATCTGTAACTGGCTGATTCCTGCTGCAAGATCTTCTCCGAAATCCATTCCCGCTTCTTTTCCAAATGCAAGCAAAGAGTTCTGTTTCCGCTCAAATTCCTGTCTTGCCGCATCGCTTTTTCCGGCACGGCTGCGCAGACGCTCATATTCCTGCAGCTGGCTGCGGAGTTCATACAGGCAGGTTCTGGCATCCTTTTCTCCCGGAACCATCTGATACTGCTCCAGAAAATGCTTGGTCTCCTGTTCGATGCGCGAAGCTTCTTTCGAAGCCTCTTCCATGGTTTTTTGAATTTCTTCCACCGGTCCGCGGAGCTTACGCTCCTCTTCCAGATGCTGTACCCGGAGTGCACGCACCTTTTCTTCTTCCTTTGATACCTGCACCTTGCGCACCACAAGAAGCACAATACCTGCCACTGCCGCAACCACCGATACCGCCAGAAGCGGAAGGAAAAACTTATGTACCTGTGGCAACAGAAACGACAACACACCACCGGCAGCACCGATCACCAGCAGGATAATGCCGCAGATCATCATCGGAAGACGATTTTTTACCGTATAATCCGGTTCTTCCCGCTTCATTGCCATCGCTTCAAAATAGGACATTTTCGTTTCCAGCTGCGTTTTTTCCTCTTTCAGTTTTGCAAAACGCTCCTGCTCTTTTTCCATTTCCGTTATTTTTTCTTCAGAAGGAATCTGGTTTTCAAACTTATCACCAAGTTCCTGCAGGCGGTTCTCTTCTTCTTCGGTCAGCCCCAGATTAAACAAAGTGGTTTTTAACACCCCAAGCATCTGTACATCCTGGTTTTGCTTTGCAAACTCCTCATCCTGCGGCACCTGTCCCGGAAATACATCCGCAAAAGCATCCAGTGCCTCTTTCTTTTCCTGTTCCTCCTGTTTGGTGGCCGCATAGGCCTGCTTGATTCCTTCCCTGCGGCTCTCTTCACTCGCCACCTGCAATGCTTTTGCATACTGATCCCGAATCCCGGCCAGTTCTTTTCTCTGCTCCTGTTTTTCGGTAAGTTTTTCGGTAATCTTTTTGTAAGACGCCTCTGCCGCATCATAGCCGCGCAGTTCTTCCGTTAACAGCGTGATCATATTCGTCCGCTTTTTCATGGAACCTGTTGCACGGTCCGGCGAAAGTTTATTCATCCGGTCATGGATCTTTTTCTGGGCAGTTTCAAAATTATTGATATCATTTGTATTCTCTACAAGATTTCCCAGCTTGGCATTGATCGCATCTGTCGAGCAGCATTCGCAGTCGTTTTGTGCAATAAATGCGCTCCTTTTAAAGGATGCACTGTCGAGTCCGAAAATTTCACTTCCGATCTCGGAAGAAAAATCATGACATTCCAGATTGGTGGAAAGATCATATAAATGAAAAACATCTGTTTTTTCTGTTTTTCCAAATGTACGGCTGATCCGGTACTCTTTTCCCTGATAGGAAAAATCCAGTTCGCCCCCATACGTTCCCCCCTGCCACGGGCGGAATACCACACGTTCTTTATCAAACAGCCCGGATTCTCTCTTAGAGTCAAACCCGTAAAACATCACCCGCAAAAAAGCGGCCAGTGTACTTTTTCCCCATGCATTCGGTTCGTGAAACAGATTGACCCCGTCCTGAAATTCCAGATGCAGATCCGATAGTTTTCCAAAATTGTCAATATGACAGGAACGTAATTTCATCCTATATCTCCTCCCCGGACAATGCCAAAATTCCACAGCGGATCACTTCTGCCTTCTGCTCCTGTGACAGTTCAGATCCAAGTACCATACGGATAAACTCCCCCTTTAACGAGGCATCTTTTTCATAATCACTGTAGTCGACCCGAAGGGTTGTCCGGTCTTTCACCTTTTCAAAATAAAAATAATCCGAGAACAGATTCTGCAGATACTCGCAATTGATCTCCGCATCCACTTCCACCTCACCGGTCAATACAAATTTGACAAGGCTTCCCGACGGATACTGCGCCTGTTTTACAGCTTCTTCCATCCGCTCTGCCGCTTCCCTTGTCGTCATGACATTGCTCACATCCACTTCAAGCGTGTACAGCGTGCGGGCTGCCATCTGAACAAACTGCATCTGGGCACGGCAGGTCTGCTCGTCCACATCCAGTAAAACAAATCCTTTCGGTCCACACTCGTCAAATCCGCGTCCTTCCAGACATCCACAGTAACACCAGGTACCGCGGTTATCCAGCTTGTCCTGCATGAAGGTATGTACATGTCCCAGCGCCAGATAATCAATATTTTTATTTTTCAGCTGGTTCAGGCTGATATTCTCTGCCTGTGTACGACATGCATAATCTCCCGCCTGTCCGTGCATCATGACAATATTGAAATCTTCATGCCCCAGCACAAGGGAATTGTAAACGGTCGCCCGGTTGTTCTCCGAGAGCTCGATTCCGCTGATCACAATATTTCCATACCGGTATGCAGTCCATGTATCGGAAAACAAAAGCAGATTGTCCGGTACTTCCTCCAGCTTGGAAAGGAAATTGTCACTGTCATGGTTTCCTCTCAGATATAAGAAATCAATCTGGGGATGTGTACAGATCATGTCCCTTACGGTATTGCGCGCCAATGCTGATACATTTCGTGTATCAAACAGATCTCCCGATATCATGATCAGACGCACCCCTGTCTTTTCTGCATATTCGACCATCCGTGTAAACGTACGGATGATTTCTCTTTTGCGCTCTCTTGCCTGCTCTTTTGTCAGGTTTGCTGTCATCTGGGAATCCAGATGCAGATCCGCACAATGAATGATTTTCATACATCCTCCTTATGAATTACGAACAAAACAATACTGTTTCTATCATATCATACAATAGGGAAAAGAAAAAGACCTGATGCCCTCCAGCATCAGATCTTTTATTTCGGTTTTTCTACATTTTATGCGTTTGCTTCCTGTTCCGGAAGTGCCGCAACTCCACGCATTTCAATGAGCGGTCCGCCCTTTTTCTCCACATAATCCTCTGTGATCGTCACTTTTCCGATATTGTCATCCTTTGGAATCTCATACATGATATCCAGCATGAACTCTTCAATAATGGCTCGCAGTGCACGGGCACCGACTTTCTTTTCTTTCGCCTGCTTTGCAATTGCATGCAAAGCGTCCTCCGTAAACTCCAGATCCACTTCATCCATCGCCAGAAGCTTTTTGTACTGACGTACAATCGCATTCTTCGGCTCTGTCAGAATACGCACAAGCATATCTTCCGTCAGTGCTTCCAGTGAAAACAGAATCGGCAGACGTCCCAGAAACTCCGGAATCATTCCGAATTTACGGACATCCTCCACTGTCACTTTACAGAGAAGATTTTCTTCCTTGTCGTATTTATCTTTCAGATCTGCCTTAAAACCGATGGACGCCTCCTTGTTTAAACGCTCCTTGATGACCTCTTCCAGTTCCGGAAAGGCACCGCCACAGATAAACAGAATATTCTTCGTATCTACCGTGGTCATCGGAACCATCGCATTTTTGCTGCTTGCTCCAACCGGAACTTCAATCTCTGCGCCTTCGAGAAGCTTTAACATTCCCTGCTGCACCGACTCTCCGCTTACATCCCGCTGATTGGCATTGCGCTTCTTTGCAATCTTGTCGATCTCATCAATGAAAATAATACCGTGCTCTGCACGCTCCACATCATTGTCAGCTGCAGCCAGAAGTTTGCTGACTACGCTTTCGATATCATCACCGATATATCCGGCTTCGGTCAGAGAGGTTGCATCTGTGATTGCCAGCGGCACATCCAAAAGCCGTGCCAGTGTCTTTACCAGATACGTCTTTCCCGATCCGGTCGGTCCGATCATGAGCATATTGGACTTTTCGATTTCCACGCCGTCATTGGTGTCTTCCATCACGCGTTTATAGTGATTGTAAACGGCAACGGACATCACTTTTTTGGCATGTTCCTGTCCGACAACATACTCATCCAGACGCGCCTTGATTTTGTGCGGTGCCGGAATGGAATGAATATCCAGTTCCGGTTTCGGCTGCTCATCCTTTGGTTTCTTTTTCTTTAACTTCTGTTTGTTCGGAACCGCATTCTGTAGATCCGCCAGATTGATCATACTGATATTCGGCATTTTTCCCATGTTCATATTCATGAAATCGCCCATGTTAAAGGTGCCGTTGTTCATGGTATCAAATGTTTTCTGCATACAGTCCTGACAAATGCAGATATCATTCTGGATATGTATCATCTTTCCCGCAACACTCTCCGGTCTGCGGCAGATGTAACAGACATCTTCATATTCACTTGTATTGTTTGTATCGGATGTCGTGGTATTTTCTTTATTATTCTGGTCTTCCGCCATCGTATAAACTCCTTTTTTACATATAACATTGCCGCCGCAGTAAGCGACGGCAAAATTATTATACGATATTCAGCCTGTAAAGACAAGTTTTCCCCTGTTTTTTCATTTTTCTTTAAGATTTAAAGCAGTTCCTTTAAGATTTTATTTACGATTCCCGGATTTGCCTTGCCTTTGGTTGCTTTCATCGTCTGTCCGACCAAAAATCCGATTGCTTTCTCTTTTCCGTTGTGGTAATCCTCCACAGACTGCGGATTGTCTTTAACGATCTGTTCAATTGTTGCGCGAAGTGCATCCTCATCGTTATCACTCTTTAAGCCATGCTCTTCCACATAACGCTCCGGATCTACGTCCTCATCAAAGACTTTTTCAAATACTTCCTTGGCAACGGAATTATTGATCGTTCCTGCCTCTGTCAATTCGATAATTTTTGCCAGATGCTCTGGTGAAAAACGGAGATCTTCAGCATCCATTTCCCGGTCCTTTAACAGACGCATCGTTTCTCCCATAAGCCAGTTGGAAACCTTCTTTGGTTTATTGCAAATCGCAGAAGTCGCCTCAAAGAGATCTGCCAGCTTTTTCTCCGATGTAAGAATCTGTGCATCATACTCCGGCAGACCAAACTCTGCAATATAACGGGCCAGTTTTTCATCATGAAGTTCCGGCTGATTGTCCCGGATCTGCTGCAGCCATTCGTCACTGACAACGATCGGTACCAGATCCGGCTCCGGGAAATAACGATAATCCTGTGCATCCTCTTTGGAACGCATCGCATAGGAATATCCCTGATCATCGTTCCAGCGGCGGGTCTCCTGTACAACCTTTTCCCCGGATTCAATCAGATCAATCTGGCGGGCTGTCTCGGCTTCAATGGCATGTGCGATTGCCTTAAACGAACCGATATTTTTCATCTCGGTACGGGTACCAAACTCTTTGGCGCCCTTTTCACGAACTGATAAATTGACATCCGCACGCATGGAACCCTCCTGCATCTTGCAGTCACTGGCACCCAGGTACTGGATCGTCATACGCAGTTTCTCCAGATATGCAATGACTTCCTCTGCGGAGCGCATATCCGGCTCGGACACGATCTCGATCAGCGGTACACCGGAACGGTTGTAATCCACCAGAGATACCCCTTCCCAGTCATCGTGTACTAACTTTCCGGCATCCTCTTCCATATGGATTTCATGGATACCGATGGTCTTTTTCCCGCCGGATTCCGTCTCGATCTCTACCCCTCCGTCATGGCAGATTGGCAGATAAAGCTGGGAAATCTGATAGTTCTGCGGGTTATCCGGATAGAAATAATTTTTCCGGTCAAATTTGCTGTACTGATTGATCTGACAGTTTGTTGCCAGACCAACTGCCATGGCATACTCTACCACCTTTTTGTTTAAGACCGGAAGCGATCCCGGCATACCGGTACATACCGGACAGGTGTGGGTATTTGGTGCACTTCCGAATGCAGTGGAGCAGGCACAGAAGATTTTTGTCTTGGTTGCTAATTCTACATGGACTTCCAGTCCAATGACGGTTTCATATTCTTTTGACATCTCTTCTCTCCTTTCTACGCTTCTGCTGCCGGACTGTGCTGATACGTTCTTGTCTGTTCAAAACTGTAGGCCGCACGGATGATGTTTTTCTCCTTGAAACAATCCCCGATCAGCTGCAGACCGATCGGAAGTCCTTTGCTGTCCACACCGCACGGCACGGAAATTCCCGGCAGACCTGCCAGATTGACCGAAACGGTATATACATCTCCAAGATACATCTTCAGCGGATCACTCAAAGATTCTCCCAGTTTCGGAGCGGTGGTCGGTGCCGCCGGTCCGAGAATCACATCATACTTTGCAAATGCCTTGTCAAATGCCTGCTTGATCAGGGCTTTGGTGCGCAGTGCTTTCAGATAATAAGCATCATAATATCCGGAACTTAACACGAAAGATCCAAGCATAATACGGCGCTTTACTTCCGGTCCGAATCCTTCGGAGCGGGACTTCTTGTACATATTGTGCAGTCCCTCGTACTCTTTTGTGCGGTATCCGATTTTTACTCCATCAAAACGTGCCAGATTGGAGCTTGCCTCTGCTGCCGCAATGACATAATAAGCCGGAATCGCATACTCTACGAGACTTAAATCAAATTCCTCTACGATTGCGCCTTTTTCTTCTAACGTCTTTGCCGCTGCAAGAATGGCTTCCTTTACTTCCGGGTCCAGTCCCTCGCCCAGATAGTCACGCGGAATACCAATCTTCATTCCCTTTACATCATCCACCAGTGCCGATGTAAAATCGGTTTCTTCTCGTTTTACCGATGTGGAATCCTTCTTATCATAAGAAGTAATTGTCTCCAGAATTGTGGCACAGTCGGTCACATCCTTTGCAATCGGTCCGATCTGATCCAGAGAGGAACCGTATGCGATCAGTCCGTAACGGGAAACGGTACCATAAGTTGGTTTGATTCCGGTCACACCACAAAATGAACTTGGCTGACGGATAGATCCTCCGGTATCCGATCCGAGTGCATAGTAACATTCCTCTGCTGCCACTGCCGCACAGCTTCCACCGGAAGAACCGCCCGGTACATGTGCGGTATTCCATGGATTCTTTGTCTCCCCATAGGCAGAAGTCTCTGTGGTACTTCCCATGGCAAATTCATCCATGTTCGTCTTTCCGAGAATGACTGCGCCCGCTTTTTCCAGATTGATCACGGCTTCCGCTGTATAAGTTGGAATAAAATTATATAAAATCTTAGAACTGCAGGTCGTTAACATTCCCTTTGTACACATATTATCTTTGATGGCAACCGGAACACCTGCCAGAGGCCCGGTCAGTGTCCCGTCATCAATCATTTTCTGTACTTCTTTTGCGCGGATCATCGCAGACTCTTCATCTACGGTGACAAAGCTGTTGATATCCTTTTCTTTTGCACGAATCGCGTCAAGAGCAGCTCTTGTTGCTTCCTCAACGGTCACTTCATGCGCTTTTATTTTCTTTCCCAGCTCTACCGCTGTGAGCGATAATAAATTCATAGCTGCCCCTCCTTACTCTACCGTCTTTGGAACTACAAATGCGCGGTCGCGGCGCTCCGGTGCGTTCGCAAGTGTGTCCTCTCCACCATCGCCGTTTTCCACAACATCTTCCCGGAACACATTCTGTACCGGAAATACGTGGGACATCGGTTCCACATTGGAGGTATCCAGTTCGTTTAATTTATCAATATAATCCAGCATACTCTCCATGTCTTTTTTCGCAGCTTCTTTTTCCGCGTCAGACAATTCCAGCTTTGCAAGGATTCCAACATATTCCATTGTCTCGTCTGAGATTACGTTTGCCATATTTTGTTCCCTTCTCCTTAATCTCTAACCTTAATATGCACTTCACGCAACTGCTGCTCGGTGACTTCGTTTGGTGCACCGCACATCAGATCCTGTGCGTTTCCGTTCATCGGGAATGCGATGACTTCACGGATATTTTCTTCGTTACGAAGAAGCATGATCATACGGTCAACTCCAGGAGCCATACCTGCGTGTGGCGGTGCTCCGTACTGGAATGCGGTGTATAATGCGCCGAACTTGTTCTTTAACACTTCTTTGTCGTAACCTGCAATCTCAAATGCTTTTTCCATAATCTGCATATCGTGGTTACGCACAGCTCCGGAAGATAATTCCACACCGTTGCAGACGATATCGTACTGGTAAGCCAGGATATCCAGCGGGTCCATGGTATTAAGTGCTTCTAAGCCGCCCTGTGGCATGGAGAATGGATTATGGGTAAATCCGATCTTCTTTGTCTCCGGATCTTTCTCAAACATCGGGAAATCGTTGACATAACAGAAACGGTATGCATTCTTCTCGATCAGATCCAGCTTCTCACCGAGTTCGTTTCTGATCATTCCGGCGTAATATGCAGCGCGCTCTTCCTTATCTGCCATAAAGAAAATTGTATCGCCAACTTCAAGTCCTGCCAGTGTGCGGAATTCTTCCTTACAGTCATCCGGAATAAACTTGTCGATTGGTCCCTTGTAAGAGCCATCTTCCAATACTTCCAGATATCCTAAACCACCCATGCCAAGTCCGGTTGCAAATTTAAGGAGTTTCTCGTGGAAACCTTTGGACATATCGGCGTGTACGCGGATTGCCCGAACGTTTTTCCGATGAACGGCTTGAACGTACATTTCTGGATTTTATTTGACGGTACCTAACGAGGAAGCCACGGCTAACTACGTGCCAGCAGCCGCGGTAATACGTAGGCGGCAAGCGTTGTCCGGAATTATTGGGCGTAAAGGGAGCGCAGGCGGGAAACTAAGCGGATCTTAAAAGTGCGGGGCTCAACCCCGTGATGGGGTCCGAACTGGTTTTCTTGAGTGCAGGAGAGGAAAGCGGAATTCCCAGTGTAGCGGTGAAATGCGTAGATATTGGGAAGAACACCAGTGGCGAAGGCGGCTTTCTGGACTGTAACTGACGCTGAGGCTCGAAAGCTAGGGTAGCGAACGGGATTAGATACCCCGGTAGTCCTAGCCGTAAACGATGGATACTAGGTGTGGGAGGTATCGACCCCTTCCGTGCCGGAGT
>ENA-OQKX01000285-OQKX01000285.1-human-gut-metagenome-genome-assembly--contig:-NODE-285-length-11228-cov-3.702189_pt1 | contig 11228 bp, 8 predicted proteins | sample MGYA00242654_ERZ504810 | MGnify/ENA primary metagenome ERZ504810 (study PRJEB26092, sample SAMD00036378) | human gut metagenome | host: Homo sapiens | study: EMG produced TPA metagenomics assembly of... | reverse complement strand
ACCATACCAGCAGAATCTAAAAAGACATCCATTATCCTGATGTCCTACCTAGCTGAATTTACCATGGAATACGTTTGTAACTATCTACGATCTTTCCACTGAAAAATACTCTGTCACATTCATAATCGGCTGACGCTCGTTATCCTTTGCGCGGATCTTTACAAGAATCAGCTCCCGGGTAACAGAAAGTCCCGGTTCCAGTTTTTTGATATCCAACACATCTTCCAATTTCAGTAACTGTTTCTCGATCTGATCCAGAATAAGTTCATCGCCACTGGCAACAATTGTAATTCTGGTATATTTCGGATCTGCAGTCACACCGGATGAAAAACTGTCAATATTATATCCGCGGCGACTGAACAATCCGGATATCCGGCTCGTCACGCCTGGGTTATTTTCCACTAAAAGCGATAACGCCTGTCTTCTCATATCTCGAAAACCTTCTACTTTCTTTGTGTTGTTTAGATCATAATACTATAATCTGTGTTTGTCAAGCACTATTTTTATTATAACTTTCGGTTATATTATGAATAACTCCCATCTATCAGAATGGGACTTTAAAAGTGAAACATATGGGAATAAAGAAAGGTTCCGATTCCCACCCCAGTAAAATGATCACAATAATTTTCATAAGAAGCGCGATCACACTGCAGATCACACCCGCAAGAGCCATCCCTCTGCTGCTTCCGTACTTTGGCTTCTGTAATGCGATAATTCCAAGAATCAGGCCTGCCGCAGCGACAAAGAATGTCAGCCATTTTCCTCCGGCACAGCATGCCAGCAGAATGGCAACAATCCCAAGGATCATGGAGGCAATTCCAAGCCCGTTTGCACCTTCATCCATATTCTGCGGTGTTCCACCATAAGTATACGGATTATCCGGGTTTACAGGTGTTCCACAATATCCGCACATAACCGAATCATCGGGAATCTCTCTTCCACATTTTCTGCAATACATAATTTCTCCTTTGTTTAATACAAGGTCTTAATGGCTCCATTATAATACTGAAGGATTTTTAAAGCATCCGTCAGATCCACTTTTCCGTCACGGTTTACATCTGCCGCAGTCTTTTCCGCGTTTGTAAATGTTTTCGTGTTGTTATAATACTGAATGACATATAACACATCCACCAGATTAATTTTCCCGTCACCACTCACATCTCCAAGCGTATGTACCTGATCCGTGATCGTCACACTTGAGGTCGCCGAATTATAGGAAAAGATATCTCCCTGCTGGTCTTCTACAGATTCTATGGCAACCGTAACATCTGTACTGATTCCATTATTGGAGTATGCTGTCATCCCATTCGCAAGCTGAAAATCAATGTACATCAGATTTCCTGAAGTATTGACATCTGCTGTTGCGGTATATTCCGTTGTCAGATATCCTCCGTAGGAAGACATATTATAATCACTCTGTGTAAGTGTCGACTGCACTTCCGGTGCCAGTGTTATGGACTGAAAAGCAAGAATATTTTTATTATAAGTAATCCTAAGCTTAATTTTATTAAATCCGTCATTTCGGGAAAAATACACCGGTACGGAAATCCGTCCGTTTCCCTTTACAATTCCAAGAGATAGCGTAACGGCCTTTGCCTGGGAATTGGTCAGTGTGAGTTTCTGCGTTTTCAATTCCACATCCGTTCCATTTGTCCGAAGATAGGACGGGCTAAAGGTAATATCCGTCTTAATCACCGGTTTTGCCGATGTAAATTTCAGTGTGGCAATGGATGATCCTGTCACTTTCACAGGGTCTGCAATCTGCCCGGTTGTATTTCCTGCCGCATCCTTTTTATAATAATCCACGGACAGAAAATGTGTGTACCCATTATAGGAAGCCTTCCACTCTCCGTTATTGTCTGTCTTTCCGGATGTGGTGCCCCCGTCAACAACTACCGTAACCGAAGTAAATACTGAATTGTCATAAGTCAGGTATCCTCCGAATCCGGAAGTCTCCGCATTGACAGAAAATGTCACATCAAATGACTGTCCCGCATTTAAATTGATGGAGTCACTGGCAGTCTTCATTTCCAGCGAACCGGCAGCCGCCGTTGTTGCTGCAAATACGTCAGGCGGCTTCACGCCGGCTCCCACAATGACCATACATGCCAGCATGATTCCGGCTATTAATTTCTTTGCTTTTTTCATAAGAATTCCCCCACTTGTATGTGTTTTGATCCTCTGTAACTCATTCTATGTCTTATCCTACCATTCTCTGTAGCAAAAGGCAAGAAGTAACAAAGCCGGAAATTTTTCTCTTCTGCGGTAATTTTAAGAAACAACAATTTTTAACACGACCGGAAATTCAGAATAAAAACCGGAGGTCTTCACATGCAGACCTTCTGCGTCCGTTTTCCATTCCGGGGATTTTTCATATCCAAGAACTTCTACCTGTCTGATAATCCCATGGAATTCCGGGAGATTCTGGTCACTGCTTTCTGCCAGAGACCGAACGCAGAAGTTTCCATCCTGCGGGCACTTTAACGCAATGACATAAATATTTCCATGATTCACTGTAAAACGGTAATCCTGCGGTGTATAGACTATCTCTTTCTGATCTGAGAACTGTCCCTCCTGCATCTTTGTCGGACCTTCGGACGATTTTCTCCATACCTTTGCTCCATGAATGGCTTCCCTGTTCACCGCCATCCAGTCCGCCAGATCCCGGAGAATCTTTTTATCTCCTTCCGGAAGCGTGCCATCCGCCTTCGGTCCGACATTTAATAAAAGATTTCCGTTTTTACTTACCACATCCACCAGCGTACAGATGATTTCCTGACTTGTTTTATAGATCAGTGTATTCGTATAACACCAGGAATTTCTTGCAACTGCGGTATCTGTCTGCCACGGATACGGTTTTGCCTCCGCAAAGCCGCCACGTTCCATTTCTACAATTCCACTGCCAAACGCCATCGCATCATGCTTGTAACAGATGGCAACATTCGTCCCCCATTCTGCTCCGCAATTATAATAAAACGCGACAAGTTTCTTTAAATAAGGCTTAAATGCCTCATGCTGGACCCACCAGTCAAAATACAACAGGCGCGGACGGTAATTAAGAATAAGTTCTGCCGTCCGTGCCAGCCAGTCATCGAGAAACTCTTCTGTCGGATACGGTCTGGAATACAGGTCCTCCGGATCTGCCTCCTGCATGGATGGCCAGTAAAAATCCCCTTTTTTCAGTGGTTCATGGATATCACTGTCAAACATTTTTCCATTTCCGAGGAAGAACCAGTGTTCCGCACGGTGGGAAGATGTACAGAAATGAATTCCCCGCTTTTTTGCTTCCTCTTTCAGTTCCCCGAGAACATCCCGTTTCGGTCCCATGTCGACCGCGTTCCAATCGGAAAGATCACTCCGGTACATCTGAAATCCATCATGATGTTCCGCTACCGGAAACACATAACCGGCTCCTGCCGCCTGAAACAGTTCCATCCACTCTGCCGGGCAAAAATGTTCAGCCCGAAACATCGGAATAAAATCCTTATACCCGAAGTTCTTCTGCAATCCATAAGTTTTTCTGTGATGCTCATATGCCGGCATTCCTTCTTTGTACATGTTGCGCGGATACCACTCATTGGAATTTGCCGGAACACTGTAAACACCCCAGTGTATAAAAATACCGAGTTTTTCTTTCGCCAGCCACTGCGGCATCTGCGCTTCACACAGCGATGCCCATGAAGCCTCATAAGGTCCCCTGGCAATCTTTTCTTCTACCTTCTGTAAAATTTCCTTTTCCCGTTGTGCAATTCTCATCCATCATTCTCCTTAACCGTTCGATTGCCGGATAATTATTGGGATTGATCTGCTCTTTCGATGGGAGTTCATCCATACGGAAAAAACAAAGTTTTTCTACTTCCTCCTGCTGGCAGATGATCTGTCCGGAAAATTTCCGGCATAAAAAGATCTCTTCTGCGGCATAAATTTCATCCCCGTTTGGATAGACATAATGTACTTCTTCTCCGGAGACATTCATAAAGTGTTCGAGGTTTCCGCAGATCAGTCCTGTTTCCTCCTGTACTTCCCGTCTGGCACAGTCTTTGAAGCTCTCCCCGAGTTCCATAGAACCCCCGGGATATCCCCATAACCCGTTGTCTGCACGTTTCTGCAGAAGCAACTCCCTTTTTCATTCAAAAGCAGCACTCCTGCACAGGTCATAATCAACGGCCGATGACCTACCTGTTTTCTCAATTCCAATATATATCCCATATGTTTTGTTCTCTCTTCTTTTTTCTGTCTCCATCATAGCATGGGAAAGAAAAAGAAAACCGCGCATCTTTTCAGATGCACGGCATTTGCTGCTTATATCGTAATATCCTGTGTCAACTGGATATCCTGCAGGGAGCTTCCGACATAAATGCGGTAATCCCCATGTTTTAATCTCCATGTTCTGGCAACTTCATCATAATGCATGAAATCTTCCATCGTGATTCTCAAAAGCACGGTCTTGGTTTCCCTCGGACGAAGACAGATTTTTTCAAATGCCTTCAGTTCCTTCACCGGGTTTTCCGGAGAAACCGTCTTCTCTCCAAGATACAGCTGAACCGTCTCTTTTCCCTCCAGTGCTCCTGCATTGCGCACCTGAAGCTGTACATCAAATCCATTGGCACGCGCTTTGGACGGAATTTCCTCAATTTTTAAATTATCATAGGTAAAGTCTGTATAAGACAATCCATGTCCGAAACAAAACTGTACCGGAATCCGGTTCTTTTCGTAATAACGGTATCCCACGAAGATGCCTTCTGCATAGGTCTGTGTCAAATGTGCATTCATATGTTTCTTCTCTTCGTCTGTCAGAGGTCTTCCCGGGAAATACGCTTCTTTCCGGAAACATTCCGGAATCTCTTCCGGAAGCGTTTCTGCAAGTTTTCCGGAAGGATTTACTGCACCAAACAATACCTCTGCAAGCGCAGTGCCTCCTTCCATACCGCTGTAACTCATCCAGACAATTGCCTTTGCCCTGTCCGCCCATGGTTTCATGGAAACCGGACTTCCGGCAAGCATTACAATTGTCATATCCGATCGAACCTCAAGAAGCTCTGTAATCAGCCGGTCCTGTCCATATGGAAGGGTTAAATCCGCACGGTCCTGTCCTTCCAGATCCTGATCATGATTTAAACCACCCACATAAATGACATGCTTATATTCTTTTGCCAGTTCCACAGCTTCTTTCCGCAGACGTGCACTGTCCTCGGTTTCCTTTGCTGTCTCAGCCGCCGCTTTGCTTGCATCAAGGCTGTCTTCCTGCCAGTTATGATCGCTTTCCTTTTTTGCCGGAATATCATATCCTCTGGCATAACTGACTTCGCAGTTTCCACCGAGAAACTTGCTGATTCCAAGCAGTGGTGTAATCTCATACAAAGCTTTAATCTCCGCACTTCCGCCACCCATAGCCTGTGAAATCACTGCATTCTGCCCAATGACAAGAACTTTATCGATTGCAGGATCAAGCGGAAGTTTCCGGTCTTCATTTTTTAACAGTGTGATCGATTCTCTTGCTACTTTTAAAACTTCGGAACAGTGTTTTGCCGTATTATAACTTCCCGCTTTCCGGTTCTTGTTCTTCTGAACCAGAATTTTCTTTTTTCCATCAGAATCCGGTACTTCTGTCAGTTCAATCATATGCAGACGTACCATCATCCGCAGAATATTGCGCACTTTTTCGTCCACACAGGCCTCATCTATATGCCCTTTTCGGATTTCACTGATCAGCGGATTCGCAAGAAAATAGTCATCAAAATCACTAGTTACCGACATTTCGATATCAAGCGGTCCCTCTGCGGTCTCCTTTGTTGTATGTACGGCTCCCCAGTCAGAGATAATGGTTCCGTCAAATCCCCATTCTTTGCGCAGTACGGTTCCCATAATATCTTTGTTTTCACAGACATGTGTTCCGCGGATCAGATTATAAGAGCCCATGATCGACTTTGCACCCGCTTTTTGTACAACCGCCTGAAATGCCGGGAAATAAATTTCACGCATTGTACGCTCATCCGCTTCCACATTTATCCAGAGCCGTTCAGTTTCCTGATTGTTCATTGCAAAATGCTTGACACATGCTGCCACATCAGACGTCTCGATTCCACGAACCATCGGAACGGCAAGTTCACTGGTCAGTCTTGGATCTTCACTGATATATTCAAAATTTCTTCCGCATGCAGGTGTTCTTTTGATATTAATACCCGGAGCAAGAATCACATCTTTGCCTCTTCCACGTGCTTCTTCTCCTAACACTTTTCCTGCATTGTGTGCAAGTTTGCGGTTCCATGTCATCGCAATCGCACTGTTGCTTGGACAATACGTCACATAATCATCCGGTGTTCCGACCGGCATCCACTGGTCATTGACAAACTCGCTGCGCACACCCATCGGTCCATCGGACATCTTTAAAGGGGGAATATGAAGTCTTTCCACCCCCGCGGTGCGAAACAGACCCGCACCGTGGATCATGCCGGTCTTCTCTTCCAGTGTCATTTCCCTGATCAGAAGATAAATCCGGTTTTCCAATACTTTATCCATCAATTTTTCCTCTTACCTGATTTTACTGTATACACTCTATGTGGCTCTCACAGTCACGAAGAATGGTGTTTTTATTTTCTTTGGATGCCTTTGCGCCCTTCACATCTAAAATGCCGGTATTCACCAGTTCTACGGTAAACGGCTTTTTGCTGTCGCAGTCGATCACAAGCTTATCCTCTATGCGTTTTACCACAATGGAAGCCACTTTATTCTGATCCATATCGTAGATTTCAGCAGCTGCCTCATCCTGTACATCATATACACGGAATGTCACCTGATCGGCATAATCATACTCCGGTCCCTCTTCGCTGTTTCCAAGCGGAAGTACCGTATTCGGACGTACCATCAGCGGAATCTCCATATAAGCATATGTGCGGGTATACCAGTCTCCGCCTTCCTGCTGCCTGCCGGTGAAGAAATCGGTCCATATGCCGTTCTCCTTTGGCAGATAGTATTCTCCAATTCCCTCATCGTTAAAGATTGGAGCAACCAGTAAGCTGTCGCCGAGCATATACTGCTTATCCAGATAATTGCACATTTTATCATTTGTGTAAGAAAGAACCATCGCGCGCATGCTTGGAATTCCCTCGTTATGTGCTGTCAGCGCGGTCTTCCACAGGTATGGCATCAGACGTGCTTTCAGGCGTACAAAGCTGCGCAGCACATCCACGGCCTCATCGTCATAAGCCCACGGCACACGGTATGATGTACTTCCATGCAGACGGCTGTGAGAAGAAAGCAGACCAAACGCACACCATCTCTTATAGACATCCGCGGTAGAAGTATTTTCAAATCCGCCGATATCATGGCTCCAGAAACCGAATCCGGAAAGCTGCAAAGATAATCCTCCACGCAGACTTTCTTCCATGGATTCATAATCGGACCAGCAGTCTCCGCCCCAGTGTACCGGGAACTTCTGTCCACCTGCGGTAGCAGATCTGGCAAAAAGCACCGCCTCATCTTTTCCTTTCTTTTTCTCAAGGACTTCAAATACAGCTTCATTATATAGATAGGTATAATAATTGTGCATTTTTTCCGGATTTTTCTTGTCATAATAAACACAATCGGTTGGAATTCTCTCACCAAAATCCGTCTTAAAACAGTCCACACCCATATCAACCAATGCTTCGAGTTTCTTCTGATACCATTTCTTTGCCTCCGGGTTGGTAAAGTCGACGATTGCCATGCCCGGCTGCCACATATCCCACTGCCATACAGAACCGTCCGGACGCTTCAGGAAATATCCGTCTTCCATGCCCTCGTCAAACATCACGGATTCCTGTGCAATATACGGATTAATCCATACACAGATCTTTAATCCCTTTGCTTTAATACGGGAAAGCATCCCCTCCGGGTCCGGGAATACACGCTCATCCCACAAAAAATCGGTCCAGTGGAAATCTTTCATCCAGAAGCAGTCAAAATGGAATACTTTAAGCGGAATTCCACGATCGAGCATACCGTCGATAAAGCTCATAACTGTTTTTTCATCATAGTTTGTCGTAAAGGACGTGGAAAGCCAGAGGCCAAATGTCCAGGCCGGAGGAAGTGCCGGTTTTCCGGTCAGATCCGTATAGCGGCGCAGAACATCCTTCAGATCCGGTCCGTTAAAGAAGAAATAATCCAGACTCTCTCCCGGCACAGAAAATTCTACTTTTGTGACCGCTTCCGTTGCCACTTCAAATGATACTTTCTCGGTATGGTTGACAAACACACCATATCCCCTGTTTGAAATATAAAACGGAATATTTTTATAAGACTGATCGGTGGAGGTACCGCCATCTTCATTCCAGATATCTATGGACTGACCGTTTCTGGTAAATGCGGCAAAGCGCTCACCAAGACCGTAGATCAGCTCTCCCACACCTAAAGAAAGCTGCTGTCTCATATAGGCATCCTTATCTACGCTCTTTACATAAGCATCCCCTTTCCAGTCCGTCTTCATATAGGCAAGATCACGCCATGCACTGGTACAAAGCTTCTTATCCCCGTTATAGTAAGTCATGGACCAGTTCTCTTTGGTAATAACCAGTTTTGCATTTCCGCTTTTTACAACAATCTTCTCATCATCTTCGGTGGCATCGATTGCTGTCTGATCCGGAAGATTTAATGCAAACTGTGGTCCATCCTGAATTGCACCCTTATAATGATACGTCTTTACACGGATTACTTCCGGCATCGGAGTGGTAATTTCAACCGTAAGATTGATTCCGCCCAGTGTATCTCCTCTGTGATTAATCTTATGTGTCGGTGCACAGAGCACTACTTTATCTTTTTCAATTTTTGTAAAATAAACTTCTGCCGGTGAAAAGCAGGCGCAGCCTTCTTTCTGCAGCCAGCATCCATTACTGAATTTCATATCTTATTTTCCTCTCTTTCCCTTCGCCATACGAATGTTTTATTTTCCCTTATCCACACTATACAAAATTTATCCGTGCTTTCCTACTAGAAATTTTAGACGTAATTTACTATAATATTTATAGAATTTGCCAGACGGTATTTTCCCTTAATTTTATAACAAAGGATGTTTTATGAAACTACATATTAATAAAATACATGATACACATTCTGTCAGAAACCAGCTGCTTCGTATTTTTCTGCTGGCAGGCATGTCTCCGCTTCTGGTAATCGGCATCTTTTCTATTACCAGCGTGCGAAAACAGATGCTTGCCCGCTACGAGTCGCTGACAAATGCAGATGGGCTGCGTGTTGCCTCCTCTTTAAGCGATATCACAACCACCGTGTATTCATATTCTGATACCCTGCTCAACAGTAACCAGTGTCTGAGTCTGTTTGCTGCCGAATCAATGAGTCCGAATATTAAAGAACAGTTTACGGATCTGGAGCGGGCACTCCAGACTTATTTTGACAATACAGCTTCTGTGTGTCGCATTCAGATTTATACCAACAATCCAAACCTTCAAAATTCCGAGCATATTCATTATCAGCAGAATTTTGTCCTGGACGAATGGCGCAAAGCCCTGGGGAATAACTGGAGTACATGGGCTTCCCTGCAGCGATACACGGCAATCGTCCGGCAGCCTTACCGGGAATTGACACTGATCCGGCGGATCGGTGTTGCCTCCAGTAAATATCAGGCATTTCTGGTGATCGGTCTGGATCGCAATACCATTAAAAATCATCTGGAGCAGTCCGGCAATGAAACAGCCATCAGTCTGGACGGAACCCGGATCATCTATGCCACAGACTCTGCTCTGATCGGCAAAGACATGGAGTTTCCCGATGATTTTTCCGGCTATATTTACCGTTACACCGGTTCAAAAGAAATCGGAAACCAGATGCGTCTGGTCAACTATGTAACTCTGCAGTCCTACAAATCCAACAATTTATTTTATGTGCGGACTGTAGACCCGGATGCCTTAAAAACAATCAATCATACCGTTGCCGTATTTGTCCTGATTCTGGTACTTGCCCTGCTTGTACCATTGATTCTGATGATCTGTTTTTCGAACTATTTCAGCACAAGGATTACAACCCTGAAATCAGCAATGCACCGTGCCAGCCTCGGCGATTACAATATCATCGAACAATTCCGCGGTGATGACGAGTTAAGCGATACCTTTAAAGACCTCAAACTGACCGTGGATGCGATTCACGATAAGGAGGCGCAGTTTTATGAAGCCCGGATCCGGGAACAGCAACTGGTCAACCGGCAGCAGCAGATGGAATTTGAAATGCTTGCCAGTCAGATCAATCCGCATTTCCTGTATAATACTCTGGAAACAATCCGGATGCAGGCACTCTCCTGTGGCAACCGGAATGTGGCAACTTCCATTAAACTGCTTGGAAAATCCATGCGTTACGTGCTCGATAATACCGGCACAAGTTTCACCGCACTGACCAAAGAGCTCGAATATATCAAAACGTATCTCTCCATTCAGCAGCTCCGCTTTGGGGACCGTGTAAATTACACCCTGCAGGTGGACGAAGATCTCGACACCGACAGCTGCAAGATTCTTCCGCTGCTCCTGCAGCCTGTGGTAGAAAATGCAATTCTTCACGGACTTGAGAGCAAAACGCAAGACGGTATGATTACCATTCAGATTGCTTCTGTGGACACAGTTCTTCTGATCACAATCAAAGATAACGGACAGGGAATGACAAACGAAGAACTCGATGCACTGCGCGATCGAATCAGAAAACACCCTTCCTCCGATACCCACAGCATCGGTCTTTATAATATCAATCAGAGAATTTCACTGTTCTACGGGGAAGGATATTATATGGAGATTAACAGCGCAATCGGAGCCGGTACAACCGTCCGGCTGAAAATACCAAAAACAATTTAGGAAACAGGATGAAAAACATGGCAAACAAAATTATCAACGTACTTATTGTAGATGATGAACAAATTGTAAGAGAGGGACTCCGCTATATCATTGACTGGAACGCCCTGGGATTTTGTATCTGCGGGGAAGCCGCCAACGGAGAAGATGCCCTGGGAAATGATCCGCCAGTACCGCCCGGGACTGGTTCTTCTCGACATCCGGATGTCCGGAATGCTTGGCACGGAACTGATGGAAAAAGTGCGCAGTGAAGGATTTTCTGGTGCATTTATTGTCTTAAGCGGTTACTCAGATTTTAAGTACGCACAGACGGCACTGCAATTTGGTGCCTCCTACTATCTGACCAAACCGATTGATGAAGATGAGCTGGAAAAAAGCAGTACAGGACGTCACGAAAAAATT
>ENA-OQKX01000278-OQKX01000278.1-human-gut-metagenome-genome-assembly--contig:-NODE-278-length-11335-cov-3.656674_pt1 | contig 11335 bp, 10 predicted proteins | sample MGYA00242654_ERZ504810 | MGnify/ENA primary metagenome ERZ504810 (study PRJEB26092, sample SAMD00036378) | human gut metagenome | host: Homo sapiens | study: EMG produced TPA metagenomics assembly of... | reverse complement strand
TTCCAAAAAATCCGTGCGCGCTTTGACCATTAAAGCATTGTCCCCATGATTCTTTGTCTGTTTACGAGATAAGTTCACATAGCCTTGTTTTGCACAATCAAAAGAGTGATTATTTACGCATCGAAATGTTTTATTTTCTTTTATTAGTTTCTCTTTACACACCGGACATATCAACATAGAAAGATTATAACATAAAAGAAAAAGAGAAGTGCTTAATTTTCACTTCTCTTAGAATAAATCTTCTTCAACCTTAACTGGATGTACCCAAATATCTTCTGTATTATCTATACAATCTTGTACCATCATGTCAAAATCCCATTTTCCCTCATATTTTTCGCATTTATCAACACGAGGTTTTGTGACTGGATTTTTAGGTGTAAAGATCGTACAACAATCTTCATAAGGAAGAATACTTGTTTCATAGGTTCCAATCTTTTTAGATAGATCAATAATCTCAACTTTATCCATACAAACAACTGGACGAATAATTGGCATGTTTGTGACATCGTTGATTGCAAGCATACTTTCTAATGTTTGACTTGCGACCTGACCAATTGACTCACCAGTAGCGATTGCTTGCGCATGTCTTTTTTGAGCTAGACCTGTTGCAATACGCATCATCATACGACGCATTAATGTGATCGCATAACTCTCATCCGCATTTTGATAGATTGCCAATTGAAGATCTGTAAATGGAACAACATGAACTAAAACATCCCCCTGATAACCAGATACAAGTCTTGCCAGTTCCATAACTTTTTCTTGTGCATTTTGTGAAGTATATGGAGGAGATGCATAGTGAATACATTCAATATGTACACCACGCTTCATCATTAAGTAGCAGGCAACTGGAGAATCAATTCCGCCACTCAATAAAACCATGGCCTTTCCACCGACACCAACTGGATATCCCCCAGCACCTTGAACACGATCTGTCATAATATAGGCTGCATCTTGGTGAACTTCAACAACAATTTTAACATTCGGATTATGCACATCTACTTTCCAGTCACTGTTCTTTAAAATTTTAGTGGCTACCTTACGATTAATTTCATCCGAAATATAAGGGAATAATTTATCGCTACGACGTGCAGCTACCTTAAATGTTTTTGGCGTTGTTAAATCTAAAGATTCATAACAAGCATCAATAATTTGATCTAAATCTGGTTCCACTTTAATAGCCAATGAGAAAGATGAAATCCCAAAGACTTTCGCTAAAATTTCACTTACCTGTTTTGAATCTTCATCATGAAGGTAAATATACATACGATCATGTTGTTTTTCAAACTCTAATGTTGGAAATGCTTTTAAAGCCTTACGAACATTATCATAAAGCGCCTTAATAAAGTTGTTACGGTTTTTTCCTTTTAAACTCAATTCGCCATAACGAATCAAGATATGATTATAACGATAAGCCATAATTCTCTATAATCTCCTTACATGTTTCTATAAAATATTTTGCCTCTTCTAAAGTATTCTCATAAGAAAATGATAAGCGAATTCCATGTGTCGCATCAAATTCCGATTTATGCATAGCCAATAAGACTTCAGAAGCATTGGTATTTTGTGAAGAACAAGTGCTTTTTGCGGATACACAAATCCCCTTTTGATCCAAAGCATTCAATAAGACTTCACTTGTGATTTGATCAAATGAAATATTTAGAATATATGGAATCGCACTCAAAGGTGAATGAATATGTGCACCCTTAATTTTAGATAATTCTTCACGCAAATATTGATTGATTTTTGAAACATGAGCATACGCACTAGATTGTTCTTCTAAAGCCAAACGAATCGTTTTTGCCAAAACAATATTGGCCGGTGCATTCTCTGTTCCTCCACGAAGACCCTGTTCTTGTTGACCACCTTGAATAATTGGAACAAGCTGAATCTTCTTTTTCTTCATTAAAATGGCACTTCCCTTTAGACCATGAATCTTATGTGCAGAGATTGTTGCCATATCTAATTTGTCGAAAGGAATATCAATTTTTGAGAAGCTTTGTACACAATCCACATGATAAACACAAGTTGGATTTTGATGTACAATTTTCTCTAATTCTAAAATGGGATTGATGGCACCCATTTCATTATTCACATGCATAACAGAAACTAAAATCGTATCTTTACGCATATGCGCTTTTAAACATTCTGGCGTTACAATACCTTCTTCATTAATTGGAAGAAATTCAACTTCAAAGCCAAAACGCTTTAAAAACTCCATCGCATGACGAACACTTGAATGTTCAACATTACTTGTTAGAACATGATGACCTCTATGTTCATTTGCTAGAGCATATCCAACAATAGCTAATGTGTTGGATTCACTAGCAGCTGAAGTGAAAATAATTTCACTAGGCTCTACATGAAGCATAGAAGCAATATTTGATCGACTCTTTTCCATGAGCGTACTTGCTTGACGTCCTATTGCATGCAAACTATCTGGATTGCCATAACAAGTTTCTAACATTTGCCCATAAACACGACGAACCTCTGTACGTACAGAGGTTGTCGAAGCATTATCAAAATAAATCATTACTGCACCTGATTCATAACAGCAGGATCTTTTTGAGCAACTAGTTTCTCATAAATTCCTGGGTGCATGTTTTCGATTGCCTGAATCGCAATCTTAAGTGCACGAGTATATTCTCCATTTTGGAAGCATAACTCTGCACGAGTTAAATCCGAATCCATTTGTGCATGCGTACTACGGAAACGGTTACCAAACACAATCGCATTTTCTACCATAACAGCAACACCGACTAAGTTGTTTGCGTTATTGTATAACTTATATACAAAGTCGATGGCATCCTGCAAATCTGCATTTAATGTTTGTACATCTAATGGTGAGTGATCCAACACAACACGAACACGTTGAATCAAGCGTTCGCCTTCTTTTAAATCTGCAGAAAATTGAGATGAAATACTAGGTAAATGACGTGTTACTGTATTAAGACGCACTTCATTTAAAATCAATTGTAATTTAGTCAATTGTTTTTTAGCACGTGATTCATCACTACTTGCTCCCACTAGCATTTCTTTCATATCCTTGACTTGATCGTGGAATTCATTAACATCTTCTGAAAATTTACGATAACCATGAACTACATCTACGCTTGGACGTTGATTTTGCTTCAATTCATTTTGAATTTCATCACGACGCTTTTCTAAATCTTCCATTTGGATTTTTGCCAAAGAGAAGCGGTGTGTCCAATCTTCTAAACCAAAACGGTCTTTAATATTGGCATAAAGTGCCATGATTTCCTCAAGTTCCTGACCAATGACATTAACAATATCTAAATTTGATTGAAGACTCACATGAATTTCTTCATATGCCTGTTTTTCATTCGTCACATCATCTTGTAAAGCTAAGATGTGATCTCCAATGATTTCCAAGTTTTCTTGTGCCAATTCAAATTCACCAGCATCCAATTGATCAATTGTACTTGCCAATGCATTTTGAATGGTTGTTAATTTTTCTTCTGGTTCTAAATAAGATAAGTCGATATCTTTTTCTTGTAATTCCTTGATGTGCAAACGAACTTCGTTGATTGCACGAGGCAATACATTCTTGGCCTTTTCATAGAGTCCAGGGAAGGCTGCAATTTTAGAGCTGATCTCATCCACCATTTTTGAGATTTTTTCTTGTTCTTCCTTTGCCTTATTAAATTCAGAAGCAAACATCCATTCTTCGAAATTAGAGAATTCATTTTCGATTTCCTCTAAACATGAATCTACATAATTAACCGATCCATAGAATGAAGAACGATTATCTTGATAAACTGTTTTCACATTACGGAAACGTTCTTTTAAAGCATTTGCCGATTCACGAACTTCTGTTTCACGAGCTAAGATGTGATCCAAAGATTGCGTAACAATACGAATTCTTTCTTTTGTTTCATCCATCATTGTTTCTAAATCATCCATTGCACGCATTGATTTACGCAAACGATGTCTAGAAACATAATAATCTGCTTCATTGAACAAATCATCACATGCACTTAAGTTATTTTGACAAGTATCATATTTTGGAGTTAATTTTTTAACTTTATCCATGATATCATCATTCACTCTTGCGAACGCCGATGCTTTGTTAAATTTATAGGCCAAGGAATTGTTACGAATTTCATTCATTTCAATTTCAAGATCTGAAAGTCGCTTCGACGCCTTTTTACGTTTGATCATACGCATGATGATCCAAACCAAGATCAAGACTAAAATCGCTATGCAAAGATAGATGATTACAGTCACAGAAAGTTGATTTTTTATGAATGCGTATACTGATCGAAAGAAATTCAAAACACTATCCATAGTGGTACCTCCTTGCAAACCATTCTTATTATAGCAAAACTTCAAAATCATTGCATCAATTTCTTGATTTTATTCATGTTCTTTGATATGATACATAAGCATAAATTGATAGCAGCATACAAAGTTAAAGGATATGCGTTACAGCACTAAGCGATATGAGTAAGCTAATAGCTGATAGCGGAAAATATCATTGTTAACACAACCTTTAAAGATTTGTACTGTTATTGTTTTATGAATGATATAAAACAATAGGAGGAAAAATTATGTCAAGAAACACAGGAAGCATTTGGAAAAAGTCTCGTCGTCTTGGTTTCTCAGTTTTAGAAACTGGTGAAGAATTAACTCGTCGTGATACTATTCCAGGACAACACGGTTCACCTCGTCGTCCAAAATTAACAAACTACGGTATCCAGTTACAAGAAAAACAAAGAATTCGTCACACTTACCAATTAAGTGAAAAACAATTCTACAACACTTACTTAAAAGCAAGTAAAAAAGCTGGTTCAGCTGGTGAAAACTTCTTAGTAATGTTAGAATCTCGTTTAGATAACATCGTTTATCGTATGGGATTTGCACGTACTCGTCGTGCTAGCCGTCAGTTAGTAAACCACGGACACGTATTAGTAGATGGTAAGAAAGTAGATATCCCTAGTTTCCAAGTAAAACCAGGACAAGTTATCGAAATCCGTGAACGCGCTAAAAACTTAAGCGTAATTAACGAAGCTTTAGAAGCTGCAACTGCAACTGTTGATTTCGTAGAAGTAAACAAAGACGCTAAGAAAGGTACTTATGTTCGTTACCCAGAACGTAAAGAACTATTCACAGCTCAAGAAATCAACGAATTGTTAGTAGTAGAATTCTACAACCGTTAATCTTAGACATAAAAAAAGAAAGAAGCGACTTGATTCGCTTCTTTTTTTGTGGATGTGTTTTCTTATTTTGTGTATTTCTCTTTGTTTACTAACGTAAAAATCAATTTTTTCGGCTACAAAGCCATAGTTTAAGTATACCTTTTCATCCTTTTGGTATTTGCGCGAATGAATACGACCATTGATTCCTACATAATCACCAATCTTACATGAAGCACTTACCGTTTCTGCAAGTCCTCGCCATACTTCAATAACCATATCATCATTTTCATAAACACCATCTGAATTTGGAAAGTTACGCTGCACACGAACAGGAAGTTCACAAGTTTTTAAACCATTTGTTGTTTCCTTTAAAACAGGCATTTCCGTAATTTTCCCCACGATACTAAACGCATTCATAATTGATTATCCTCCTTCAATTCTGACCACCATTTTCATCACCATCCTTCTTCAAATGTATTGTACAAACATCCCTTATATAAAACAAACGACCTATTTTGTCTATAGGTCGCTATTTTGCACATATTTCTATTGTTTTCAGCCTCTAATTTGGCTAAAATAACGCAAATTAGATCAGATAGAATCATTCGGAAGAATTTTTGTCACACATACATTTGAAAAATCTAAATCATCCAAATTAGAAAGAACCTTGTCTAAAGACATCTTTTGAATGCGATTTAAACTATCCATATAATCAAAATTTTCAAAATGACTTCTTAATAAATCATTCGCTAAACCATCAAAATGATTTAAGCCCCTTAAATTATTCGCTATAGCCTGCGCACGCAAAGATTGATAATCTTCATTCAATATTGTTTTCTTCTTCACCTGCTCTTTTACAAGCTCAATAAAAGCCTCTGGATTTGTTGTTTGTGCATAAAATAAGACATAACTATGATCTGTAGTAAAATCCGCTTCCGCTCCTACAAATTGCGTAAAGATTCTTTGATCCAGCCATTCTTGAAATTTAGGATTCAAAGGCCCCATTAAAGAATCTAGCCACATATTAACCGCAAAATCCTTTTCTATACTTTCAATAACATTCGAACAAGGCTTCATTTTAAAGCCAACACACACAAAAGGCTGAGAAATATCCGTTGTATCTACAAATTCTTTGCGATTGACTTCCATAGGTTCTTCTTTAAAAACACGCGAAATCTCTTTATCACACTTACTTTCTACATCCTTTTGACAGTCTTTGATCCATTCCATAATTTCGTCTGTATCTTTTCCAGTGATGCCTACAAGGCACAATTTACTTGGATCATAGTTCAATTCATAAAAATATTTAAGATCTTCCATACGCATATTTTGAATATCTTCCTTAGATCCTAATACATCTACTTTCATTGGATGATTCTTATATAAAGAGATTAAAGTCTCCTTAAAAAGACGCTGTTCAGGCGATTGTTGATACATATCATATTCACTTAGAATAATTCCCTTTTCTTTTTCAATCGTTTTGTTTGTCACGTCTAGATTCTCAACAAAATCAAATAACAGCTTTAATGGCTTTTTTACATCTGCTGTCGTTGAAAAATAAAATGCAGTTTCCGTATATGAAGTATAGGCATTTGTAGAACACTGCAAACCCGCAAACAATTCACTAACATCTTCTCCATCTAAATAAAACATTTGATGCTCTAAATAATGAGCCAATCCACTTTTATGATGAACAAGTGTTCCATCCACATTTTGATCTATGTCAAAGCCACCAACTTTTGCCCCCAAAAGAAAGAGTGATCTTTGATAATCCGGCTTATGCACAAGTAAAACTTGTAAGCCATTTGGTAAAGTTTCTTTCGTTAAATCCAAATTATAATTCATTTTCATTCTCCGCAACAATGGCTACTGATGCCAAATTCATTTGTAAAGCAACACGCGAAATATCTTCCTTTGTCACCTTCATAATTCTTTCAATTCTTTGTTCTGTTGTTAGTTTACGATGCAACAAATCATCTAAAAATGCTTGGGCTATTAAAGAGAGTGCCTGATCCAACCCGCCAACAAGTCGATCTTTAAATCCCATTTTCGCAATTTCCAAATAGGCATCGTCATAATCCATATTCAGTAATCGATCCATTTGGGTTTCTATTAAATTCAATACTTTAGTAACATCTTTACGATTTACACCCGTATGAATCAATATCGCACCATCAAATCGAATGATAGATGAGCTTATTGAATAACAAAGGCTATTCTTCTCACGAATCTCATCAAACATCAAATTCTTTTGACTTTGTCCTAAAATACTACACAAAAGCAATTCTGCCTCATAGTCTGCACTTGAAATATCCACCGATGTAGAATAGACTTGCGAAATACAGGTTTGAGAAATATCCTTTTCAAATGTCTTATAACTCGTTTCTACTTTTGGAAGCAATGTTCTTTCTGAAATAAAAGGACAATGCGAATCCAATGAATCAATAAAGTCATATAGTTCTTGATCAACATATCCACAAATATAGAAATGTTTAGCCATATCCATATAGAGTGTATATATTTGTTTAACATCTTTTAAAGTAAGCGTTTCTAAGTCCTTTAAACTTCCTTGTACAGGAATCGAAATCGAATGCTTATCATGAGCCATTTCAAAGGCATACATACAAGATAAATTGGCTGGGTCATCCATTTGTGCTAATAATCTATTTTTCAATAAATATACAGACTCTTTGAAGTTTTCTTCATCCAATACCGAATGAAATAAAGCTTGATCCATAATATCTTTGATTTTATTTACATAATTCTCATCTTCAATCCAGTCTGGACGAACAAATTGAAAACGCACATCCACTTGAATTAAATCCCCGAAAGATGTTAATCCATAAGATATTTTCGTACCATAAGCTAGATTTAGCGTAGAAGCTAATTTCTGTTTTGAATCCATCTTTTCTGTTTTTGCCTTCATCATATATACAAGAACATTGAGTGCCGTAATTGTATTTCGATTAAAAGGCATCATTGTTTTACAAGAAACATAGACATCGCTAAATTTTTGCGTTTGAATATAGTTCATACAAGAGACCTCCTTGAAAAATATATTATTGATTTTACCACAAAAACAAAAAAAGGTTAGAATTGAATTCTAACCTACATGAACATATGCGATCAATGCATTACCACAAGAAACAGGGGCAACAACTGTTTGATTGCCTAGCCATCCACCATGAACAGCTTGTCCGTTTCCAAGATAAATCGCAACGTGACCTGAATAAACAATAATGTCACCTGCAACTGGACTAGATGTAATGCGTCCTAAACTTAAATATTGTTCAGGAGAACCGTGGAAATTAATTCCTACAGCGGCTAAAGCATTTGTGACTAACATTGTACAATCTTGACTTGCTCCTACTTGATTCAACGCTGCAGCCGCAATAGCTGAAGAGCTTACACTTGGAGTTGATGGTGCATAGTTATTGTTGTAACTATTGTTTGTAGAACCACCTGTTGTGCTTTGTGTTGGAGCTTGTGTAGTATTTGTACTTGTGTTTGTACTTGTACTTGTATTTGTGTTTGTTGTAGTGCTTTGAGCCGGTGTACTTGTAGTGTCTTGAGTTGAAGAATCCTGAGAAGGAGTTATTTCAGTCGCAACACCATTTTCATCGATCTTATATCCATCTTTTTCGGTATTCTTAATTAAATTACCATTTTCATCGAATGCGTATTTAGTTCCATCAATATCTAAGAATTTATTCTTAGTGACTTCACCATTTTCTGCATAATAATAATCCTGACCGTTGATTACTTGCCAACCAGTACGGAAGATTCCATCTTCCCCAGTGAAATATGTTTTTCCGTCTACATCAAATTGACCTGTAGCCATCTTTCCATCTTCACCAAAATAATACTCCTGGCCATCGATTTTTTGCCAACCCGTTACGCAATTTCCTTTGTCGTCAAAATAATATTTTGCGCCATTGTCTTTAATCCAATTTGTTGAAGTCTTGTTTCCTTTTTCATCGTAGAATGATTTACCATCTTCACTCCATCCCTGAAGAAGAACACCTTCCTTTTGGAAATTATACTCACTGCCATGAATTGTAACAGTGCCTGTTGCTGCAGTTCCATCTGCTTGGAAATAATACGTTTCATCCGAAACATTTTGCCAACCAAACTGCATTTCACCCTTACTATTGAAATAGTAAAGTTCAGTATCGATTTTTGTTAAACCAGTAGCTGTTTGACGATTTGATTCTAAAATATAATAACGATCTGCGCCTTCACCATGCCATCCTGGTTGAACTTCTTTGGCATACATTGTCGAAACAATTGGACCAGAAGTCAATAGACATAGGCTTACAGCTAAAATTTTACTATGTTTTTCGATAAAATTCATCATATCACCTCTTACGTTACAACATCTGAAGTTTAACAAGGATTCTTTTTTGTTGCAAATTTTCGCTTAAAAATCATTTGCACTTTTTAGTAATTTATTTCTTAATTTTTCCTTAATAAGCTTTTATATAAGACACTTGATTCTAAAATGTGGTAAATTGTGTGATTTTATAAAAAATTGTAACACAATTTAGTAAATGCATAATATTGTCTACAATTCATGAACAAAATCATCATAATCCGTAATCATTTTTGAAAGCGTATACAGTAAAACTATAGAAACAATCAACATACTTATAAAAAGCCCTAAAAGAAAGCCATTTTAAACAAGAAATTACCAAATATACACTTTTTGAATTTAATGCTTTAACAACCCAAAACAAGCCCCAAACATATTTAATTCCATTAAAAATAATGACAATTCGAAACTTTTTTATCAATAATATGACTCCTGCAATAGCCAAAATGTCTATTAGTTTTATACAACTAATGAGTTTTAATACATTCAAAGTTGGATTTGAAATCACATAATATAGGATACGAATGAAAACACTCGATTGATACATACTTAGTGTTGACTGAATATGAAATAAACTCTCATAATCCGTCACAAAGAATAATTTACCAAACAGAATGAGCTGCCATACATTCTGCCACAACCAATATAGACAAAGAAAGAAAATAAAAAGAAAGATTCGCTTTTCAAACGAATCTATGCATTGATCAATCAACCTTAAGATTTTCAAGCCAATCCTCTCCCTTTAGCTCTTCATGCGTACTAAGTCCTGGATAATCAAGTTGACGCAACACTTCATATACAATAATGGCAGCACAATTGGACAAGTTCAAGCTTCTTGCGTTTGCGACCATTGGAAGACGCATACAAGTATCTAAGTGTCCTTTGAGGATTTTTTTGTCTACACCCGTACTTTCTTTTCCAAGCACTAAATAAACATCGCCCTCTTCTTTTGTGAAGTCAAATTCACTTGGTGCCTTTTTTCCATAGCGAGTCATAAAATAATAATGTTCACATGGATTTTCAGCCACAAACGCATCCCAATCCTTGTGAATATGAATATCGGCATCTTTAATATAATCCATTCCCGAACGACGCAAATGTTTTTCATCTAACGAAAAACCCAATGGTTCAATCAAATGCAAACGAGAACCTGTAGCCATACAAGTTCGAATAATATTTCCTGTATTTTGTGGAATTTCCGGTTCATACAATACAACATGCAACATACTTATTTACTCCAATCTTTCAAAAACTTCTCAAGCGCAATACCACGATGTGAAACACTATTTTTCTTTTCTTCACTCACATTGGCAAGCGTTGTCTTAAATGCAGGATAATAGAAAATAGGATCATAACCAAATCCATTTTCGCCTTCCAATTTATCATGGATCAAACCTTCACATTCACCACGATACACATGTTCTTTTCCATCTTCATCAATATAGGCAATAACACACACATAACGAGCTGTACGCACCTTACCTTGTACTTGATCTATAATATATTGATTCTTAATATCATAGCTTGTATCTTCACCTAAAAAACGAGCGGAATAAACACCCGGCTTTTTATCCATCGCATCCACTTCCAAACCTGAATCATCACTAATGACAGGTTCATGTAGTTCATTAAATAATGTACGAGCTTTAATCAATGCATTTTCTTCAAAAGTTGTTCCATCTTCAATAATATGGATTGTATGATCTAAATCTTTTAAACATTTCACATCACAATCCTTCAACATCGTCTGAAACTCTTCAACTTTATGAGCATTGCTCGTTGCTATCCAAATTGTTTTCTTCAT